>Ga0210019_1000059_pt1 | contig 151032 bp, 147 predicted proteins | sample CryGeyCG2114_020_2_FD_183969 | JGI IMG/M metagenome (GOLD analysis project Ga0210019, IMG submission 183969) | Groundwater microbial communities from aquifer - Crystal Geyser CG11_big_fil_rev_8/21/14_0.20 (SPAdes) (version 2) | ecosystem: Environmental > Aquatic > Deep subsurface > Groundwater...
AGAACTAAGCGAGAATTAGATTTTTATATCGCTTTAAAAAATGACAAAGTCCAAGCAGGTGATCATTTTGAAACCAGTATGGATATTTTATCCAGGAAAGAAAAAGCGAGATATCTTCTTAAAGAATATGTTTTAACTAAACAAAAAGAAGTTTATGAATATTGGGCAAGACAATCACCACTTAATCGCGCCTTGTTTTCAATGGAAACAATTCTCTTTAATGAGGTTGGTCGTTTCGATGGCAGTGATGCACTTGAGCGTAAAGATGTCGCTCAAGTTGTCATTAATCGAACCTTTGAAGATCGATATAATGAACTTGTTGAGCGCGACTCTTTATATAGTTATCTAAGTACTCACTTTAAAAAGCATCAAGCTGAATACCCTTGGCTTAACGTAATGTTAAAAGAAGGTGAGTTTTCCTTTACCTACTTTTTTATCACTGGCTCGGTTCGTATTTTTTGTCCAGAACAAACACGTATCGGTAAAAGCTTAATCAGAGAAAACGTTTCTTTGGCCTTAGATCTTCTAAGCGAGCCTAACCACAACTTTAATGCTTTACGCTATTTCTCAAGAGCATCGATGCTTGGAAGAATTAGTATGGATAAACTTTGGGGCGATTACCAAGCTATTGCAGAGCGTCCTGGTATAAAAGTTGTTAGAAATCATGAACGCTATACCGGATTTTTAAAAGATGGAAAGCTAACCTTCCTTTACGACTTTATGTCTCCTGAAGGCGATAATTATCTTGTTTATCAGATTGGTAAGACAAAAATGGTTTATTTGGCCAAAAACAAAACCTTTTATACTTACAGAAGTCCTCATTACTTTAAGTATTTTGCACCTGTAACAAAGCTTAGTCATAGCCCAAAAAAGCCTTAGAGTTCCCGTTGTCTGATCGGTCGTACCAATGTTATAGTCATGCGTTCTTAGCGTAATATTTGTTTAGTTTATAGGGAGCCTACGCATGTTGAAAGATTATACTTTTACTTCAGAATCAGTGACCGAAGGTCACCCAGATAAAATGGCCGATGGTATCTCTGATGCTGTTCTTGATGCGATGTTGGAGCAAGATCCAAAATCTCGTGTAGCTTGTGAGACTATGATTACAACTGGTTTGGTTGTACTTGCTGGTGAAATCACGACAAAAGCACAAGTTGATTTTCAAGATATCGTAAGAAGCAAAATTAAAGATATTGGTTATGATCACTCTGACAAAGGGTTTGATTGTAATACTTGTTCTGTGATGGTTGCGCTTGATAAGCAGTCTCCAGATATCGCCATGGGTGTTAACGAAGGTGAAGGCACTGATAAAGAACAAGGTGCTGGTGATCAAGGCTTAATGTTTGGCTATGCCGTCAATGAAACTGACAGCTATATGCCACTAACAATTGATCTATCTCATAAACTTGCTCACCGTTTATCTGAAGTAAGAAAGAATGGAACACTTCCACTTCTTCGCGCCGATGGTAAAACACAAGTTTCTGCTCAATACGTTGACGGAAAAATTTCTCGCCTAGATGCTATCGTCGTTTCAACTCAGCACGCTGCTGAAATGACTCTAAAGCAAGTTCAAGAAGGCGTTAGAGAAGAAGTGATTAACAAGATCGTTCCTTCTCACCTTATTGATAACAAAACAAAATTCTTCATCAATCCAACTGGTAACTTTGTTATCGGTGGGCCAATGGGAGACTGTGGTTTAACTGGTCGTAAAATTATCGTTGATACATACGGCGGACATGGTGCTCACGGTGGTGGTGCATTCTCTGGTAAAGACCCATCAAAAGTTGATCGTTCGGCCGCCTATGCTGCTCGTCACATTGCTAAACACATCGTTGCTGCAGGTTTATCTGAGCGCGCTCTCGTTCAAGTTTCATACGCCATTGGTGTTGCTCAACCAACATCTCTACTTGTTGATACTTTTGGTACTGAGAAAGTTGATATCAATAAAATTAACGCTGCCATTAATGAGCTATTCGATATGCGCCCTAAAGCACTTATTGAGCGCCTTAATCTGCTTCAGCCGATTTACCGTGAAACTTCTGCTTATGGACACTTTGGAAGAACTTCTTCTAAAGGATTCACTTGGGAGAAACTCGATCAGCTAGAAGCTTTAAAAGCATTATTCTAAAAAGTTGAAGCCCCCAAATTTGGGGGCTTTTTTTTATCTAATAGTGATAGAATAGAATCATGGAAGATTGGATTTATTTCATCGTAAGGTACATACCCTTTTGGTCAGTACCTTTATTTTTAATTTCTGCGCAATTTGGTCATATCTATTGGCTAAAAGAAGTTCGTTGGATAACGATTATATTTGCTAGCATATGCGTTATATGTTTCATCTCATTGATCTACTATATGTTCGCAGGTAGTCCTCATGATGCTGCGGGACTCATTCGCGATACTATTTTCCGTTAGCATAGCGTTAAGTTGTTGAATATTAATCAATCAAATGTAAGGTGTTGATAAATTGACACTGGTCCTACGTTCAGGCTAGCATCATTTATAGAGCAAAAACGTAGCGTTTTTCTCTCTTATCATCAGGTGCAAAAAAGGCGAAGACGATGAACGAGTTTGAATTTTTACACCAAGGATTTAGTACAGATCACAACTCGGATCAAGAGCTTGAGGTCTTACCAGAAATCTATTTGGTTGAAGACGATCAGATTTTAGGTCAATCGATTCAAAAATATATTCAAAAATCAACTGCCCTTACTGTTCATTATTTTGATCGCCCATCTGAGGCGTTAGCTGCACTTGATAAAAAAATAAATGATGAAACTCGTGAAAAGCAAAGACCATTTTGCTTAATCACAGATATTAGTTTTGATGACGGCGGAGCAGACGGACTACTTCTTATCGATATTTTAAAAGAGAAGGGACATCATTTTGTCTCTATCGCAATGACTGGTTTTGCTTCCATTGAAACGGCCATCAATGCGACTAAAAAAGGTGTTTTTCATTACCTAACAAAGCCGTTTGAATTAGAAGATTTAGCTGATCTTGTTTATAAAGCGTTGGCTAAAATTGGTTATGAAAAAGCGAATATTGAACAATTTCAAAAAGTACCAAAAATTAGAGAAAATATTTTTCTAAGCAAGTTCAAACTTGAAGACCCGAGCGAAGAAGACATGTTTTGTGGCATGATCGGAAGATCGCCTCAGATGAAAAAAGTCTTTGAACGCATTCAAAAAGTCGCCGCTTCTGATTCAACAGTTCTTGTGACTGGGCCTTCTGGTACTGGTAAAGAATTAGTTGCTAATGCCATTCACCATCTCAGTATCAGAAAACCAGGTCCAATGGTTTCTGTGAACTGTGGAGCTATTCCTGCTGAGCTACTTGAGAGTGAACTTTTTGGTCACGAAAAGGGTGCCTTTACAGGTGCAATATCTAGTCGAAAAGGTCGTTTTGAGTTAGCCAATCAAGGTACAATTTTCTTGGATGAGATTGGTGATATGCCACTTCTCTTGCAGGTAAAACTGCTAAGAGTTCTTCAAAATCGTACGATTGAAAGAGTTGGCGCAACGATTACAACACCAATTGATGTACGTATTGTAACGGCCACTCACAGAGACCTAGAAAAAAGAGTACAAGAAGGCGACTTCAGAGAAGATCTTTTTTATCGCTTAAATGTTATTCCAATTAGAATTCCTTCACTTAAAGAAAGACGCGAAGATATTCCGTTATTGATTTCTCACTTTCTTGGTCGCTTTGTAAGTGCAGATGGAAGAAATAGAATTGATTTTGATGATGAAGCTCTAGAAGTTCTTATGAGCTATGATTGGCCAGGTAACGTTAGAGAGCTTGAAAACCTCATTGAACGCCTTGTTATCCTTCGTGGCGGTGGTGTTGTTGGAGCAAGAGATCTTCCTGCTAAATTCCTTGAAGGTCGACCAGGAATCATTTCAACTTCCTCAATGATTACACTTCCACAAGACGGACTTGATCTTAAGCAAGTTCTTGGAGAAATCGAAGACTCACTTATTGCTCAAGCTCTTGAGAGAACAGATGGTAATAAGAATCAAGCTTCGAAACTTCTTCGAGTTAATAGAACGACATTGATTGAAAAAATGAAAAAGAAAGGATTAATGGAGCTGCAATAGCTTAATTATTTGAGTCCTTGATAGTTTCACGAATAAAGTATTGTAGAACTCGACTTCGTTGAGCCCCTCCTAAAAGTGACTTTAGGTCTTCATGCACAGTCGGATCATAGATGAGTGAATGTGCACTGCCAGGACCTTTTTCAATTCTAGACATGACATTACCGAGAGATCTTGAGCTTTGATTAATTCCATCAATAGTGGAGTTAAGCTTCTTAGGGTCTATACTGCTAAACGTTCTTGTCGCTGTTTCAAGGTTATCAAGAATTGTGCTGATTCGGTTATTATCAACCGGTCCCATAATAGAATCAATTTTTAATAGGACTCGATTGGCAACGGAGAGTATGTCTTCACCTTGATTGATAAATTTATCGATCTGTGAATTCTCGTTAGCTATTAAAGTCTCGCCTGATTTAACTGGGGGACTTTCTTCTTTACCACCTAGAATCTCTAGATATTTATCACCCAAGACTCCTTGTGTTCTAAAGTCGATATAAGAATCAACTTTAATCCACTTTAAAAATTCATGTTCGACTTGAAGGGTTATTTTAATTTTATCTAAGCTTTGAATATCAATACTAGAAATACTTCCGATTTTAATTCCTTTAAAATGAACAGCAGATCCTGTGCGTATGCTTTGAGCATTAGACACAAAGGTCATGATTTCAGATTTTTGACTGAAAATTTTATTTTCTTTTGAAATGAGAAAAAGTGAGACGGCGGTGACCATTGATAAAAAGACCACAAAGGCACCGGTTAGAATAATGCTTTTTTTATCTTCAGGACGCATGATGAGCTTCCTTTGCCTGACCTTGGGCAAACTTTAATATATTTGGATCATCTGATTCAGTGAATTCTTCAACGGTGCCATTAAAGTAAATTTTTCGATCAATTAAAATGAGAATTCGATCACAAAACCTAATGGCGGCAGGGATATCGTGTGTTACTAAAATTGATGATTGCCCACGCTCTTTAAGTTTAAGCATGAGTGATACGACATTTTCAATATTGGCAGGATCAAGACCTGCGGTGGGCTCATCATAAAGGATAATTTCTGGATCTAGGATCATCGCTCTCGCCATACCAACACGCTTTTGCATTCCGCCTGACAGATCTGAGGGCATGAGATTTTCAATTCCTTCAAGATCAATGAGCTTTAACACTTGAGCGACTTTAACTTGAATTTCGACATAGCTTAATTTGGTGTGCTCAAAAAGAGGGTAGGCGATATTATCAAAGACATTTAATGAATCGAATAAAGCTCCACTTTGAAATGAGTAAGAAATCTTTAGTCTAAGCTTGGAGAGATTAAGCTCATCCGTAAAGCCTTGGACTTCCTTATCGTGAAAAAGAATTTTTCCAGAATCAATTTTTTCCAAACCGATAATGCTTCTTAAAAGAACTGACTTTCCTGTACCAGATCCACCTAATAGGCCAAGGCTTTCACCTTTGTGGAGTTCAAAGTTGACTCCTTGGTGAATTCGTTTTTCACCAAATGATTTGTGGATATTGTTTAAATTTAAAATAGTTTCCATCTCAATGTCCCCAAATAAGTAAGAAGATTTTTGAGATAAAAAAGTCAGTGATTAAGATAGCTATCGAAGACGTCACAACAACCCAAGTTGTACTTTCTCCAACTCCTCGTGTTCCGCCCACCGTAGCTAAGCCTCTCCAGCAACCAACAATGGCGATTATGGCTCCAAAAATACCACTTTTAACCATACCAGATAGAAAATCATGAATCTTAACAGTATCCAAAACTTTGTTGATGTAAAAACCTGGAGGCATCCCAAATTCGTTTTGACAGACAACCATACCGCCAAGGATGCCTAGAAAGCAGGAAAGACTTGTCAGAAGGGGCAAAGAGATCACAGCTGACCAAAACCTTGGGACAACTAAAACTCTTACAGGGTTTGTTCCAAGCGCTCTAATAGCGTCTACTTGTTGAGTGACATTCATTGAACCAATTTCGGCAGCCATACCCGAGCCGATACGTCCGGCAACTAGCAAAGAAGTGAAAATGGGAGCCATCTCTCGTGCAAGTGATAAAGAGACGACAGCTGGAACGTATAAGACTCCACCAAACTTCGCTAACCCATAGCCAAAGTTTAAAGTCATGACTAAGCCCATAGTTAAGCCGATGACGATTGTAATGGAAATAGAGCCAAGTCCTAGGGCCCTTATTTGATCAACTAATCTCATAAAGTAGAAAGGCCTAGAAAAGGTGCATTTTATAATTGTGGCAAAGAAATAGACCATCATACCGACATCATAGAAACGGTCTATTAGTGCTTTTGCTTCAGGAAGTTCTATTTCATTTGTACCAGGCTGACTCATTGGTGACCTGCCTGTGAGCTTCTAACAAGCTCAATAAAGTCAGCTTCGAGATTCTTATCGAGAATGGACTTCTTCGTAATTAGGACGAAGTCATAAATGCATCTATCTTTTTTAACGACTTCAATCATCATATGTGTCGTGACTCCATCAAGTTTGCCACTAGCTTTTGTTCGAAGTGATTCGCGATCAAACAGTCGTAATTTGTTTTGTTCTGTTGTTTTAGATTCTTGTAATCCAGCCAGGATATTCTCAGTGAGCTGCTCTAACGTTGTTCGATCATATTTTTTACATAAAGAATTAATGACCATGATGGTTCTAGATTCTTTATGTTTGAAAGCATAGTCAGCTTTGTCGGAATCAATTTTGACCCAAGAAGAGTTTTTAAAATTAAGATTTAAGTTCTTCGATTTTTCTACGCTTTCCGAATTAGACACAAATGAGCAGCTAGAGACCAAAATCCCCATCACTGTTATCAGAAGTAAGATAAAATTTGACCAAAGTGGACGTGTTTTCACGCCACCCCCCTCATTTATTTAGTCATACAAGTCATTGTAATTCGACATCAATATTATATCCTGCAATACCTAAACGTTGGAAAACAGTAAAAACTTCCTACCGTCAAAAAACCGACCGGCAAATCTAACCATAGAGAAAAAATTTCCTTCCCTTTATCTCGAAACACGATACTATATAAGGAGCCGAGGGATGATCAGGAAGATCTAAAGCCGGCATCAACAGTAAATATGAAACAGGAAGTTTCGATCAAATGACGGGTTCAGTAACCATCAAATTTTTGACGAAAGTAGCACTAACACTGGTGTGTTTTGCCGTATCTAACCTGCAAGCTCAAATCTTTACACCTGAAACTGGTAAAACTCATTTACGTTGGAATCTTTTTGCAGGAAAAGAGCAAATCGTTATCGCAAAGCGTGGTGATAAACTTACGATTAAAACTCTTAATCCAGCTTTATTTGAAGATATTAAAAACGAAATCGCTAGCGCTTCAGTTGATAGCCGATACATCAAAGAAACTCGCTATTTAACGCCAAAAGAAAATAATAATGTCTCTACGATTGAAGTTTCTCTAACTGCTCCTGATGTTGAAGTTTTTAGCTTTTATAAAGATAGAGATAAAAAATATGTCATCGATTTTTGGATGGATGTTGATAAACTTTCAGCATTAACTCCTGTAAAAACTGATTCAAATGCGCAAACTTCCCAGCAAGATTCAGCCCCAGTAGATGGGCCAAAGATTCTTGCAAAAGAAAGTGCTCCTGCTAAACAAACTCCAACTGTAGCTAAAAAGGTTGATGTTAAAGAATCTCAGTGGAGAGATTTTAGATATGGTGCATCTTTTGTTTGGAACGAACCTGCATTATCACCGCAAATCAATTTAGGAATTGATTTGGCAAGAAAAACACCAGAATTTTTCTATCCAATTAAGGATCGTGAGTTTAATAAAGGGGATAAAGAAGCTCATCTACAACTTTGCATCAATTTATATAAGAAAAAAGAATGGGGCTTAATGGCCAAAAGCATTGAGCTTTTTCAACGTAAGTATGGCGCTGAAAATGAAAATGATCTTCTTGAGTACTTAAAAGCGAACGCCTTAATTAGAGAAAATATTAATAATGGTAATGCTGATCCTGTTAAAAGCGCAGTATCTATCTTTAGTAATATCTCTGCAAGAACTCAAGATTATGATCTTAAAAGAGCAACGACAAAATATCTTATGGCATTTGATGCTAATAATGAGGATTATGTTTCAGTTTTAAAAAGAGCAAAAGAGTTCTACGTCGTAAGTAAAGAGAATCACGACTATGAAGAGAGTGCTGAAGCAGCAAAAATCATCTTGCACGCCTTAGCAAAATTAAAACAACTTGAAAAAATTGATGAACTTCTAAGTGAAAAAACGATAGCAAAAATCTTACCAGCTCAAGTTATGCTTGCTTATAAAATGTATGCTCAACTTGAACTTGGTAAAGAAGCTGACGTTTTAAAAAGCTATAATGCTGCTGCTTCAGGATTGGTTAAGCCAGTTCATGAAGCGATTCTTTTTAACGCTGCAGAAGCCATGTTTAGAAGCGCAAAGTTTGATCAAGCAGCTAAACTCTATGATGCTTTTATTGATCAGCACTCTTATCATTCAAGTGCGGCTCTCGCTAGAACTCGTCTTGCACTATCATATGAAATGATGGGGCGCGAAGTTCCATTAGTTGCTAAATTATACAAAGAAGCGATAGATCGTAGTGGTTCTAGCTCTGATGAAGCACGCATTCGATACGTAGCTGTTACAAATTTAAGAAATAAATCACCTAGTGCTAAAGATAAAGAGTTCAGAGTCCTTTTAGAAATGAAAGGCTCAAATGTAGTTGATAAAAATGTCCAAAAACTCTTATGGCAAACTCGTTTAAGACTCTTTATCGTCGATGGGGAATACGAAAAAGCATTATCATATTTAGCTGCAATTCCTTTAACTGGAATGCCAGCGACAGATAGAAGAACTTTTGAAGGTGACGGTGCAGAAATTGTTTACGGTATGATGCTTAAGTCATTTGATAAAGGAAACTACGCTCAGGTTATTAAAACTTGGGAAACATTTAAATCAAAATACGTAGAAAAAGTGGCTAATGATCCGCATATTAATCACTTAGTTGGTAAGTCATTAATCAAGCTTGGTCTTTATAGAGGCTATGAAGAAGTCTCTGCTGGCTTTAGAAATCTTGATACAACACCAACAAGAACATTTCCACTTTGGGTAAAAAGACCACAAGCTGCTAGTGCCGAAGTGGCCCTGGCAGAACTTGATGTTATCAAGGCAATTCGCTCAGAAGACTCTAATGTTGAAGCTAAAATTATAACCTTCGAAAAACTAGATCCTAAGAACCCTAAAAACGCTTTTTATCGTGGCTTAGTTGCAAGATCCCAGGGGGATGCTAAGTCTACAGTGAAGTGGATGGAAGAGTTTTTAGTAAGCTCTGGTGATAAGCGCGATCTTGATTCTGAGGAAATTGCAGAAATGGTCATGGCTTACACAGACTCACTTTATCAAACAAATCAGATAAAAAAGTTTGAAAAAGTTTCAAAGGCCCTTCTCGATGACACAGAAAAGTTGTCAAATAGTAATGAGTACATGACTCAGGTCAGAGAGCGAATCGCTTATCTGAACCTAGAAGTTCTGGCAGGAAAGAGCACGGATCTTGCTCAAGCACAATTAGAGAAGGGAATCTTGAGTTTTAAGAAAAATTACCCTAACAGTCAATTTGGTGATCGTCTTGGCTTCCTTTTAGGAACTGCCATGATTGAGAATGCAAAAGTTGATCAAGGCGTAAAAATATTTAATGACATGTTAAGTGATGGGAAAGTTTCTGACACGATCAAGGATATGATCAAATCGGAGCTTTCGTTGTTGAAGATTAAGGAGCGAACCCTTTTATAACCCGTGGCGTGGGTATTCAAAGACAGGAGGTCTAATGAACACGGTCAACGTCGAACTTTTTGGGAAGGATCCCAAGATTCAAAAAGCGGTCAACATCGCACGCAACGTATCAGTGACTAAAGCACCGGTACTAATTGTTGGTGAGGCTGGCCTAGGTAAACGTACTCTTGGAAAGTATATCCATGAGAACTCAAACAGAGCAGATGCACCTTTTTTAACTGTAGATTGTGCTAGTGATGCACAGACAGTTGAGAATGAAATTCTTGGACATCGTTGTGATGACTCAGGAAGATTCAATAAGGGAATCCTTGAGAGAGCCAATGGCGGTACAGTAGTATTTGCTAATATTGACTGTCTTGAAGACGACTTTCAGAAAAGACTTCATAAAATTCTAGGCGAACTACAAGACTATGACATCGATGTTCGTCTTGTAACAACGACGACTAAAAACCTCTCAAAGCTAGTTGGTTCGGGCCGTTTCTATCGTGGTCTTTACACGATGGTTTCATCGAACACTATTACATTGAGCCCACTACGTGAGCGTATTGGTGATTTAGAGCATATCGCTCGTCGTTTACTAGCTGAAAGCGGAGAGAACACTGTGAACTTAGAAGAAGCAGCAATGGATAAAATCCTTAAGCATTATTGGACACATAACGTACACGAGCTAAAAACAGTAATTGAAAATTCAATTCAAAACTGTGAAGGCGAAACGTTAACTGAAAGTGACCTTGAGATCGGTGAAAAGAAAGCCGTTTCTATGATTGCTGATGATGATTCAGAAGGCATTCGTCTTATGTCACTTAAAGAAGCTGAAAAACTACTTATCAAGAAAGCTCTTGTTCATACAAGTGAGAATCGTACCCAAGCGGCTAAGATTCTTGGTGTATCAATCAGAACTTTACGGAACAAAATTAACGAGTACAGAACAACTGGTTCTGCTTACTTCGTCAATTTGAGATAGGAGAATAAAAGTGCGTGTAGCTGATAAAACCCTACAAGCTCTAGCAACATCGCTTAACTTTCGTCAAATGAGACAAGAGTTAATCTCGTCGAATGTCGCTAATGCTGAGACTCCGGGTTACAAAGCAAAACGCTTGAGCTTCGAAGATGCTCTTGCACGCGCACTAAATGTTGACGGTGAGCTTTCCATGAATACAAACGATCCTAAACACTACGATGTTGGAGGCGGCGGATTTGAAAATCTTGAGCCAACAATTGAAGAAGAAGTTAATGGAATCGTAAGTGAAGATGGAAACAATGTTGATCGCGATAAAGAGTTAGCATTAATGGCCGAAAACGAAATTTTGTATGACACGACTGTCCAACTTCTCAACAAGAAACTTGCGTTGATGAAGTATGCGATACAGTCTGAGAGGTAATTATGGATCTGCTATCTAGTCTTAGAATTAGCTCATCTGCTCTAGGCGCCAACCAAAAGCGCATTGGGGCAATAAATTCGAATATCGCTAATGCGCAGACGACAAGAACTGCCGAAGGTGGTCCTTATCGTCGCAAAGAAGTGGTCTTTGGGTCAGAGCCAGTTCGTGAATCTTTTGGAGAAATCCTTGAAGGTGAGTTAGAAGCGCAAGCGCAGGCCGTCCACGCCACGGAAGTTATCTCTACAGACCGTCCGCCAGTTTTAAAGTATGAGCCAAATCACCCTGATGCAAATGCTGATGGGTATGTGGCTTATCCGGATATTAATGTCATGGAAGAAATGGCCAATATGATTCAAACAACTCGTTCTTATGAAGCAAATATCAATGCCATGAATGCAACAAAGCGCATGGCAAAGAAAGCTTTAGAGATCGGGCGATAGGAGATAGATAATGGCGATTCAAAACGTAACTAACATGAATCAAATCCTTAAGCAGTTTGATGCTAAGGATTGGACCAAATCAACTCAGATCGAAGGATTTAATGCCGGTGATTTATCAGGTCTTGAGTTACCGTCAGCAGGCTCATCAAGAGAGTCATTTGCTGAAATGTTAACGAAAAGTATTGCTGATGTTAACGGGCTTCAAGTCGAAGCTAACCAGGCAATGCAAAAGCTAGCTTCTGGAGAAAGTAAAAATATCCATGAAACAATGCTAGCAGTTGAAAAAGCGGAAATAGCATTTAAAAGTATGAACCAAATTAGAATGAAAGTGATTGATGCGTATAAAGAAGTTATGCGTATGCAGATTTAAGGTCTGCTGATTTTATTGGCTTCGGAGAATCAGGAGGATTCCCTTGCAAGACATACTAGAAAAAATTCTTAGAAATTTCCGTGAGTTTTTCGCGGGATTAGATGCTCAAAAGAAAATCGCTATGGTTGTCATGGGAGCTGTGATTATCGCAGGTCTATCAGGCATCGTGATTTGGGCGACTAAAACCAGATACGAAGTACTCTATACTGATCTCAATAGAGATGATTCAAAGAAGATTGCTATTCTTCTTGAAGAAAACAAAATTAGTTACCAAACATCAACTGATGGTAAAACTGTAAGAATCCCTGAAGACATGGTTAGTGTCTGGCGTTTAAAGCTAGCAACTCTAGGAGTTTCTTTTACGGGTACTGTTGGTTATGAGGTTTTCGATAAACAAAGCTTTGGTACAACTAGCTTTGTACAAAAGATTAATCGTCAAAGAGCCCTTGAAGGTGAGTTAGTTAAAACGATTAGCTATATTCAAGGTGTAAAAAGAGCACGTGTCCACTTATCAATCCCAGAAAGCAGCCCATTTGTTAGTGAAAAGAAACCACCGGCGGCGTCAGTAGTGCTTGATTTGATTGACGGTGTTTCACTTAATGAAAGAGAAATTAAAGGTGTGGCTTCATTAATCTCTTCTTCAGTTGAAGGGATGAGACCTGAAGCGGTTGTTATCCTTGATGGCCGTGGTAAAAAGCTTTCTGACAACGTTGGCGATTCGATGACAGCAAACACAGCTAATCGTGTTGCACTAGAAAGTAAGCTTAACCGTAAATATGAACAACAAATCGAAGAGATTCTTGCCAAAGTTGTTGGTGCAGGAAAAGTGGTTGCTAAGGTTTCTGTCAATCTAGACTATACAGAGTCAGTATCAACTGAGACTTCATACGATCAAGAAAATACAGCAGTAGTTTCTGAAGTGTCGAATTCTCAAGCAATTAATGGTTCACGTCCTTCACCCCAAGGTATTCCAGGCTCAAGATCGAACCTTCCTGGTGAAGTTCCACAACCAGGAATTCCAGAAACAAAAAATAATGTAGATAAGAGACTTTCAACCAAGAACTACAATGTTCCTTCAAAAGTCACAAAATCAAGATCTCCAGTTGCGAATGTTAAAGCAGTAACAGCAGCAGTCATGATTGATGGCAAGCAAATCCCAGTTGTCGGTGAAAACGGCGAAGCGGTGATGGGTGACAACGGTAAAGCTGTCATGAAATATGAAGCATGGAGTGAGGCAGATCTTGCGAACTTCTCTGCCATCGTTTCTTCAACAATTGGTCTTAATGACAAACGCGGTGACAAACTCGTTATTAAAAATATGGAGTTTGCCCAAGAAGATATGGCCGCTGCTGAAGCTTTAATGAGAGAGCGTGAAAACCGTGAATTGTTAAAGTCATTGTTTAAGTACTTGGCAGTTGGTTTAGCCATTTCATTATTCTTCTTCTTAGTTGTTCGTCCATTCATTCAGTGGATTACAGACAATACAGTTGAAACAGTTGAGGACTTCTTGCCTAAAACGCTTGAAGAACTTGAGCGAGTTCAAGCTAACCAGAAACTACCTGGACTTGAAGATGCTCTACCACATATTGAAGAAAAGCTTAACCCTGAGAAAATCGAAGGGAATATGCTTAGAGAGAAAATTATATCCTTGGTTGAAGGAAATCCAGCTAAGGCAGCACAGATCATTCACGATATGATCCATGCAAGTGAAAGTGATAAGCAAATCGCATAAGGCGATTGGGAAGGGTAGTGTATGTCAGAAGGTAAAGCTTTTGATCCAGATACAGAGTATGCGCTCTTAAGTGGGCAAGACAAGGCCGGTATTCTCCTCTCATCTTTAGGGGTTAGTGCTACGCAAATGATCTTTCAAAGCATGCGTGACAATGACGTTAAACGAATGATTAACGTCATGAGTAACGTTAAGAAAGCTCCAATCTGGCTTACTAAAAGAGTTTTAGAAGATTTCTACGCCCTTCTTAATGAAGAAAATGAATTATTATTCTCTGATAACCGTGGTCGTGACTTTATTATCAACGCCCTAGGCGAAGAAAGAGCGAAGCAGCTTCTTGGTCAAATCGTTGATGTTGGAACGAATAATACGCTTGAGTCACTTGAACTTGTGGATACAAGAACTCTTGCGAACTTCCTTATCAATGAACACCCACAAACGATTGCACTTATCGTTGCCCACTTAACACCTGAGAGAAAAGTTGATGTTCTAAGACGTCTTCCTGAAGGTTTACAAGCTGAGGTGGTTCTTCGTGTGGCTAATCTTGATTACGTTTCACCTGAACTTATCGCTCAGCTTGATGATGTTCTTAAAACAGAACTTTCAACACTTGGCTCTATTGATACGAATCAGCTCGGTGGAGTTGAGCCTATCGCCGATATGCTTAACCTTATGGATAAAAACTCTGAACGTAATATTATGTCTAGAGTTGAAGAGAAAGATCCAGAGCTTGCTGAAGAGATTAGAAAACTTATGTTCGTATTTGAAGACCTTGTCTTTGTCGACGATAAAGGTATTCAACAGCTTCTTAAAGATGTTGATCAGCAAAAACTTGTTATTGCTCTTAAAACTGCACCTGAAGAAGTTAGAACGAAACTCTTTAAAAATATGTCTAACCGCGCCGCCACTCTTCTTCAAGAAGATTTGGATGCCATGGGACCAACGAAACTTTCTGATGTTGAAAAAGCTCAGGCAGAAATCGTTCAAAAATGTAAAGAGCTCGAATCTGCAGGTAAAGCGTTTATTAACCGCGGTGGCGAAGGCGATACGCTGGTTTAATAGTGATGGAAAGAGGAGATGGACATGCCTAAAGGCGAAACAAATCAAGAGATCAAAAGCTACAGCTTCACTGAATTTTCCAAAGGGAAAATTGATGAGAGCGACGCTACTGAATTTCTCTTTAGAGAGTTAAGCCAAGCTAATCCACTTATGTCACCAGAAAAAGCTAAAGTTATTAAAGCCGAGCGTGAAAGAGCTGAGTCTTCAGGATTTAATATCTCTCCAATTGTTAAAGAATATCGTGGCATGTTGACTCAAGAGATGAGTGAGCGTGAGCGTCGAGTTGAAGATGAAGTTTTAAAGCGTCTTGAGTTTTTAAAACAACAAGCTTTTGAAGAAGGCTTTAACGAAGGCGTTGAGCAAGGAAAGGCCGAAGTTTTTGATCAAACTCGCCAAATGACGGAAGAAAAATTAGATCATTTAACGGGTTTAATCCAAAGCGTTCTTGCAGAAAAAGAAGAGTTGCTTGCTAAGGAAAAAAATGAAGTCTATCGTTTGGTTCGAAATTTAAGTAAATGGATTATCCTTCGTGAGCTTAAAGATGACGGAAAATACATCGAACGTCTTCTAGAAAAACTCATTACAGAGCTTGGTTCAAAGCAGAACCTACTTATTCAGGTTAATGCTTCTCAGTTTGAACAGATGCCTGATGTCTTGGAAGTCGTCAAAAGTAAATTAGGGTCTCTTAAAAATGTAAGAGTCGAAGCAGATGTAGATGTATCAGCCAATGGATTTATTATCGAATCTGAAAATGGCATTATCAATGGAACTCTTGAAGAGCAGTTCATTCAACTAGACCGCTTGTTTGAAGCTGTTGGGTTGGAAAGTGATGAGTGATCAAACTCTAGATTTAGGCAACGTACATAAAGCCTACGAGTATTCAACTCCATATCAAAAAATTGGCAAAATTCACTCCAATAAAGGCATGCTTTATGAAGTGAATTTAGCGCGTGCCGTAATCGGGAGTAATGTTGAGTTTGTAACTGAATTCGGTGATAGATGTTTTGGAGAAGTTGTCTCCATCAATGGCAATCGCTGTCTAGCTATGCCGTATGAAGAAATTTCTGGAATTAATAGTGAAACAAGAGTTCATTTAAAAGAGTTAACGACTTCAATTAAACTGTCTCCAGCTTTACTTGGGCGTGTTATCGATTTTCAATGTCGACCAATTGATGGAAAAGGCCCTATTGAATCTGAAGAGCAAGAATCTCGTAGCATTTTCGGGACACCAATTAATCCACTCATGCGTCCACCAATCACTGAGGCTCTTGATACTGGTATTCATTCTATTAATGCCTTTATGACAGCGGGAAAAGGCCAACGTTTTGCTATTATGGCAGGTTCAGGTGTTGGTAAGTCTGTTACCCTGGGCATGATCGCCAAGAATACTTCAGCTGATATTAACGTTATCGCCCTAATCGGGGAACGTGGCCGAGAAGTTTTAGAATTTATTGAAAATGATCTTGGTCCTGAGGGATTAGCACGTTCTGTCGTTATCGTTGCGACATCTGATACTTCTGCACTTATTCGTATGAAAGCCGCTTACGTTGCAACAACTGTTGCTGAATACTTTAGAGATAAGCAAAATGATGTTTTATTGATGATGGATTCTATTACTCGTTTTGCTATGGCCAATCGTGAAATTAGTTTATCTGCTGGTGAGCCACCAGGCGCTAAAGGCTATACTCCTTCCGTCTTTGCACGCCTTCCAAAACTCATGGAGCGTGCTGGTACAATTTCAACAGGTGGATCTATTACAGGAATTTATACTGTTCTTGTTGAAGGCGGTGATATGGATGAGCCTATCGCTGACTCTGTTCGAGCCATTGCTGATGGACACATTATTCTTAGCCGTGAATTAGCGTCTAGAAACCAATTCCCAGCGGTTGATGTTCTTGCCAGCCTTTCAAGGGTAATGAATAAAGTCGCTTCTCGTGAGCATAGAGTTGTGGCCTCTCACTTACGCGATTTGATGGCCGCCTATCGAGAAAATGAAGATCTTATTACTGTTGGTGCTTATGCAAGAGGTTCGAATCCTAAGGTTGATAAAGCCCTAGTCATTTATGATGATCTCATGAACCTTCTTCGCCAAGAACAAGGTATGGCCCAGTATTTAAAAATTGATGAACTTTATGATCGTATGGTTGAGCTTGCCAGAAAAGCAGAACTTCATGTTAATCCAAATCGCGGACAAGGTGAGGATGAATGAAAAAGCATAAGTTTAAATTAGCCGCTGTTTTAAAGCTTAGAGAAGCTCGAGAAAAGAAAGTTAAGACTGAACTTGGTAATATTGTAAAAGAAATCCAAAGAGTTAAGGATCGTATTGTTCAAATTGATAATGAAGTTGATGTTTATTACAACTCACAAGAACAATCGACGTCTAAAGATGGAATTACTGGTCGAATGATTCGCTTCTACCCACAGGCGGTTCAAGGCTTAAAGTCTGATCGTGTTGTAACTGAAAACTTACTTTCAGCCCTTCAACGCAAGTACGACAGGAAAGTAGAAGAATTAAAAATTGCTATGGGTGAAACAAAAATAATGACAAAAATGAAAGAAAAAGATTTTCAAGAATATAAAAAAGAAGTTGGTAAAAAAGAACTTTCTAATCTTGAAGAAATTTTGATGATGCGTCCTAGGGAGAATCAATCATGAAATATTTTATAAGTTTGATGATGATTATCGGTATGCAATCAATATTTGCAGAGGATAAAGTTTATACGGAAAGTGAATTTCATGACAAGGTTCAAGCTGAGGTTTTAAAGCGACTTGAAGCAATGGGCAATGGCAACCTTGTTGAGTTTTCAAAACAGTTAATGGAAAAAGAAGAGAAGCTTCGAAATGCCCAGCTTACATTAAAGAAAAAAGAAGATGAACTTATGAATAGTCATCGTGATGTTCAAGCAACCATTAAATCGTTTCAAGAAAAACAAAATAAATTTTTATCTTGTCTTGATGACAACGAAAGAAAAAAACAAGAAAGAATTCAACATATGGTGGACTCTATTGCCGGTATGAAGCCAAAAACAGCTGCAGACCTGCTTTCCGTGCAGGAGGCAGATATTTCCATACAAATTTTAGGAAAATTAGATTCCACTAAGGTCTCGAAAATATTCAATTTGATGGATAAGGAAATCTCTGCCCGGCTTCAAAAACAGTACATGACTATGAAAAGATAGGGATGCTGCCCTAAGTCTCAAACGAAATGGAGTGACATGCAGTTAAATGGTTTACAAAATATTCTTCAAGGTGCCAAAGCTTCTAAAGCTAGTGCACAAGAGAATCCAGCTGAAGGACTACTAGAGTCTTTGGGTGGAGGCTTTGAAGGTATTCTTGCAGATCTAACAGCTGCTGTTGGTGAAACTGCTGAGGGCCTAAGTGAAGCCCTCGTTGAAGTTCCAGCATTTCTTTCAGAAAAGATTGAAGAAGTTTTAGGCTCATTAAGTGAAGTTGCAGAGGGCACTCCTCTTGGATCATTCCTTGAGATGATGGGTGTTGATGCTAAAAGTCTTGGCGTGGCTAATGCAGATGAATTTATCTTTGAAGGTGATGAATTTGTTAATGCAAAAAATCAAACTTTTGATATTGAGTCTGCCCTTGAAGGTCTTCAAACAAAACTTGAATCAGTTACGAAGCTTGTAAAGAGCTCTATCGAAGGAGATTTTGAATCAGCAAAGGTTTTTGCCAATGATTTAAAATCTCTAAATCCAAATAATAAATTAAATAATGCTGATGCTAAAAGACCAGCCTTTTTTCAATCGGGTGATGACTTTTTAGCAAATAAAGAAATGGCTACTAAGCAGGTCGTTACAGATAGTCCTTATGCTAAATTAGCTGAAAAAAATTCTTCAATGTTTAGCAAGTATGCTAACGAAGTCAAAGAATCTAATAGTACTGATATTAGCTTGCCTGAATCTCAATCAAATCAGCAAATTTTGGCTGAAGCGATTACTGGTAATGCTAAGTCTTCGGGAGATATGTCTGGGAAAGCGAACTCTCAGGCAACTTTAGACCTTTCAGGCTCAAATGCTGCTAAATCTTCAGAAGTGATTACAAAGATCGTGAACTATCTTGATCAACAGCAATTGACTTCAAAAGGTGAACTTGACGTTTTAGTTAAACATGATGAACTCGGACAGTTCCGTTTGAATGTGAATCGCGGAGTTGAGAGAAATTCTGTTGATATGAAAATTTCAGCAGCAGGTGAAGGACATCGCTTCTTCACCGAAAATGAAGTTGAGCTTGTTAAAGCTTTAAATCAAAATGGTGTCAAACTTGCTGATCTTAAAATTGTTCAATCTGAAGTGATTGGTGGTTCTTCTAAATCTAGTGCAGGATCATTCTCTGATTCATCTAGTGAAGGTCGATCTGATTCTCAATTTTCTCAATCAGGTGGACAACATCAAGGTCAACGCCAAGATCGAAATGGTGGAGAGCGCAGAAAAGCTCTTTGGGAAGAGTACCGTGAACGTATGGGAGCGAGCGCTTGACTAAAATAGGGCGTCCAGATTCAGGTCCAAATAAGTTCAATAAAGTCACGATGGCTAGTCCTACGAATAAGCTTAAAAGTAATGGTGCTAAATCTATTGGTGACGAGCTCAATGGTGTTGCAGGTATCAGAGAAGAAAGTAAATTCGTCGATGCAAAAAATCATAATAAAATGGATAAAGACTCATTTATGAAGCTTTTGGCTTTTCAAATGAGTAACCAAGATCCAATGAGTCCGATGGATCAAAAGCAATTTGCTGCGGATCTTGCTCAGTTCTCACAACTAGAACAATTAACAAATATGAATACTGGTATGGCCAAACTGACGAAGGGTGGCGATAACCAAGAGCGTTTCCAAGGAGCCGCTTTTCTTGGAAAAAGAGCAATTACTGGTGGAACATCAGTTGATTATAATGGAGAGGATAATAAAGTTAATCTTCCATTCTTCCTACCTGAAGATGCTAGAGCAATGACGGTTAGAATTTTTGATTCTAAAAATCAATTGATTGGTCGTATCGAAAAAGAAAATGTTCCTGGTGGATCGCAAACACTTGCTTGGGATGGAATTTCATTAGATGGTACTCGTGCACCAAAAGATACCTATCATTTTGATGTCAAAGCTTACGACGAAAAATTACAAGAATTTAAGGGTGAAACACGCGCTGCAGGTATTGTTAGTGCTGTTTCTTTTGAAAACGGTGAAATGCTTTTAACTATTGATGGAAAAAATAAAGTTTTCCTTAGAGACGTGATGAGTTTTGAAATGCCGACAGGCAAAACTGGCGCTGCGCAAAATATGCCCGGATTGAAAAAGGCAGCCAATAACAGTTATTCTCAAATGAAGGAAGCTGCACAATAAGTGCAAAAAAATAAATGGCAAATCCAAAGATTAATAACATGCTCATTCCAAACGTTTCTCGCATCGGCGGGAATCGTGAAGCTGAAGTTAATCGTAAAACAGATTCGACTGGAAAAAGTGAATTTGATGGGTTGTTACAAGAACAGCTGGAAGGAAAAAAGACACCTGAGCAAGGTATTAGTCTTTCAACTCATGCTGCAAAAAGACTTAAAGAACGTAATTTAGAAATGGATGCTGGCGAGTTTACAAAACTTAAAGGTGCTATTGAAATGTTAAGAAATAAAGGCGGACAGGATTCGTTAGTAATCACTGGTAAAGCTGCTTATATCGTGGACGTGTCCAATAACAGGATCGTTACGGCCATCGACCGCGATAATATGGCAGAAAATGTTTTTACGAAAATTGATTCGACTTTGTTTGTAAATTAAATTTTTAACGTCTTAAGAGACAAGTGGCTGGTCCTTTCCGGAAGCCTCGTTTTAAGCCTGTAGTGTTTAAAACTTATCTTGAAACGTATGAGGTCTAGGAGGGACACATGGGAATTTTGCGCTCTTTTAATATCGGTATTTCAGGTCTAAATGCAGCTGGTCAGGGTATGGGTGTTATCGGTGATAACATTGCCAATGCTGGTACCACAGGATTCAAATCATCACGTGCAGAGTTTCAAGATGTTCTTGCTAAAAGCTTGAAAGGGATTGATGGCGGTGACCAATTTGGTGCCGGTGTTCACTTAGCTCACATTAAGCCAATGATGAACCAAGGTGACGTAACAAGAACAGACAGTATTACTGACTTGGCAATCAGTGGTGACGGTTTCTTCAAAGTAGAGGCACCATTCGGTTCAGGTTACACTCGTGATGGTTCGATGCATTTTAATAAAGAAGGCGAACTTGTTAACTCTGACGGATATAAAGTCACAGGCTTTATCGCTGACGAGTCAGGAAAGATTACAAACAAGCAAGAACCAATCAAGCTTGGTAGTACAACGATTCCAGCTCAAGGCACTAAAGAAGTTAAAGTAAATATGAATATCGACTCTCGTGCTGATATTTTAGAATTTAACCTTGAAAAACCAGAGAAGACTGCAAACTTCACTCATACAATGACTGTTTACGATAATATCGGTACAGCTCGTCTTGTTACTCTTGCTTATAACAAAGTCGGAAATAATCAGTGGAAATACCGCGCTCTCGTTGACGGTAAAGATGCCGAGGGTGGAGTAGAAGGCAAAATGTATGAGCAAGCTTCTGGTACATTAAACTTCAATGATAAAGGTGTTCTTCAAGAAGAGATTAGTGATAACAATGCCTTTAATTTCAATAAAGGCGCCGCTCAAGGTCAGGTCATTGCTTTTGATTTTGGTAAAGCATTATCAGAAGGTGGAACGGGTCTTGATGCTTCAACTCAGTACGGTTCCGATTCAAATATCAATCGTCACACTCAAGATGGTCACTCTGCAGGTACACTTGCTTCACTTTCATTCAATGATGATGGTGTTTTATCTGCTGTTTATGACAATGGTGTTTCAAGAGATATCTCACAAATGGCAATTGCCAAGTTTGAAAACAACGAAGGTCTGTTTAAGGTTGGTAAAAACCTTTATAAAGAATCTAAAAACTCTGGACAGGCAGCTATTGGTAAACCAGGTGAGTCAGGTCGTGGAGATGTTTTAGCCAAGTCTCTTGAGCTTTCAAACGTTGATATTGCTAATGAGTTCGTTGGTCTAATGACATCACAAAGAAACTTCCAGGCTAACTCTAGAACGCTTACGACAGCAGATCAGATGCTTCAAGAAGTTCTTAATATTAAACGTTAATAAGTTAAGTCAATTTGCTTAAAAAAAAGCCCTTCACTAAGAAGGGCTTTTTTTATCCATCATTTCCAATTGCTTCAACAGGGCAGGCATCCTTAGCGGTTATACATTTTTCCAATTCAGCCTCATTAGAGGGCTGTTTCGCAACGTAAGCATGCCCATCATCATCATTCATAACAAAAAAGCCTGGAGCTTCAAAAACGCATGCATCGCAGGCTATGCACTGATCATCAACATAGAATTGACCATCAATATTTTGGTCATATTTGGCATTTTTATCGGCCATAAAATTATGGAATCCTGCCTTCAAAAACTTTCACACTTACTGCTTCACCAAGCTTAGCAATCATGTCTTGGCGCATTTTATTAGAGTAAGCACTGCTCGTACTTTTTGAAGTGTCTTCAGTTTTTTTATCAGTTCCAGTAACAGTTAAGGGACCAGTTTTGACTAAAGTGATATAAGCAGCAGTTTCAAATCGCTCTAGAGATGAACCTTTGTTAGCAAAAACTTTATTTAACTGAGCCGTTTCTAGAAAGACTTGTCCCTTAGATCCGTCATAGCGATTAATTTCGATATCTGTTTCAAAATTAAGTTTATATTTCTTTTGAAGTGCTGTGAGTTTCGACTTTGAGTTAGTTTCTAGGGCTTTTTGAGCTTCATCTGCAATTTGTTGAACAAGTGCCTTGGCCTCTTCTGTTTTAGAAGACCTTAATAATTCGCTAGCAATAGCATTTTGATGTTCTACTAATGTAGCTTCTTTTTTCGCTTTTTTAGCTTCAACTAAAATTAAGTGGTAACCAAAATCCGTTTTTATTGGCTTGGAGACCTGACCTACAGGAAGGTTAAAAGCAGCTTCTTCAAATGCAGGAACCATTCGACCTCTAGTAAAGCTTCCAAGACTTCCGCCTTTCTCTTTACCGCCTGGCTCTTCAGTAAACTTTTTTGCCATTGCTGAAAAGTTTTTAGCTGTAGTTTGGTTTGCGATCTGTTGAATTCTTTTAAGTAAGTCTGCATCAGACTCCTTATCTCCTGGTCTAACAAGAATATGTCTAGCTTCGACAGTTTCTTGTTGATCAAGATTCGGTTTTCTCTCACTGAATAAAGACTTAACTCTTTCCATATTGGTTACGTCTGAAAGGTAGGCTTGAGTTTCTTTATTTGAAATCTCAACCATTTTTGAAAGCTCATCCTTAGACAAACGTACAATATCAGCTTTCTTCTTTTGTTGTTTAAACCCATCAATATCAGACAGGAAATTTTTTGAAACAGGGTACTTCCCTAAAATTGTTGTTGTTTTAGAGGAGATAAGTTCACGTTCAACATTATTTTCATAATCAGAAGGTGAAAGCTGGTTGGCGCGAAGGATCGCTTTATATTTGCTTATATCAAATTGGCCGTTCGTTTGGAAAAACTCTTGCTGCTTAATAGACTGCTTAATTTCCTCACTAGGAACAACAACACCAAGTTTTTGTCCAAGAGTTGAAGAGAGGCGATTATTGATTAAGCTTTTTAAAGCATTTTGTTTAATATTAAAGTCTTTGATTTGCTTACTCGAAAGAGCTTGTCCACCAGAAACAAATTGAGAATAAAATTCTATCTGACGATTAAACTCAGATTGATACTCGCGAAAGCTAATGTTTTGACCATCAACTGAGGCAACTGTGTCTGGTTGTCCTTTCATTGACTCATAACCAGTAAACATAAATGAAATAACAATGAATCCAATGAAAAGTGTTAAAAACACATTCGTGGACTTTTTTTGGAAATTTGAAGACATAGTAGCTCCTTCGGGCGTTTTCGATCTGGGTATTATCCAAATCTTTGCCCCTAGAGTAAAGATTTTCCGCAACTTAGATGTTTTTAAGGTGGATGATTAACAGCTAATTAGATATCTTTATATGGAGAAAAATTTTGACACGGAAAGTCTGTTGAAACTAGTACAAGATAGTACTCAGCGCTTAAAAGTAGTTCTTACGGTTTTAGTGCTGGGGATTTCATTTTATCACTTCGCAAAAAGAGATTTTGCTTACCGCGAAACAACTTTTTTTGATGATTTTATGATTGATTCATTTGGACCGGTGCAGCGTGCGTTCACTGACTCACAAAACTGGTTGAGTGATATAGTCAATCATTATGTCGCTAACGTTAATGCCAGTAAGAATAATGAAACACTTCAAAAACGTATCGCTAAACTCGAATCCGATCTTTTATCAACTTCAGAAACGACAAAAGAAAATGAAAGACTTAAAGAGCTACTAAAGTTTGGCCAAAATCTTAAACATCAAGAAGTTCTAGCTCAAATTGTTGCCTGGGATGCCTCTAGTGATTTTAGAGTTATTCGAATTAATAAAGGTGCAGCTGATGGAGTTAAGATTCAATCAGCTGTTGTGACTTCAGATGGAGTCGTTGGTTATATTTATCGTCTGACCGATCATTTCGCTGACGTGTTAACTATTTTAGATCCGAACAATAGAGTGGATGGTTTGGTTGCAAGAATTCGAGCTCACGGTATTGTAGAAGGTTATACTGATCGCTTAGCCTTAATGAAATATGTTACTCGAACTGAACCTGTGATTCTTGATGATACGATCTTAACTTCAGGTCTTGGAAATATTTATCCAAAAGGTCTAGTCATCGGAAACGTTGCAAAGATCGAGCGTCAAAGTTATGGGATTACTCAGCATATTGAAATCAGCCCTGCTGTAGACTTCTCAAGACTTGAAGAAGTCATTGTTCTTGTTTCAAGTGCTGACGATAGTAAAAAATTAGAGTGGAATGCTTTAGATGCTTTTGATGGGAGTGATAATTAATGAATTCTCAATTAAAACATCTCATCACACGAATGTTTGTTACGATTTTAATTTTAATCGTTTTAGAAACACTCGCAAGTTCTTTGTTTCCCATGTTTGGCATGATTAGATACCGTGTCCCTTTTAACGTTCTTATTGTTTTATACATAACGTTTAAATTAAGAACGCCTTGGATCCCAGTAATGGTTTTGACCATTCAATGGATTCACTCTTTTTATACTGTTGAAGGCTGGGAAATAGGTACGATTGCTGGCGTATTCGTAGCAATTGTTGTTTCTTATGTTAAAGATCTTATGCATTTTTCCTCAAGTGCCATCACGATCTTCTTAACTCAACTTTTTCAGTGCGTATGGCTAGCTATTGTTATTGGCTTGCTCGCTCTCAAAGGCGCAGAGAATTTTTATCTTGTTGATAAATTTTGGCGCTTTATTCCTGAAAGTCTTATTATTTCTCTTTTATCTCCGTTCTTATTTTCTATCTTGGATAAAATTTGGGCCTCCAATGAGCGTGGAATGCTTGGGGATGAGGGCTAATGTTTAGCGAAGATAATGTTGTTCGAAGCCATAAAGGTCGAGCTGAAACGCTTGGAAACTTCATTGTCTTATTTTTTGCGATTATTTTTGCCAGACTTTGGTATCTGCAAATTTATAAAGGCGATGAGCTCCATCGCTACTCAATGGAAAACCGTCTTAGAAAAGAAGTCCTTCTCGCGCCCAGAGGAATGATCTACAGTCGAAATAATCAACTTTTGGTGCACAATATTCCTCGTTTTGATGCTGTCATTGTTCCTCAGTATTTGAGTGGACGAAAGCAAGTTTTAGAAAAGCTTGGACAAGTTTTAGATTTAACTTCTGAAGATATCGATAAGACATTAAAGAAGAACTTACGTCAGCCACGATATCAACCAGTCATTATTAAAAAAAATATATCGAGGCGCGAAGTTGCTGTCATTGAGACTGAGAACTCTAAAATGCCCGGTGTAAGTGTCATGACATTTATTTCTCGCGAATATCAAGATAAGGAAGTTGGCGGTCATATTCTTGGATATATTTCAGAGATCTCACAAAGTCAGCTGCCAAAGTTAAGAGAGCGCGATAATTATGACTATAAGTTAGGGGACTTTATCGGCCAAGCAGGACTAGAAGAAGAGCGTGATCTAGAGCTTCGTGGTGAGGACGGACACGAGTTTATTGAAGTTGATGCTTTAGGAAGAAGGAAGCGCTACTTAGGTGCTAATAAGTTATTCGAAGGAATTGAAGGTAAGGCTCCAGTTCCTGGAGATAATATTCGCTTAACTATTGATCGCGATATGCAACAAGCTGCTTACAAAGCGCTTGAAGGAAAAGTCGGAAGTGCTGTTGCTATTGATGTTAAAACTGGCGAAGTCATGGCCATGGTTTCCCACCCATCATTTGATCCAGGTCAATTTAGTCGTGGGATCAGTTCAGCTTATTGGTCTGATTTAAGTAATGATGAGCGAAATCCAATGCGTGATAGAACTGTTCAAGAGCATTACTCACCGGGATCAACTTTCAAAGCGATCACAGCGATTGCTGCACTTGAGGAAGGAATCGTTGACGCAAAAACAGAAGTGAACTGCCCAGGTTATTTTCAACTAGGAAGAAGACGTTTTCACTGCTGGAAGCAATATGGTCACGGTAAAGTAAACCTTATTAAAAGTTTGAGAGAAAGTTGTGATGTTTATTATTATAAAATTGGAACTCAAATAGATATTGATACCCTAGCAAAATACGCTAAGGCTCTGGGCTTTGGTAATAAAAGTGGGATTTCTCTCCCCAGAGAAACTCCAGGGTTAATCCCAACTAAAGAATGGAAGAAAAAACTTCGAGGCACTGAATGGCAAAAAGGTGAAACCCTTTCTTGTGTTATTGGTCAGTCCTTCGTTCTTTCAACTCCACTTCAGTTAGCGATGGCATATGCTGGAATAGCCAACGGTGGAAAGATTTTTAGGCCAAGACTAGTCAAAGAAGTCTTTTCAAATTCAGGTAAGGTTATTCGCTCACCTGAGCCAGAATTGATTTCTGAAATAAAACTTAAGCCTGAGACACTTGCTCTTGTTAGAGAAGGTCTTAAGCAGGTTGTTAATAATCCGAAAGGAACTTCTTGGTGGAATAGAGGTCAGGGGATTGCCATGTCAGGTAAAACCGGAACATCTCAAGTTATTAGTATGTCGGCCGAAAAATTATTTATGAAGTGTCAGGATAAGGAATATCGTTTTAGACACCACGGCGTCTTTGCAGCTTATGCTCCTTACGATGATCCTAGGATTGCTGTTAGCGTTATTGTTGAACACGGATGTAGTGGCTCTGGCGCCGCTGCTCCAGTTGCAAAAGAAATCGTTACTGCGTTCATGAAAAAATATGAACCTGAAAAAATGGCAAGAAATATAGAAGTTCAACGACAAGAATATCTTCGTATTTTACGAGAAAGAAAACGTATCGAAGCTCAAGCGGCTGATGAAGAAAATAGAGTTGAGCCAACTGAAGGGAGTGAAGAATGATTAGTACTTCCGCATTTGTTGAAGCTTTAAAAAAATATGACTTTAGTTTTTTTGGTATCAGTTCAGCTATTTTCTTTATTGGCGTAATTAATTTATATTCGGCGACTCACGCATCAGACGATATGTCTGAACTTTATATCAGACAACTTGGATGGTTTGGTCTTGCCATGATCATGGGGATTGGTGTGAGTTTCATCAGTCCTAAAAACTTTTTTCGATTTTCTTGGTTCATCTATATAATGTTCATCATTCAGCTCGCATTAGTTTTGGTGATGGGTGATATGGGAATGGGTGCAAGGCGCTGGATCACTTTAGGTCCGCTTCGCTATCAACCCTCAGAGCTAGCAAAGATTGCAGTCGTATTAGGTCTTGCCAGATGGTTTGCTAAATCCGACTCAGATCGTGAGCTTGGATTTCCTCAACTTATCGTTCCTGCCATCATTGCTTTTATACCGACTATCCTTATTGCCCTTGAACCGGATCTTGGAACAGGTTTATTAGTTCTTCTTGTTTTCTTCTCTGTATGTTTCTACCGAAAGCTGAAGTGGAAAACGATTGCTATTCTTGCTGTGCTTGGCGTGATCAGCGGTATGGTCATGTATAATTTTGGCTTAAAAGAATATCAAAAGAAGAGAGTCGTAACTTTCTTAAATCCCGAAGCGGATCTTCGAGGCTCTGGTTATAATGCTGTCCAATCTAAAATTGCTATTGGCTCAGGTCGTTTTTTAGGTAAAGGTTTTAAAAAATCATCACAGGCTTCACTAAGCTATCTTCCTGAAAATCACACCGACTTTGTTTTTTCTATTTTTAATGAAGAGCATGGCTTCTTTGGCAGTATGTTCTTAATAGCTCTTTATATAATTCTATTCTTTCGTTTTATTTGGTTAGCGTCTTCGGTACCCAGGATGTTTGACTCTATTGTCTCCATCGGAATTATGTCGATCTTGTTTTGGCATACTTTTGTTAACATGGGCATGGTGATGGGATTACTTCCAATTGTTGGTTTGCCTCTTCCTTTTATGTCTTACGGCGGAACAAGCTTGATGACCTTTGGAATATGTTGCGGGATAGCTACATCTATTTCAAACGCCAGAAATCTGTTTTAATTGGCCCAAAGTTTGCTTTTAAAGTCCTTAATACTACTTATAGTTAAGGATTAAATGATGAAATTGCTTAAACTTTGGTCGGTTGCACTACTTTTAGTCTCATCTCAGGCAATGGCGAAAGGTTCATTTGATTCAATTAAAGAAGAGCTTTGGCTTAAAGGCGAAAGTGCACTTGGAGTGCAGGCTCAGTATTATCCTGAGCAAGCCATTAGTCTAAATGCACTTGAGAGCTTTGATCAAGCAATCCAAAATGATGTTCCAGAAGAGCTAGAAGTCGGCCTAAACCTATGGTTGGCTCAAAAATAGTACTTGATTCGAACCTCTTTCTCGCTTAAAGTATTATATACAGACTACTCAGGAAGGGAGTCGCCAGTTGAAACGGATTTCAGCCATTGGCAGTTTACTTAAAAAGATCTACCGACAATATTCAAATGAATTGTTATCAACTCTTCAGCGCAAGGGTTTTACAGATCTACGTCCAAGCTTCCTAGAAGTTCTTCTCTTTGTTTGTGAGTCTGATGGCCCTTCGATTAAAGAAATCGGTGTTGCTTGCGGTTTAAAAAAGCAAACAATGACAAGTCATCTTAATGAATTAGAAAAACGTGGTTACCTGCAACGCCACGTGAATGAGAAAGATAAGCGCGAGCAAAATATCTTTCTAACCGCCTATGGAGAGCGATTTAAGTTATCTCTGATGGAATCTATCAGCGAACTTGAGCGTACATACTCTGAACGTCTTGGTGACGTAGAGCTTGATAGGGTGGAGCATTTGTTAAGACATTTCTTTGAAAAAACCGGCATTAGTGAGGATTTTTCAGAGGGAGAACAGCTATCGATCTTATAGTGAGTTCGAAGGCGTTGGACTAGAGTCTGACTGATCACGATTTAAAAAGCGATATCCGCCTGAGACATTATTGAGGTTAAGATAACCTTTTTTGACCAATAATTCGCATGCTCGAATACTCTTGAGTCCATCTTCACAAATGACAAGTAGAGGAGTCGTACGACTTTGAATCTCTGCCCAGCGATGATCTAAATCCTCATAAGGAATTCTAATCGCACCCTCTAAGCTTCCGCCTTGAGGTTTAAAGCCTTTGGCCGTGATATCCAACACAGTGTAATCCATATCTGGATTATTAAGCACAGAGAGCGCTTGTTGTGGAGAGAGATCATTATAAGGAGCGCCCATTAAAATCATGTGATCATCGATCATGGCGCCGTTCTTAACTCGTATGAGATGGTTTCGTTGCAACTGGATTGAAAAGTCGATCTTCTCATCAATTCTTGCGATATTTTTTTCAATATTCGTTAAACGACTATTGATCAGTTCTAAGAGTTGAAAAAACTTTAAATCCATACAACCTCCAAAGCCCATTATAGCTTGGGAGGCGTTGCTATGAGACCGGGTAAAAGGTACCGAAGTGAATATGTTCAGTAATCACAGTGGTTAAAAAGGCAGAGGTGAAGAAGAGACAACCTTCAAAAATTCCATAACCTAGAGAGCCTTCAGCTGTTGGCTCTTTATCTGTAGCGTAGTTTTTGTCGACTCTAAAAATAATCATGATGCCTTTTCTAAATATAGGAAAAATGATCAAGGATAAAAGAAGTCTTAGAAGGACTTGAACGCTATACCACTTAATATCAGTAAGTGATTGATCAATCGCTCCTGTAATCAGCATGGTCCAGCCTAAAGTGTAGCCAGCATATGAAATAGAAGCACCCAGATTTTGTTGCATTAAAAGTCTTGCAAAAGGCATCTTGGAAAAAATGCTATAGGCTTTATAAGCAAAACCTAAAAGGACCATCGAAAAAAGCCATAAAAAGAAAAGCATGACCAGGGATTGCTCACCAACTTCAAGACATGTCTTTAAAAGGGTGGCTAGCGCGATAGAGTTAACAAATCCTACGAAAGCATAAGCCATATTTCTCTTTTTAACGATTTCATCAGTGTATTCAAAATTATAAAGAACAATACTTTCTAAAGTGTAGACAGATAAGAGATAGAGTCCTGCCGCAAAGAATCCTTGAACGGCAAAATCCAGCATGGCCAAAAAGAAACCATCTGAGAGGTCAAAGCGGAACTCGCTAAAAAGAATTCCAATACCAATCAATCGAGCAAAGAAGTGGAGCGTGTCAGCAGCGTTTTTAGTTGGATGAAATTCTCTGAAAATCTGTTTGCGCGATGATGGGTGAAGCATCATGTGAGCATATTTATAAAAGAAAAGCATACCGCAAACTACGACGGTAAAAACGATTCTTAAAATCAATTTATCAAATAACTCATTCATGGTTGAACCTGATCCCTAGTCTTGTCGTTAGCCATTTTGACTTGGAAGAACTTTTTAAGATGTCTTTTAAAATCAACATCAGTATCGATTATTTTATAGATACGTTTTTGAAAAATATTTGCAGTAACAGTTCCATCAGTTCCAAATTGTTTCTTATCGCCATAGTAAGTTTCAGCATTGGCAAGGTGAAGCTTAAGCTCCTTGGAAAAGGTCTCCGTTGGCTTATATTCACCCCAACCTAGGTACTCAGGAAAATATTTATAAGCATTGTGAAAATGCCATTCACGCTCCCCAGAAGAGGCGAGTTCCCAATAACCATAGGAAGGATCAGCTAGAAAAATAGCACCAGCCGGTTGGGCGACAGCACTTGATTGACCATCTTTTTCATCACGACGAAATAAAGACATGCCGAGATTATGTTGATTTTTTTGCCAAAAATCATAAGACGTTCGAACTAGAATCGTTTCAGGAAGTTTGAATCCTTGAACGACTCTAAGCTGTAAAAAATAAGTTTTAATCAAAAAACCAGTTTGAAGTCGATCGGTTAAAATGACAGAAAGAGGAGCTCCTTGAAAAAAGCTAGAAAAAACCTGTTCATTGACGAGATAAGGAGTACTTCTTTCTGAAGGGGCAAAACTTTTTGATAACCCTAGATAAACAAGCACTAAGAGAATGAAAAGAGATAGCCTATTCATTCTTTAATGAGTCCTTGAACATGGCTGAGTTGATCTTTAGTTAAGTCTTTAAGGTTAAAATGCAAACGATTAACGGCATGACTAGTACTAAACTTTTTATACAGATCAGTTGCAGTATCAATACTGGTAAATGTCGTATCACCATAAATTGTTTTTCTTACAACTCTAAGTGAAAATGATTTATCAATAAGTTCATTTTGATAGTACTTTGAAAGTCTACCTTTAGAGCTACAACGAATAAATTCAATCTTTTGCTGTTCAAGGTAAGTTTGAATTTGCTCCAAGGTATTAAGTTGAGGCTGATTAAAACTTTCATAAACTTTTTTAGGTATTTCGTTTAAAACTATCGACTTAGCATACTTGTTCGAAGACTTTCTTAAGAACTTCATAAGATAGTGATCGTCATGCTCTTGATACTCTTCAATGTCAGCAGGAATTCTGTACTCATCACTCGTTTGAAAATAACGAAGTAGTAATTGCTCAAGACAAACGGCACGGTAGTGGAAATAAACCATGACAAACATATGGTAGCGTGAAAGTAAAAAATCATCGAAAGTCACAACCGCTCGCTCAGAAATACCAAGTACGGCCTTACCATCGATAAAACATGGTTCTAAATTGTCTATAAGCCAATCAAGATCGTATGAGCCGTAACTGACACCGCAAAAATAACTATCACGTAGTAGATAGTCCATACGATCACAATCAAGTTCGCTTGAAACGAGTTGATGTAAAATGGGAAACCAATTCACACCTTCTACAGTAAAGTACTCGTCGTTATGAGTTGAGCCACGAATGACATCTGCAATACATGAACGAAGCACACCGTACTTTGCCTCGACGTCTTTAAAGCTTTCTGAAAAGCTACTATCGGCAATTGATTTAATTGTATAGTCTTCATGAGTGGCTTGGCGTTCGCCCCCAAAATCAACTTTATCTAAAAACTCTTTTGGAATTTTAAGCTCTGCCAATGTTGGCATGACTGATTCTGTCGAGTGAGATAACGGAGCATGTCCGATATCATGCAAAAGACATCCAAGTTTAAATGTCTCTTTCAATCTAATAATATCAGGATTGCTTAATTTTTGAGCAAACAGTTTATCAAAAACTTTGCTCCCAATATGCATCACACCAATAGAATGAATAAAGCGTGTGTGAGTGGCACCTGGAAAAATATATTCAGTAAGACCAAGCTGTTTAATATTACGCAAACGCTGAAAAAATGGATGCCTAATAATTGGAGCGATCTCTTCGCTAATATGAATTGAGCCGTGAACAGGATCGCGAATTTCCACCAAAGTCTCCTTAGCCGTTTTTTGTCAGCTTGGCGGCATTGGCCTTCAACCAGCGTACAATATCTGCACTTTCATGCATTGGTTGACCATCAATATACAGACAAGGAACTGTTCCCCTGCCTGTATCTTGAACTAATTTATTATAATGATTTCTATCTTCTCTTGTATTGCAATACTCGACTTTAACATCAAGATCATCAATCGCTTCAAGAACGAACTGACAGTAGGGGCAAGCTTCGTAAAAATAGAGAGCAAGGTTAGGTTGACTCACAAATTAATCTTCATCCTTGTCGAAGCCTTTAGCATAAAGTTCATCTTCATCTAGGATTTCTTGATCTTCTTCTTCGTCTTCAGGATCATCAAAGGCATCTTCATAACCCCATCCGTAACCGTATTTACCTTCGCCTTCTTCAGTGTCTTCTTCTTCGTCATTAGTTGCTTTGCCGCTGTCTGCTTCAAAACCTTCTTCATCTTCATCAACTTCATCAATTGAAATTGTTTCAGCTGTTTCTGGCTCCAAATCATCTTCTGAAATTTGAACTACTTCAGTTTCAGGAACTTCGTCATCAATAGCGCTATCTTTAAGTTGTTTTAAGAGCTGCTGATCGAGTTCATTGGTTGATTTTTCTTTATATCTTGCAATCGCTTCTTCTTTAGAAAGTCTTAAAGCTTCGGCTTTTGATATCTTTTTTTCTGGGGTTTTTGATTTTTTTTCAGTTTTTTTAGCTGCAACTTTCTTTGCTGTTTTTTTAGCAACTTTCTTCGCAGTTTTCTTAGCTGCAACTTTCTTTGCTGTTTTTTTAGCAACTTTTTTAGCTGTCTTTTTTACTGCTTTTTTTGCTGTCGTTTTTTTAGCAACTTTTTTAGCTGTTGATTTTTTCTTTGCAGCAGCTTTCTTCTTAGTCGAGACTCTTTTTGCAGTTTTCTTCGCAGTTTTCTTCGCAGTTTTCTTCGCAGTTTTCTTAGCCGTTTTTTTAGCAACTTTTTTAGCCACGTTTTTACCCTTTTTACCTTTACCCATTAAGAAGTCGATTATACCCATAATTGAATCCAGTATATCTAGTGCGTTGTGGCAAAATCAAGCATTACCAACCAACATCAACAGTATCAATTAACTTATTTAGATAGTCCCCTGATATTTGATTTTTAACATCAGTATTGATGACGAAAATACTGCCGTCGTTTTCTTCCATCATTGAGGCGGCTTTTCCACCAATTAGCTTAGTTCTAGAGTTGTTACTGATTATATCGAATTGAATAAACTTGGTTGAATAATAATTTCGATTGTTTAAATTACCGTTAGCTATAGGGTTTTGGAGCTGTCCGTCATCAGTTGCTCCCTGTGTAACACCCGGTCTGTATCCAGTCATTAAATCTTTCATATTGCTAACGTGGCGTGTTCCAGCTGACTCATCAAACCAAGTATCAACATGAAAAAGAGTTGAGCCATCATTAGCCGTTATCAATCCTGCGATGTACTCACCAATCAGAACTGCCAAGGGTCTAGCATTCGGGCAAGTTGGTGCAAGAGCTTGAAAAAAAGATGAAAATCTTGAAGCAACACTTACGTTTGTATTAGCTCCACCGCAGATGGATGATTCTCTCATTTCTTGTTCAAATCCCGCCTTATCTGTTGGCTGCAAATTTCTTGAAAGGGGATAAATAATATTAGCCGCTTTATCGTAGAGATCACCTATACCAGATCCTTTGATGGCCAAAGCAACTTCTCTTAATGCTGTTAAAAACTTAACAATAGATTCGTTGTTACTTGTAATAAAATTTTGAGCAATAATTCGAAGAGAATCTGCTGTTTGATAGATTGAGTTTTCCCCTTGATCATCAATGAGGGGAGCATAAATTTTAAGACTTGGGTTATTCGAATTGTCGCTAAAACTAGAGGTTGATGCCTTAGTTCCTAAATTCACGTTGTCGCTGATTGTAGGAATCATATAGTTCATAGCATCGTAATAAGTCGGCTCTCTTACAGCTGCTATGGATGCTGTTAATTCAGCAGTATCCAATATTCCGTTGTTATTAGAGTCTATGAGATTAGTTTTAAGTCTTTGAAATTGAGGAGCATGATAGAGTCCGAAACTTTCACGTTTCGAGTCAGTTGCTGAACTATAACGTTTAAGTTTTTCAAATGGTTCACCAGAAGCTGATCCGCCAAATAAAATTTCGGAATCACCATTTTCAGCAGAGCTGAAATTATAAACCATATTTGGAATAGAAAAGCGTGGTTCAATTCCTGCATTTGGAACACCACCAATCGTACTACCTGTATCGGCAATCCAAAAGTCTTGTCCTGTTGGAATAGGTGTTCCAGGGTTAAGTACACTTTCTCCTGAAATGACCTCAAGTCCAGAAAGATTTGGAGCACTTTTTGTTTCAACCCCAGATGTCCTTGGGCGAATTTCACTATTATTTATAACTTGAAAAAGTTTGGGTCCAATTCGACCGCCAAAGGGTTTGGCCGCTGCCACAGCTGTTAACTCTAAAGCCTCTGAAAATGGAAAAAATAAACCTGAGAATTTAACCCTCGTTCTGACTGCGTAGTAGGTTAGGACTTCTGGATTTTTTTGAAAACCTGTTAGATAAGCCGGGACAGGCATTGCTGTTTTCACTGTCGTACATTCAGCATCGGATGGAAGGACTTGTCCGCCAATATTTAAATCTTGGCTTCGTGCTGAAAAACTTGTGTAAAAAATAGTGTAGTTAACTGGAATAGCTTGAAGATCAAGATATCTTTTCTTTAAAAGACTTGGATTCCAGGTCGGACTTTCTGTTGGAATAAGCATGCCGCTTAAAGAATCCGGAGTGGCATCAAATTCTTGAGGCGCAAGTTCTTCAAGCCTAAAAGATGAGAGTGTTTCATCCATGGCTCCATTCGTTTGTTTAAAAGCGCCACCGGAATAATTTCTAAGACCAGCAAAGAATGCTTTTATAGGTCGTTCGTTAGCAACATGAGCAGTATTTAGACTTGTGATAAGGGTGCAATCGCCTCCTGTATAACACAGATCATTTTCTGGTGGGCGATTCACCATTGCTTCAAGAGTTCGTACACGAGCTCCCAATAAAAAGGCCGCAGGCCAAGCTCCAATTCTTCCACTTGTTAAAGCCGGAAGATCTGAAGAAGCAGAGAGCGAGGCACCAGTGCCATAAGTCCAAATTAATGTTGTTGCGTAATTGATCGCCGATCTAAAAGAGCAGTCATCACCTTTTTTACTAGCAATTTTATCAATAAACTCTTGAGACTCGGATGTAATATTTGGTAGATCAATTGTTTCAAAACGTGGCAGACCCGGAACAAAAGAAGAGAGGCAAATATCATTTGTGCCAGTCCCAGCGTGAACGCAAACAGATGGAACATTAAAGCGATCGTAGTTTGAGCCCATGCTCAAACCACCCGCGGGTCTTAATCTAAAATCAGCATCATTAATTCTTTGCGTGTGTCCAAGATTTCCTAAAATATAATATTTAAAAAGCCATTCTTTATAGACGTTTCGAAGTTCGAAATTGAGATAACCAATTTGTGTGAGTTGTCTTGCTTGAACGGCAGCGCCAGACCAAGCTGCGGCGTCAGTGGCATTTTGCAAATTGATTTTTGCTTTAACAAACAACCCAACATTAATGATGAACGCGGTCATCGTTAAAAAAATTGTTAAACCTATGGCGAGAAAAACTGTTAGCTGACCATTTTGGTTTCTAACTAATTTTTTAGGTATTTTTAGGGCTAGTTTGACGTTCATATCAGTGCCTCAATGCTACTGGGGTCAGTCAGTACCGTCAATGAATCTCGACTATTCTTGTTAAAAATCGGGCGGTTACTGTCGGGGCAACGGTAGGGGCGCTTTGGTATGAGAATTGTATTTATATCTAATGTTCTCGGGAAATGATCGGTCTCGAGATGTGGAACGTCAGTTTCGATCAGTCCCTCGATTGCCACACCTTTTTTCTTCCCTAATTAATATGGGGATGCCACGGATGTGCACGCCTTAAAACCTGGGGGGGCGCGGGTTCCCCCGGGTTCTTTTTTATCCTCAAGAAGGGATAAGTTTGCAGGCTAGAGGGTCCCGCCCCTGCGGGTGTATGATAGAAAGAGTAGGGAGATGTTAATGCCAAAAATTAGGCCTTTAGAAACTAGACCATTTCGTTTTAAGAATGCGACTAAAAAGTTTCATTGTCCTTTATGTGCCAGTGAAAGATATCTCACCTCTTCTCATCGAATGTCCTATAAGCAATATATACAAATTGCAGTCCTAACCGGCGTTACAACTTTTGCTCTTTATGATTATTTTGGCTTTAGAAGTGTCGTTTTTGGCGTTCTTTATTGGGCAGCCTATGAAATCGCCAGAAGGCTGGTTTTTCGTTCAGAAATTGAGTGTCCCTACTGTGGTTTTGATGCGTCATGGTATAAGCGTGATGTAAAAGTTGCACGCCGCTTAGTAGATGAATTCTGGCAAAAAAAGAATTCTCCTACGGACAAAACGCCAGAAGCTCAACAACCTAATCTCTAATTTCAATCACTTATATTCAAGTGTTTTAAGCCTCCTTTTTGCTTAGTAAAAGTCATGTCATGTCTGATTTTTTTTATATTAAAAAGGTCGGTCAATCGGTAAAGTAAAGCTCCAGTTTAACTTTACTGTTTGTGTGCATGGCGTAACGCTAAGCAACTTATACGAGGAGATTTCATGAGTGTTAACAAAGTCATTTTACTAGGTCGTCTTGGACAAGATCCTGAACTTAAGTACACACCATCTGGTACTTCAGTTTGTAACTTTTCTATTGCTACGACTGAAAGCTGGTCAGACAAAAGCGGTCAAAAACAAGAACGTACTGAATGGCATAGAATTGTTGTTTGGGGAAAACTAGGTGAACTTTGTAATCAATACCTAGCAAAAGGTCGTCAGGCTTTTATCGAAGGTACTCTTCAAACTCGTTCATGGGACGATAAGCAAGGTCAAAAACGCTACACAACTGAAATCAACGCTAAGTCTGTTCAGTTTGTTGGTGGCCCATCTGCTGAAAGAGGGGACTCACAGCCAAGAAGTAATAATATGAGCAATCAAAATGATAATGATGGCCCAAATAATTACCAAGCTAGTGATTATGATATCCCAACAGATACTAACTTCACTGCTGATGATATCCCATTCTAGACCTTTAATTAAATTACTCAAGTAATCAAAGCCCTCTTGTTTAGAGGGCTTTTTTGTCTAAAATTAGCAGTTTGAAACTCTCAAATAAGTTAAAGAAAATCCGATAAGTTTGTAGGTTTTAACCATTGGGTGAAATGCAAACAACACAAAACTTTTTTTCTGTCGGCTTTGAATTAATTTTAAGGGATCTACCGATTCCTTATGATTTGTATATTAATTCATCGGCTCTCGCTCAAAGAGAAAAATTTGTACGAATTTTTCCGCTAGGCGGACTTTTATCTAATGAAGATCTAAAAGAATTTAAAAAGAAATATCACCAACTCTATGTTCATGAATCTCAACGAGATTCCTATCTTAGAAGTTTGGCCAAAAATGATTTGCTTGATGATGTTGAAAAAACAAAGGTCATTAAAGATTCAGCCATTCATTATTTGAATGGACTCTTTTCTCCCGATAAAGAATATACCACTGAAATCTTAGCGGAGAGTATTGATGGTTGTCGCGAATCAGTAGAGAGCATGATTGATGTGCTTGAAGACTATGATATTTCGAAAGTTCAAAAACTAATAGCAGATTTAAGTTTTCATGATTTCTATACTTATGATCACTCCATCAATGTTTCGATGTATTGTATCTCACTATATAAAGCATGGAAGCCGAAAGCGCCTAGAAATGAAATTGTGATGGCAGGTCTTGGTGGACTTCTTCATGATCTTGGAAAAATTAAAATTCCAACTGCTATTATTAATAACCCTGGTAAACTTTCTGATGAAGATTTTTTAGTCATCAAAAAACATCCTGGTTATGGCAATTCTCTTATACAAGAAAGTCACTGCGCTTGTGAAGGTGTGGACTTTGAAGTTATTCGTCGTATTGTTTATGAACACCATGAAAACTTTAATGGCACAGGTTATCCTCAAGGTTTAGAGGGTGTGGATATTCATGAGCTAGCCAGAGTGACAGCGATTGCTGATTTCTTTGACGCTATTACAACTAAAAGAAGTTATCACGAAGCCTTAAAAGTGGAAGATGCACTTGCGGTGATGGCGAGATCTGTTGGTAAAAAAATTGATCCTGAACTTTTTGAAATCTTCAGTGAGAACGTTAATAAACTGAAATTTCTCGGCAAAACTAATCGTGAGTTACCAGTAGACTTTGATCCATGTCAGCCCCATGACGTCCTTCCCTTTCAAGCGGTTAAGGCTGAAGTCAAACGCAATGATCTGTTTGCTAAAGAGCAAGCAGACTTTGGTAAAGTCAAAACTCAAGATAAATCAAAAAAGAAAAATAAGAAAAAAGCAGCTTAAAGATCTAAGCCCTCAACAAGTTTATCAACTTGTGCTGGTGTGTTGAAGATATGAAAAGATAGGCGGACATTACCTTGCCTAACACTCACATCAATATTTCTATATTTTAATTCACGCTCAAGATCGATCGGATCAGCAGCAACTGCTTTTAGAGCAAGAATATTTCCCATATGATCAGTTGGTGTAATGAGTTGAAATTTCTTTTTAGGGTAGTTTTCTAAAAAGCGGTTTCGAAGTGATTCGTTATGCTCTTTAACATTATCAAGACCGACTTCTTGTAAGAACTCAACACCAGCTTCTAAAGCACTATTGGTAAGCATATTAGGCGCTTGCCCACGATCAAACTTTCTAGCCCCTGGCAGAGTCTCAGTAGTGTAATCAAGAAGATTATAAACAACCTTTGAGTTTGGGCTCACAATCCAGTTTCCTGAAGTATGTTGAATTAGATCAATCGCTTCTTTTGAAAGATAACCAAAAGCATGGCCGTAAGGACCAAGCATCCACTTATAAGATGAGCACGCCATGATATCAACATAAGAGAGCTCTTCTGTAGTAATCGGCATACCGCCAAAAGCTTGAGTCGCATCTAATAAAAAAAGAATGCCACGCTCGCGACACAGTTTTCCAATTTCAATAATATTAATTCGCTTCCCTGTATCAAAACTAATCCACGAGCAATCAAAGATTTTACATTCTTTAGGAAGAACTTGTGCAAGCCACTTAGCCGTTGGAACAATTTCTTTTCCAAGTTCAAGCAGTTTAAAATTAATCCCTCTTGTTTCAACTGCTCTCATCCAAGGCAGAACGTTTGAAGGATAATCTTTATCGATAGAACAAACGACATCACCTGATTTAAAAGGGTAGCCGTTTGCAACAATATTAAAAACATCAGAAGAACTCGTTGAGTGAAAGATCTGGTCTTCCGAGCAACCTACCAGTCCGGCCAGATCAAGTCTTAGTCTTTCAGGTATACCAATCCAGTTGGCATAGCTATGAAAAGAAGGATCAAGTTCTTTTTGAAGAGCACGAGAAACTTTTTGTTTGGCACTATAGGGGGAAGGGCCAAAATAAGCCGTGTTGAAATAAGTCGTATCGAGATGGTGGAATTCCTTACGGATAAATTCCACCGCTTCAGGTCTTAAGACGTCGCTCACAGGGAACGCTCCTAATTAGTTTTTAGCAGGTACTTTGCCTTCTTGAACTTGATTCGCAGGCTCAACAGAAACTGGAGTCTCTGCTTGATCGGCATCACTATTAAGTGGGCGAGCAACTGGAGCTTCAGAATCTAAAAGAGAAGAATCACCTTTAGAAGTTTGAATTTTTGCTAAGAGAATTGAGTTACCAAGAAAAAGAATGGCTAAAACCGCAGTGATTTTAGTCATGATATTTCCTTTTTGTGAGCCAGAAAATACAGCGTCAGATGCTCCGCCGCCCATAATTCCAGCTTCAGCACCTTTACCAAACTGAAGAAGAACAACAACGATAAGAAGAACTGAAACAACCGCTTGGAAAATCATTAATGTAGTGCTCATGAACCATCCTAAAAAAACATTTGAAGCATTATAAGTACTAGATAACGCTAGGGGTGACAACTATCTAGTTAAGCATTGTTTGCTGCGTAACACAGAGCTAAAAAATCCTTGGCCTTAAGACTTGCTCCACCAACTAAGCCACCATCGATATCCTTACACTTAAGCAGTCCTTCGACGTTATCTGGCTTAACACTTCCACCATAAAGGATAGAAGTTGAGTCTGCGTCAAAACCGATCTCTTTTAAGACACTGCGCACATAAGCGTGGGTTTCTTGTGCCATTTCTGGTGTCGCAGTTTTACCTGTACCAATCGCCCAAACTGGCTCGTAAGCAATGACGATATGAGTTGAGGGTTTAATATCTTTAAGGCCGTTTGTGATTTGAGTTTTTAAGACGCTTTCAGTGTTACCAGCTTCGCGCTCCTCAAGTTGTTCACCGATACAGAAAATCACTCGAAGATTTTTTGTTAACGCTGTTTTGATTTTAGCGTTGATCTGCCCGTCGGTTTCGCCGTAAAGGTGTCGACGTTCAGAGTGACCAACTAAGGTGAAGCTCATATTAAGTTCACTTAAAGCTTCCGGTGAAAGCTCACCTGTAAAGGCTCCACTTAGATGTTCAGAGCAAGTTTGCGCACCAACCATTAGATCAGTTGGAAGTTTTTCTCTAAGTAAGCTTAAGTGCATCGCTTGTGGAGCAATTCCACATTGAGCAATCTTTGGCATATTAGTCCAGGCCACTGCTAATTCTTCGCTAAAAGAATTAATATCGCTGAGACTTTGGTTCATCTTCCAATTGCCGAGCATATAGATCGTACGCATTGTTTAACTCCTAATTAATTCCAAACTTCAAGGCTTGAATTCCTGGCAGACTTCCACCATTTTCAATGTATTCAAGACTTGCTCCGCCACCTGTTGAAACGTGGTTCATTTTTTCACCCAAGCCAGCTTCATTAACGGCAGCAACTGAATCACCACCGCCAACAACACTAAAGGCTTTTGAATTTGCAATGGCTTTTGCAAGTCCAAACGTACCTTTATTGAAAGCTTCTTTTTCAAACAAGCCCATTGGACCGTTCCAAAGAACTGTAGAGGCATTAGTTACGATTGAAGAGTATGAATCAAGAGTTGCTGGACCAATATCAAGGCCCATCATAGTTTCATCGATACTTGTACCAGTCGTTGTGTTTGAAGCTGCATCAGGATTCTCAGCTACGATATGATCCATTGGCAGTTTAATCTTACTGGCAACACCTTTTGAAAGGATATTCTTAGCAAGCTTAACATCATCATCACCGCATAGTGATTTACCGACTTCAATACCCTTAGCTTTAAGAAATGGGTAGGCCATTGCGCCACCAATAAGAAGGGAATCAACAGAGCGAAGAAGCTCTTCGATGATTTTAATCTTGTCAGCGACTTTTGCACCACCAACAACAGCAACAAATGGTTTGGCAGGGTTGTTAACGATCTTATCAAGGGCAACAATTTCTTTTTGTAAAAGAAAGCCAGCAAGTGCTCTGCCTTTGAAGAAGGCATTAATACCATAAGTTGAAGCGTGCTTTCTGTGAGCGGTACCAAAAGCATCATTCACATAAACATCGCCGTAGCTTGCAAGACGTTTAGCAAATTCATGATCATTAGCTTCTTCTTCTTTATGAAAACGAAGATTTTCTAAAAGAATAATTTTTGTTTCTGGAAGAGACATTAATGTTTTGATACCGCGATCAAGACAGCTCTCTGTTAAAACAACTTCTTGTCCAAGCTTGTCAGCAAGATATGAAGCTACAGGCTCAAGAGAATACTTTTTCTCCGGCGCACCTTTAGGACGACCAAGATGGCTCATCAAAACTAATTTGCTGGCACCTTTTTCAAGGATAAAGCGAATCGTTTCTAAAGAAGAATCGATTCGAGTTGGATCGGTGATTTTTCCATCTTTATCTAAAGGAACATTGAAGTCGAAGCGACAAATAACTTTTTTGCCTTCGAATTCAAAATTATTAATATATTGAATCGCCATTAGAGTTTTCCACCAATAAAGCGAGCAAGATCAATCACTCTGTTAGAAAAGCCGCACTCGTTATCATACCAAGCAACAACTTTAACCATATTCCCGTTGATAACGTTTGTCAGAGGAGCATCAAAACATGAGCTCTCTTTCATTCCTTGGTAATCAATCGAAACAAGTTCTTCTTCCGTATACTTAAGAATGCCTTTAAGTTTTGTTTCAGCAGCTTTTTTCATCGCTAAGTTAACTTTTTCTATGGTGACTGACTCTTTAAGAACGACGTTAAAATCAACCATAGAAACGTTTGGAGTAGGAACACGCACAGAGAAGCCGTCAAGTTTGCCTTTTAGTTCCGGGATAACAACCCCTACAGTTTTAGCTGCACCAGTTGTAGTAGGAATCATCGACATTGCCGCTGATCTTGCTCTTCTCATATCATCATGACTTGAATCAAGAAGACGCTGATCACTTGTGTAAGCATGAACAGTTGTCATGAAACCAGATTCAATACCAAAAGCTTCATGAAGAACTTTAGCTACAGGTGCAAGGCAGTTTGTTGTACAGCTCGCATTTGAAATAATGTGTTGAGTATTTGAATCGTAAGTATCATCGTTAATGCCCATGACGAATGTGCCATCAAGATCTTTTCCTGGTGCACACATAATAACTTTTTTAACTGTGCCGCCTAAGTGTTGGCCAAGTCCTTTTTTATCTTTAAAGACTCCAGTTGCATCGATAACGATTTGAGCACCATGAGAGTTCCAATCAATTTCAGTTGGATCTTTTAAATCGTAGAACTTAATTTTATCACCATTGACTGAAAGGGTTTGACCGTCGAGTGATACGTCAGCTTTGAATGGGCCATGAACAGAATCGTATCTTAATAGGTGAGTGTATTCTTCAGGTTTACCCGGAGAGTTCACTGCTACGATCTCGATATCGGCTAAATTTTGATTATAAATTTCACGAAAAATGGTGCGACCAATTCGTCCCATACCATTAATGCCGATTTTAATTTTTGTCATGATAAAGCTCCGTTGCTAAGTCAGTGAATTTTTAAGGATAAGTTGCGGCCACTATGCCACAAATAGCGGAAAAATGTAACGGATAGCTTATATACCCATAAGTTGTCTAAAATAGGAGTATGGGAAGCGAAACTGGCTTGATTCAATACAAAAATAAGACTGATTACCTGGCCAAAAAGCCGGCTTTGCCTAAAGCTGCGCTGCCCAATACGCCGACTTCGACGACTATCCCAAAACCAGATTTAGTGCCAATTGATAAAACGGCGACGAAAACGAGTCTTTCAGAACAAGCCAAGGATACAGCAAAAAAAGTTGTCGATGCGGCGGCCAAGCTTCCACCAACTCCACCACTTTCTGTTGTGACTGATTTAGTTCCAGATTTAATTCCGGATATCGCTAGTGAAGAAAAAGTCGAAGAAGTGGCAGAAGTGATTGAAGAAAAACCAGTTGAAAAAATTGAGAGAAAAGAAACCATTAAAGACCGACCTGCTATCATTTTTATTAAAGGCTTAAGCCTTTCGAGTTCAAGCGGTGATGGACTTGAAGATATGGCCAGCGCCATTCCTAAATCAGAAGTCTATTCATGGTCAGAAAAAGATGAAGTGGTAGAATCAATTCTTAAGCGTCCACGCACTCAACCTGTGATTTTAATCGGTCATAGTCTTGGATCGGATACAGCCGTTGAAGTGGCACAAGAATTAAATAAAATTGAATATGGTTTTAGAAAAGTCGATTTACTAGTCACTCTTGATTCAGTGGGTTTTAATAACGATATTATTTCTCAAAATGTAAAAACCAATTTGAATTTCATTGGCGATGATTGGTACGGCATTAATGATTCCCCAAATATCGCAAGAAATACTGACTATACCAATGTAATTAATGAACTTCGTGGTGATACTCACCGTGGTATTGAAAATAGTGAAGAAGTTCAGCTTAAAGTTTTTGAAAGAATCGATGCTTTATTAAAAGGAGCAGTCGCTCAAAAAATGTCGACGAAATTATCAATAGAAGCCCATAAAGACCTTAAAGGTCACTCTCTACAATAAGAATAAATTTTTTGCATTTTCAGTTGTGACTCGAAGAACTTCATCAACACTAATATTTTTGATCTCTGCTATCTTGGCGGCGACAAATGGTAAATTAAATGGTGCGTTCTCTTTACCACGGTGGGGTATAGGCGCAAGAAAGGGTGAGTCTGTTTCAATTAAAATTCTATCAAGTGGCGTTAACTCAACAATGTCTCTAACGTTTTGTGCATTTTTAAACGTGATAATGCCGTTAAAACCAATATGAAACCCAAGAGCGAGCACCGTTTTTGCAAGCTCTGGAGTAGACGTAAAAGAGTGTATGACTCCTTTTCTAGCTAGCTTGGGTGCGAGTTCATTTAAAATCTGTACCGTATCATCTTCAGCTTCTCGAGTATGAATCACAACTGGTTTTTGATGATTGATGGCAATGATGAGCTGGCGTTTAAAAGCATCCATCTGAAGTTGTCTTGGTGAATTATCATAGTGATAATCAAGTCCAATTTCACCTACGGCGACAACTTTTTGTTGAGTAAGATTAAATATTATTTTTGCCTCAACTTCATCATTATATTTTGAAGCATCATGTGGATGAATCCCCTGAGTACAGAAAATATCTGGATTATTGGCAGCAATGCCTAAGACAGAATCCAGATTATCAGGGGAGACGGCAATCGTGATTATTTTTTCAACACCTGCCTGTTTAGACAATATTAAAGTTTCGGCCAATGGCCTGTCTTTTAAGTAGTCTAAATGGCAATGCGTCTCAATCATTACTTTGTAGATCTCGTGACTAATTCATCCATTAGAACCTGTAGTTGATTAAATGGTAGAACGCCTTCAATTTTAACACCGTTTAAAAGAACAGTTGGTGTTGATCTAATATTAAAAGGGGCTGCACTGCTAACGATAGCCTTAACTTTTTCTTTTGTATCTTCAGCCTTATAGCAATCAACAACATTTTCTCTTTTTGCAATTCCTTCAATAAATGAATCTGATAATGAGTCTTGATTAGAAAAGAGCTCATTTTCAATTTCAGGGAATTTTTCTGGTAGGCAATAAGCAAGGTAAGCCGCTTTACAAGCAAATGGGTGAAGACTTCTCTCCATGGTTGCATTACAAGCTGGATCTAGCGGGTAGAACATATATTGAATATTGATTTGACCTTTATACTGACGGGCAGCTTTGTGAAGTTGCTCAGACATGGCCTTACAAGCAGGACATTGGAAATCAGAAAACTTAGTGACTTGAATTGGTGCTGCTTGGAAATCTTCAGTTGAGCTAACCAGTCTAAACATTGATTGTTCTGCCGGGGCACCAAGATCAGGTAGTGAATCAAATTGTTGAATCAGGCTTGTTGCAAGAGCTTCATTCTTTTGCGCCTTTTCAGCAGTGTACATATAGGCACCAACAGAAGTTGCCGCAAATAAAACACCAACGCTTATTATTGGAACAATGGTTGGTCTAAATGATTTGATGTTTTGATTAAAGATAAAGAAAGCACCAAAAGAGAGTAGATAATAAAGAGTACACATTGGGCAAAGAGAGCCAAGTGAAGCAACCGAATAAATAAATAAAACAACACACCCAATAAGATTGACGGTTAAAATAAATTTCATCGTGCTTTCATAACCAGGGCTATTAAATAAATATCCAGCTAATAATAAAATCCCAATTAAAAATCCAAAAATAGAAATTGGAATACCTGCAATATTTGAAATGGGTGAATGTGTAGCGGCATCACAGTTTAAAAAGCCACTGATATCACAAAGGGCAGAAGCTGAGCCAAGTCCATCTGGAAACTTAATAGCAAAATAATGATTAGTTAAATAAGCCGTTGTAGCGATAATTGCTATGCCAAGAGTGACAATGAGAGCATGAGTCAGTGTTTTGTTTGAACGATAGACGGATTGCATTACTACTCCTGAATGATATTTTATTTATTATATATTAATTGTCTTACTTGTGAACACGTTCCAATTACGTTTCGACGTTTTATCTAAACGAAAGCTATGAAACTGGTCATTTTTATAAGTACATAGTTTAGCATCATCAATCTGGATACCGGTGTAAGCACTTTGTAGGCCTGATGTTAATTCTTTTAAGAGGTCAAAAGTGATTTTCCCATCGAGATGTTGCAAAAAGGAGCTTGAATTTGGGAAATGCTGGTAAAAGTCCTTTTGAACTTCGAATTTATCCGCACAGATATGGGGACCGATAAATGCATAGATAGGCTCAATGGCTTTGACTTGAGGCTCAAGATAAATTTTGTCCGCTAAACCTCTCCACCCTGCATGGAAAAAAACATTTCCATTTTTTCCATGAATAACGACAGGCAAACAATCTGCGGTAATGATGGCCCAAGCTTTAGTTTGTTTGCCGTAAATACCATCAGCTTTTTTGTCTTCATTTTCGTGGTTAAAATCGACACCGTGAACTTGATGAACACGAAAGCACTCGAACTCAGGTTTTGAGTCAAAAGTTTGAAAGATACCAAAATCAAATTCTTTTTGAAAAAGACATTGGCTCACTCAAGACCTTCTAGAACTTGTTTGAAAATCTCAGGAGGTTCAACTTCAAAGCTTAAAGCTTGCTTTGTCACAGGATGAATAAAACCTAACTTTTTGGCATGAAGAAAGGGATGTTCATATGGTTTAACTATTTCAGCTAAAAATGGAGGCAGTCTTTTTCTATGTCTGGCTTGATCGCCGTAAGTTGGATCATTGAGAATTGGACACTGTAGTAGCCCAGACATATGCACTCTAATTTGGTGAGTTCGGCCAGTTTCAAGTTTGCACTTCACATGGGCAAAATCTTTTTTAAAAGAGATGACGTTATAGTGAGTCACTGCTTTTTTTCCACGAACATTAGCAGCCATTTTTTGACGATTTTTTGGATCTCTGCCAATGGTTGACTCAAGTTTTCCAGAAGATGAAATCTTGGCATTATCACATAGAATAATGGCTTCATATTCACGATCGATATCATGCTTAGAAAAAAGAAGTACGAGTCCTTCATGGGCAGCTTGGTTTTTCGCAACGACCATTACTCCACTAGTACCTTTATCAAGTCTATGAACGATTCCTGGACGAATAACTCCACCAACACCGCTTAGATCTGGGCAATGATATAAAATAGCATTCACCAAAGTTCCGTCGGGATTTCCTGGAGCAGGGTGAACAACAAGACCCGCCTGTTTATTGACGATAACGAGATGTTCATCTTCAAATAAAATATCGAGAGGAATGTTTTGAGGAATGGCTTCTAAATTAACTGGTGGGGGAACATCAATTGAAACAATTGTACCAGTGGCAGGCATTTTATTGAGACTTAGCTTTGTTTCACTAGATATATTTCCCGCTTCAAACAACTTTTTTAGAAAGGTTCGAGAAAAGTGAGTTTTTTCGGCCAGGAATTGATCGAGACGTTTAAAAGTTGTGCGATCATCTTCAGAAATGGGAAGTTCAATGTCTTCAATTTGATCAGCAGAGTCTAAAGGCTTCTTCGACTCATCATTCATTATTGCTCGCCGCGAGCATTCTTCATGATGAATAAATATGAATTAGCTACTAAATCAGGATTTAGCTTTAAGCATTTTGCATATTGATAAACGAAGCCGCGTACATAGGCAGGGGCTGGAAGTTTATCAAACTCCTCTTCTTCTATATGGCGAATATAAGTCTTAGAGACTTTTGTCATGTCGGCCATACGTGGAATATCAACCGCCTTATACTCTCTGACTTCTTTTAGGAACTTACCAGAAAATTCAGTACAGCTTTCAATCTTCTTTTCAAAATCTTCATTAATACTGTAGCTAAGATCAAATCTTTTCTTAGCTACAATCTTAGACATATTATTATGCTGAGTTGTCTGTGGGGCGCCACGAAGATTATGTTGTGCATCTGGATCTTGGTTTCTTGCTGGCGCAGAATTTTTATAATTAAGATCTTGATTGATTCCGCGAGCTTGATCATAAAGTCTGCGCTTATCCGGATCACTTAAAATAGAATAGGCTTCATCGATAAGATCGATTATTTGATCGCATTCATCCTTAGTCATTAACGAGTATAGAGCTAGGCTGTCTTGTGAGTAAGCGTTTTTTGCTCTGACGTAACCCTTATGCAAATCATCAGTAGAAGCATCTGTTGGAACTTCCAGAACTTCGTAATAATTCTTACTTCCTGACTCCATGATTCTCCCTAAACCTATATATTCAGTAATCGATGAACAATTCGATCAAAATTAGAAACAAGCGCAGAATTTGGAAATTCCATTAACAAAGGTTTACGCTTTTTGACCGACTGCCATACAGTGGCGTCATACTCAAGGTAACCAACATAATCGAGATTCATTCCAAAATATTTACGACAAATAATTTTCATCGAAAAACCAATGTCAACATCGGCTTGTGTACGAACTTGATTGATGACAAGCTTTGGTTGAAGCTTAGCAATTTCAGCTTTGAGCTTATGTCCCATCTGAGGATTAATCTCAATCACTCTTGCCATTAGATCAGCAGGTGTTGAGTTTTGATGAATTTTGGCATTCATTGCTTGATCAATTAAAGGCCCAATCTCTAAGAGATCTTCTGCCATTTTAAGTTTGCGGTGATAGACAGACTTAATAAATCTATAAGTATTTTCAATGGACGTTGGTTCTGGCAGGGCAGTTAGAATTCCTTGATCAGCAGAGATAAAGAAATCCAACGTATTGTATGAAGTACCAGCACCCAAATCCAAGATAACGTAATCAGCATCCAGTTCACCAAGGCGAGCAAGAATTTTTGCTTTATGCATTTGGCGAAGGTTTGCGATTCCAACATCATCTTGAGCACCACTTATAATGGCAAGATTATCAATCGCAGTCGGAGTAATCAGATCATTGAGGGAAGAAACTTTTTTAGTGAGATAATCTGAAAGCGTTTTATCTGGAATGGGAACGCCTAAGCAGGTGTGAAGGTTGGCGCCACCTAGATCGAGATCCACTGCTACAACTCTATAACCCATTAACGCCAAGCAAATGGAAACGTTTGCGGTCACTAAGGACTTACCAACGCCGCCTTTACCGCCACCAATGGCCCAGATTTTAGCGTTACGTGAGCCCTTTATATGAGAGCTCATATCGTTTTCATTATGAGAAAAGAGTGATCCACCTGGACGGGACACGTCGCTTTCCTTGCTAGTAAAGCCATCTTCATTGATGGAGACAGTTAAGAAAACCATTCCTTAGGCAGTTAAGCAAGGTTTTCGCTTTAAATGACTGTTTTTTTAGGGACTTAAAACTTGCTGAGTTGCGTAAATATTGCGCAGTTTCTAGATCCCCCGAGTATATTAGTCTAGAATCCACTCAAGAAAGGAGCCTTATGCAAAACACACTTCGTGCAAGACATGACCTTCATCTCATTCGTAAAGCCTGGCATATGTCTTCAGGATGCCTTGGTTTAGCCGTTTATCACCTGTTTAATCTTACAGAACACTTTGTCGGTTTTGCTCTAATTGCTTTTGCTTTAAGTGGTTTCTTGTTTGAAATCATTCGTTTAAGAAACGACAAAATTAACACCCTGGTTCTTAAGTTTATGGGCCCGTTGATGCGAAAGCATGAGAAGAATTCATGCTCGGGTCTTCCGTTCTATGCACTAGGTGTAGGTGCGTCTCTTCTTTTATTTGAAAAAGAAGTCGCTTTACTTGGAATTTTCTTTTTAATTTTTGCCGACCCAATTTCATCGTTATTTGGAATTCTCTATGGGCAAAATAAATTAATACCTGGTAAATCACTTGAGGGTAGCATGGCAGGTTTTGTGACTTGTTATCTTTTAACGTTTGTATGGATAGCATCACAAACTGCTTTAACAGGTCCACAGGTTGTGTTGTTTTGTATTTTTGCCGGATTAATCGGATCAATAAGTGAGTTGATGTCAGTCTTTGCCGACGATAATCTGACTATTCCACTGGTCAGCGGGGCAGGATTAACAATTCTCAATGCAATTATTCCAATTTTTTCTTAGTGAGCAATTTTACGATCTAGATCTGTAAGATCCATTTTCTCATAAAACTTAATGGCCTCAGCTGTCTTGGCGTCTTCAATGTGAACATTGTTTTTAAAAAGAGACGTCAACATTTGAATACGTTCAATAAGATGGACGTTTTCAAGTAAGAGTTGCCTGATTTCAGAATCTGCAATCATATACATACTAACGGCATCTACGATGTTTTTTGGGTTGCAGGCAGAACTAATAAAGCGTTCACGCTCATTGGAGTCTTCAATATTTTCTTTGGCCCACTTCTTTAAAATGACAAGTAGTCGAGTTATACCAAAATCTTCGTGAAGATCAGAATCTTCATAAATATCAGGAATTTCTTCAGCAGAATAAATGGTATATGGAAGACTTTGCTTGAGAGAGATAAGTTTAATTCGAGACTCACCTACAAGAAGTACTTTAACAGATCCATCTTCCATGGTTTCCATAATTTGAGGTGTGCCGGCAGTACATATAACTCTTGGTGAACTCTTACCGGAGCCAATAGAACCTTTAGTATCCATTAAGCTGACCGCTAGTAATCTACATGTAGCAATACAGTCATGAACCATTTTGACGTGCCTAGGATCAATAATATAAAGCGGTAAGCTTGTGTTGGGATAGAACACAAGATTTGGAATTGGTAAAACCGCGACGTTGATAAAGCTTTGATGACCCATAATTCCCCTCAGACTTTGTATTATACCTATAGTTAGTAAATTTCATGAAATCGATGACTTACAGCTCTTGAATTACACTCCTAACAGTGCGAATCTTTATACAGCTGCCTGAAATCAAAGGCGTTTGATCACCATTTGGAGAATTTTTGAGCATTAACTACCTTTCACCGCTTATTCCTCATGCAGTTTATAAACCTTGGGGCGGCTCACGTTTGGCCAAGCTTAAAGGAATTAATGAATCAAAGAATGATGAAAAATTAGGTGAAACCTGGGAAGTTTCAAGACTTGAAGAAGGCCTCAGTCTTGATCAAAATAAGAATTCCTTAAGTTATTTTACTCAAGAAGAATTGCCCTATTTAGTGAAGTTTATTGATACGCAGTTACCACTTTCTGTTCAAGTTCATCCTCATGACAAATATGCTGCTCGCTATGAAAACTCTCAAGGCAAAACCGAGTGCTGGGTGATTCTTGATTCTAAAGAAGGGGCGGGAATTTATCTTGGATTTAAGCCTGATGTAACAGAAGAGGATTTTTTTAGAGATGTTGCAAGTGGAGCTGACCTCACCAAGTATCTACAGTTTCATCAAGTCAAAGCAGGTGATTTCTTTTTCGTGCCAGCCGGCTCCGTTCACGCTATTGGAGCTGATATCACTCTTGCTGAGATTCAACAAAGCTCGGGTGTGACTTATCGAGTTTGGGATTGGAATCGTGTTGATGAACAAGGTCGATCACGTGAGCTTCACATTGAGCAGGCTAAAGCAGTTTTAAACTTTTCTCCTGATGGTAACTCGCCAGAGAAATTTCAATTAAAAAATATTTTTATGACTGGTGAAAAAGAGGTGATTAACCATCCTCAGTTTTGTGTCAGTTACTACAATTTTTCATGCTCTATTGATCGAGTAGGCATTGAACAACGAGTAACGTCAGTCATGAATTTAGATAAACCTATAAGAATAAAGAATGATGATAGCGAAATTCAACTAGCTCCTTACGAGTGCTGCCTAGTTAAAAATGGTTCAAGCTTAGATATTCAAGGTGGTAAGTTTTTGGTGATCGAATGATTAAACTCCTTTTTTTTATTAGCCTATTGTTCGTAGGTGCATGCCGTGATTATTCTGAAGTGAGTGTTGATAATCAAGGTGCAAGTGTTGAATGGTTTAGCGGTGGTGTGGACTCTGTTAAAGTTACTCCTTGGAAAGTAGGTCCAAAGCGCGATCAATTATTAAGCATGGGGGCTAGAGTAAAGTTTTCTGTTCCTCCACTTAAAGAAGACGATATTGAAAAGTTAGCAGACAAATATGATGTTGATTCTTGGCTTGTGACTTTGATGGTATCTGGAGTTGGAAGAAAAGAGCGTTTAGCTTCATTTTATATACCTCTCTTTAAAAAATCAGGTCGCTCTGGAGCTGTAGGTATTAGCAGTATTGAAAGTGGGTATCTTGATCTGTTTTATTCGGCAGCTTCCATCTCGATGCGCTTAAGAGACCTTGAATGCCCTGGGCTTGAACACCGCTATCTTTTGGAAGACGTTAGTGTGCGAGATATTCCGCAAAAGCGACAGCTATTCATTTTAAGTGGTATGGAGCAATATAACTATTTAGGTAAAGTTGAAAAATTAGATTTTCAACGAAATGTTATTAATCTTGGTAAAAATATCGTCGGTGAGTATCAGCTTTTATTTTCATTTTTTAATTATAAAGAAAAGCGCGTTCTATCAAATCAGGTCATAGCGCCTCAAGTGATCGTTCTTGGCAGTGAGAATATTCAATCGATTAAAGGATGCGAAAACCTAGAAACTCCGCCTCTTAACAAAGGCGGCCCAGGTAGTATTAAAGACTTTAAATTTGGTCGTTAGTTAACTGATGAGCAATCAAGGGGATAAGTTAGCTCGTGACCTTCTCTAGATTTAATAACGAGGTAGTCATTAACTTGTGAAGGGCTATTTACATCATCAACGTGAATTGTATGTTTTTGTCCTTCAAAGTCCATGATCTTTGTAAAACCAGAACCGGAAATCTTCGTTCTAATTCCTTCAACTGAAGCTAGATTACGATCCGCTTCTTGTTGTGATTCATCAAGAAAAGTCACTTGTGTCGCTCCAACAATAAAAGCCTTATCAAGTCTTGGTGTGTGGCAAATCATCTTCGCCGATGATGGTGACACCGCTGCAAATGAGCTTAAGCTTAAAAGAGTGATTAAAGTTGCTAGTAGAGTTTTCATATATTCTCCGTATTGTTTACACTTATTAATAAGCAACACTCATGCCATCTTTCTTGTTATTATTTCAGCTGTTTAGCGAGACTTAGTGTCTATTCAATTCTTGGCCGTATAAACTTTGGACAAAAAAAAGACTCATCCTATGAGTCTGATTTCTTACGGTAATTTTGTTCTTTGACAGAATTAGCGCGTTTCGATTTTGTAGCTACCTACATACATATCTGATATATTCATTCCGCGCATATTGATCTTTACTCCAGTAACTTCGTTAGTTCGTGCAACATTTCCTTGATAAACTTTATATTTATTACCAAGCGAGCTTGAGATACTAATTGTTTCTTTTTTGTATTCTTCACCATCCCAAATTTCTATCGTTGCAGTACCGCCAGTTTCAGAAAAACCAGTACCTGGACGAATTCGAAGACTTGGTTGTCTAGCCCCTTCGAGGAAAAACTCTAGAGGTTGACCACGCTTAAGCCTATCAATAGTCACTTTTTGCTTAATATCTGAGTTGATCCCAAGGATGCCTACTTTTGCATCAACGTTTAAATCAACTATCTTGCCTTCGCTGATTGTTAAATAGATTTTTGCCTTTCCGACGCCTATTCCAAGAAAGCCATAGCTAACCGAGGCTTCAACAAGATCAACGCGCTCTTTACTGGCTTCAGCAACTTGGCTGAGTTGCTCAAGTTGTGCCAAAAGATCTCTATTAATCAATTGAGATGCACCTAATGAGCAAGCACCGACAAGATTTTCGACTGCAAAAGCAGAAGTTATGATTGAAGAGATAAGTAAAGAGAACAGCATAATGATTTTCATAATAAGCTCTTGGTTAAATAATTATAAGGTTTATGTAGCAAGAGCTATGCCGAGAATTTCGACCTAATAATAATAGGATAGGAATCTATAATGAATAGATTTTGGGCAGTGGCTAAATCTTAAACAGTTTAAATTAGCTTTGTGGTTGAGGTAGATCAGCTTCAATAAGCTTGATCACTCCTTTTACCTTTTCAAAAAAGACTGCTTCATCTATCGCGTTTTGAAGATCATGACTTCCAAGATAGAGACAATAGCGATCTTGATCCTTTTTAAAGTAGTAGGCCATTTGTAATACTCCTGGCTCACTTCCACCTTTATAGTAGATTTGATCAAATAGGTCTTTTTCAGCAAATGGTGTATTGCTCGAAAGGATGGAATTGATCTTTTCATCATTGTCTTGATCAAAGGTTTGTAAGAGCGCACAGATATCTTTCGGTGTTGAAAACCATTCAGTATCAAGAACACCTCTAGGTGTTTGCCATTTTGAAAGTTCATTCATCACTTGATCATTTTTAAGCTTAGCGACTTTTTGGAGTTGGACGAGGCGACCAGTTGTCGTATTGCTAGCGTATTTTTTATAATCTTCGGCCTCAAATCTTGCTCTGACTTGGAAAAGCTCCTTTGTCGAAAGGAAGGGACGATTCCATCCATAGCTTAACTTAAGTCCTCTTTTCTTAATTTGACGCTCAACACTTGTTCGTCCAAGTTTATCGATTAAATGATCAGTCGCTGTATTATCGCTGATAGAGATCATCTTTAAAGCGTACTCATATAAAGAAAATTCCTCACCTTCTTCTTTGGTTTGAAAAACTCCAGATGGAAGTGATTTTAAAGAGTTTGAAATTTTAAGTTCATTTTCCCATGATAACTTTTTCTCTTTTATTTGCTGCTGTAAGGCGTCTAGAACAAAAAGCTTAAAGGTAGATCCAAGAGGCGTTCTTTTGTTTTCGTTAACTGAGATAATGTCTTTATCGTTTTTGAGTAATAGAAAACTTGGCCTTGAAAGAGTATTGAAGTCATTTTGAGCCTCTTCAAAATTCTTATACTCAACAGCCTTTGCTCTTTCGCCTAAAATCCATAAGCCTGTAATCTTTGAATTCTTTTCAACAAGAGTGAAGTCGATGAGTTGACCATTCTTATGCTTTGTTGAAAATTTATCGCCGTTAAGAGATGGCTTGAAGTCAACGACGTCAACACAGTCGCCATACTTGCCTTGAACTTGAGCAAAGATTTCTGCCATTTGTTCTACAGGTAACGCCTTTTGAAAATCATTTGAGTAATGATTAAGGTATTTAAAATTAGCGCCTTGATTTAAATCACTACAAACAAGCTTAGAGCTCTTTGAAGCGGGAGGGGTAGTTGAGCAGGCAGTGAGTAGGATTAAAAATAAGTATTTCATCTACTTAAGATAATTGAGAGAGTTTATAGATGTAAAGTCTTCGTCTTAAAGAATTGTCTTTAAGAAGTTCTCATCAGGATGACCTGCGTAACCCGTTCTAAGTCCTGTAGGAATATATCTAAAGAGGTAGAAGCCAAAGACACCTGATTGATGCTGCTGCATTAAATGATGAGCTTCGTGAGTCATAGTCGTTAGTCTTTTAAAGCCTTGATCAGACATAGAGACGTTACCTGGTAGTGTTATAGATGCACTAATCATATCGGTAAGAACACCACCAACACGATAATTCGCATCAAGGATTAGTTGGCGATCAATAGCGTATTCACCACCTCGGCCAACTAAGTTTTGATATTCATTTTCAAGTTCAATCATTTCATCCACATCAGCATCAGAGTAATCTTTAAAAGGATTATATCGAGTTCCAACAAACCAAATAAGCAGTTGAGTGGAAACAAGTCCGTAAATCGAACCCTTTAGTGCTCCTCCAATGATACTCTCGCCGTCAAGTGCAGCTACAACTGAGCCTTGAATTGTTCCTTTAATAGTCTTTTCAAGAAGTTCAAGCCTGCGATTAATGGCCAAAGACTTGGCATCAAAACCATCTGTCATTGGTCGACCAATATTTCGAGGGAGAATATAATACTGAATAAGATTTAAACCTGCGCCTACAGCGGCTCCCGTTCTTAGATCTTGTCCTGTTAAAAGGCTTTGTAGAAATCCTTGCCCTGCACCTAATGCAATTATTTTGTAGAATCTTCCGACACCAACACCTGAACCAAGAAGTAGAGCATCAATAATATCTTTCGGTGCTTCTTTTAAGAAATCTTCCCATTCTTTATCATAACGTTTTGTTTTGATCAGTTCTTTAACGAGTTTTTGTGTTCCAATAGCGATTGGAATATTTCCATTGGTTGATACTAATGTCACACTACCAGCAAGAATGGATAGATAAGTTTCTGTTTGTACAAGATTTTTAAATATTTTAAAAAAAAGTGTTTAGCCCTTTTTTCGACGTAAATTTCTTTGCCTTGACGATCAAATATCACGCCACGATCAGTTTTCATCCAAGGTGAGTCTGGATAAAGAGTGATGAGGTTATCAAGGTTTGCAATGGCTTCAAGCCTTCGAGGTTTTTTAGCTCTCTCGACATAGAGGATTTTAAGATCGGTCTGATTATCTTGATTATATTTTTTTATATCACTTTCAATTTGATCAATATTATTGCGAAGATACTTTCTAACACTCAAAAGGTATTGATCATCATGCGAGTGAATGATTTGATTGAGGGTTAGCTCTTTAAGAGCTTCAACAATTGAAGCATAATTTCTGTGAATAAATGTAGGAGAAACAATAAACATTCCTTCACGGTATGGAATGTTTTCGATACTTTGTGAAAGAAGGAGAAATATCTCATGCTTATTAGGAAGCTCTTGAAGCTTATTAAAAAGCCTAAGGCTTTTAGAGTTCATCTTTTCGTTTGAAAGTGCTTTTAACCCGTGTCTATTAGAAGTAAAAACAGCAAATTGGTCTTGGGCTTCATAGAGTTTAATAATAGCATTATAATAAGATCTTCTAAGTTGTTTGAGATGCTTAAACTTAAGCTCTCTGACTTTTGAAACTGAAAGCGGCTTAGTATAAAAACCTTTCCACTCACGTGATTCAAAAAGAGATAATATACCACTGGCTTCAGGATCGTTCGCAAAACGATTGTATTTTCTTATATTAACGAGTTTTGCATTATCTTTTATTTTTTGAAAATCTATATACTTATAATCTGGTAGCAATGCGATTCCGGCTGGAGAATAGAATTGCATATAGAGTTTTTTATCAAGTTCAGCTTTAAGTTTTTCATTTTGATCTGCCTGCAAATTTAAAACTTCAAGCCATTTAGGAAAGTTTTGATCCGCGTAAGCTTCTTTTAAAATATCATTAAGACCATCATATTTATCAGCGATAACTGTGGCCTGATCAACAAGATCAACCAAAGATAGATCTAGGCGGTACTTCTCTGATAGCGGGTAAACCTCTGGAGCGGAACCAAGTTGTCTCATTTCTTTTAGTAGTGTTCTTAAGACTTCATGATTCTCAATCTCTAGAGCATGAAGTGAAAATGATTGAAAAAGCAGGATGAACAAGAAGGCAATGACACTTAAAGTGCGCTTAGTCGCAGTATGAAATAAAGAGCGATTTGTGTCTTGCATAGCGTTATAATACAGTAAAATTAAGCTGTTATTGGTCTTTTGTAACATTTATAGGCTTCCTTAATATTGAGTACCTATGTTGCTGATTTTTCATCTTGAATCGTTTGAAATAGAGTTTTAGGATGAAGATTTTTATACTGCTTATTCTCTTATCCTCTCAAGCGATGGCCATCTATGACCAAGACGACCGTGTGGATCTTTATAAACTTAATGATTCAAAGCTTAGACAACTTTCTAAGGCTGTCGCCTTTCAGATTTATAAAGATGAACTTCGAGGCTGGACCTTTCAGCGTTACTGGACCATTGTCACACGTCCTCTTAGTGCTCGTGGTGTTTGTGAAAATGAACGCTTTGCAGACCAACCGACGATGAGAAACGATTGCTCAGGTATTTTGGTCGGGCCAAAAACGTTACTGATGCCTGGTCATTGTATTACTGAACATTATTGTTGGAATGATTTATTTTACTTCATGTTTAACTACCATCAAGAAGATGGGTCTGCTTTAAATCTGGAAAGACATAAGGATAACTTTTATAAATGCGAAAAGGTAATCAAGCGAGTTTACGATCCAAGTACAGCTGTCAGCTTTGCTTTGATTGAACTTAATCGTGAAGTTAAAGGCATTAAGCCTGTTAACATTTCCAAGAATATAAATATTGGTAACGAGACGGAACTTTTAGTTGTTGGTCACCCAAATGGTCTTCCACAAAAAATTGCTCGTGACGCTTTTGTAACAGATGAAAATAAAAATCATTTTCTAGTGAACTCCGATATTGGAGGAGCATCAAAGGGAAGTGCCGTTTTTAATCTGGAAACTTATGAGCTTGAAGGCATGCTAATTTCAGGTTCAAAAGACTTTGAAGTTTCAAGATCAGGCTGTAAGCGAGCCTTAACATACCCGATGAGTGAAGCTAAAGAACTAGGAATTAAAAGTAGTGTCATTTTTGAATGAATAAAAAACTGGAAAGAATCTTTAATCAAATCATAATCGATGCCAAAGATAACATTTCTTTAGGCGAATATGATGCTGCCTTTTTATTGTTAGAAAAAGCTCATGTGATCGGACAGCTTTATGTAGTTCAACATACTACCACTCATTATTATATGCTAAAGATTGGCTTTCTTAGAAAAGATTTCAAGGAAATTATCGGACAGTTAGTAAGAATACCTCTTGGAATTATTGGCTCACTTGTTGGGAAAGTACCAATGGGCAATACGGGGGGAAGTAATGTCTCAATGTTCAAAAAGATGGTTTTATCCGATGAAATCAAAAATATCATCAATAAATGACTAACTAAACTAAGACACTCCTTTGACTAATTCAAAAGTTAATATAAAGTTCCTTCAACAAGAATTGAATATATCTAAGGAGAATATATGGCTTCATTACTTTTTAAAAATACTGCTGCTAATACAGTAGGAGAGCTACCAAGCATCGGAAGTGTCGTTGATTTTCAAAATCTTGTTACAAACGATTTAAAGCCTTCATCATTATCTGATTATGCTGGTAAAAATAAAATCATAAGTATTTTTCCAAGCGTAGACACTGGTGTATGTGCAACATCTGTTCGCCATTTTAATCAAAGTGCAGCTTCACTAAATAATACTGTTGTTCTAAATGTTTCAATGGACCTTCCTTTTGCTATGGCACGTTTTTGTGGAGCAGAGGGTATTAAGAATGTTGAAACACTATCGGGTTTTCGTTCAGATTTTGGCTCTAAATGGGGTGTAACGCTTAAAGATTCACCTTTGGCAGGTCTTTATGCTCGTGCAGTCATTGTTCTAGATATAGAAAATAAGGTGCTTTATAGCGAATTAGTTTCTGATATTGTTAATGAGCCTAATTACGATAAAGCATTAGCTGTTTTAAAATAGTTCAAATCGCTAAAATTACATGAAAGTAGATCATTTGAGTCTACTTTCATGTAAATACACAGCATTTAATTAATCTTTTGCCTAACCGATAAAGATTTATGAAATGGTTAACTCTTCTTCTTTTTTCTTTTTCAGTAATAGCAATGGATTGTGAGCATTGTGTAGATGCTGAGCTAAACACATTATCATCTGAAAATTTATCTAATGTTGAAAATGTGGCCGAAGCTTCGAGCTGTGAAAGTTTGCCAAAAGTTGATCGAGTTATTATTGGCGACTCTCAAAATGGTGCGACTTGGTCAAAAAGTTATTTTGGCAATTTCTTTCAACGCTGCCTAAGTGAACACCAAGAGTCTTTTGTCAGTTACGCTAGGGGTGGCAGTGTGCCTATTCATTGGGTTAACAATGGTGGCAACGATCGTATTAACACTATTATAAGAGATAGGTCACATTCACATCAGGAAGTTAAGCCTCAAGAACTCTTAAAGTGTCAAAAAAGATTGGGATCCATCGTTGAAGCACATAAGCCCAAAGAAGTTGTTATCTTTTTGGGCGATAATTTAATGGGCTCAAGTGAAGCAGGAGCAAAAAGTCAGTTCAAACAATTACTTGCTCAAGTTGGTTCAAGCAAATGCACAATGATTACTCCCACCTATGAGATGCAAGTCACATCTCGAAGAAGTGTCTCGGCAAAAAACCTAGAAAATACTCAAAAGATTATTCGTGCACTAAAGTTTGCAGCGGCAGGCAAGTGTAGAGTTATTGATAGTCTAGAGTTAATGAAAAGATCTCCTTATTTTGATGTTCATAAGAAGCTATTAAAGAGAGTGAAAATTGAAGGCTTGGGTGGATGTACTGGAGCTAGCAGTAACGATAATATTCACGTCTGTGGTGGGGCTGCTAAAGATTTCGCTGATCGCGTTTGTGGTAAATTATTCAATTAAATTCAATGGTCGGAATGACTGGATTCGAACCAGCGACCCCTTCACCCCCAGCGAAGTGCGCTACCAAGCTGCGCTACATTCCGACATTAAGAAAAAGAATATTAAGTGATAGGAAAATAAAAGTCCATGATGACTAAATGCCCTAACAAGCTACAATAGTTTTATGAATTGGTATGTCTATATAGTTCGAACAACGAAAGGAAAATTCTATACAGGAATTTCTACAGATGTTGAGAGACGTTTTATGGAACATCTGACTGGTTTTGGTGGAGCTAAAGCACTTAAGGGTGACCCGGCCGAAGAACTTGTCTACGTCGAAGAGGCGAGGGATAGAAGTGATGCTTCACAGCGCGAGTATGAAATTAAAAAATTAAAGAGAAAACAAAAAGAGCAATTAGTTCAGGAATTCTCTTTATCTTTATTATCTTGATCTGCCATTTCAATATATTTTTCATAGGGATCTTCTTCGCTTTGAATTTTAAATTCTAGCGGAATATCACTGGCTGAATTTTCGTTATAAGGACAGTGGCGACAATCACTATGACAGCAATGCCCTCGCTTTCTTAAATATGATGCAGTGAGAACCATTAGTCCTTCGTCATCGTAGTAAAAGTCTTCGCCCTCAAGAAATGCCATAGATAAGTATTTTGCAGTATTTAAAACAAAAAGGCCTCCAATTCTGGAGGCCTTTTCGTACAGAAGACATTAGGTGTGTGTGTGACCAGATGTCCGATTTTGATTTTTTAAAGTGAGGGGTAAGTACCACAAACCCGACGTCTCTTCTAGGAAATAAGTTTGTTTTTACATATACTTGAGAGATTTCATACGCTTGCCGCAACTCGCTAACGAGGTGCGTGTAGAGAGGCAAGTACGGTCTTTCTTGTATGTATCAGTAAAAATAAATAAGATTGAAGTTCAAATTTTTTATTTATCCCTTATGAAGAGAGGTCGTCCGTGTCTAAACCTTGGTATAGCAGTTATGAATCTGGAGTCCCACATGAAATTGATGTGACATCTTATTCTTCAATTGTTGAAATTCTAGAAGAAGGGTTTGCAAAATATTCAACTTTGCCTTCATTTCATTGTATGGGGAAATCTTATACGTATCGTGAAATGGATCTACTTTCAAAAAAGTTCGCAAGCTATCTTCAAAATGATTTGAAACTTCAAAAGGGTGATCGTGTTGCCTTGATGATGCCAAATATTTTGCAATACCCAGTCGCTTTATTTGGTGTATTAAGAGCAGGTCTTATTGCTGTTAACGTTAATCCTCTTTATACAGCACGTGAGCTTGAACATCAGTTAAAAGATTCTGGATCTAAAGCTATAGTAATCTTTGAAAACTCTGCCCATATTTTAGAGCAAGTCCTTTCAAAAACTCCTGTTAAGCATGTTATTACAACACAGATTGGAGACTTCTTAAGTTTTCCAAAATCTCTGCTTGTAAATTTTGTTATTAAGAAAGTGAAGAAGATGGTTCCAAACTGGAGCATCTCTTCTGCTGTTTCATTTAAAGATGTTGTTTTTGGTGCAGACGAAAGTCAGTATAAAAAACCAACTCTATCGTTAAACGATACTGCATTCCTTCAATACACTGGTGGTACTACTGGTGTTTCTAAAGGTGCAGATCTTACTCACGGAAATATCGTTGCCAATATGGTTCAAGCTAGAGCTTGGATTAAGAATTTAATTAAAGATGGTCAGGAAATTATCATTACTCCTCTTCCGCTTTATCATATCTTCTCACTTACAGCGAACTGCTTTATCTTTAGTTCTGTTGGCGCTCTAAACGTTCTTATTACAAACCCACGTGATATGCCTGGGTTTATTAAAGAACTTAAAAAGTGGAAGTTCACTGCCTTTACAGGAGTTAATACTTTATTTAACGGTCTGTTAAATAATGAAGAATTTGCTTCAGTTGATTTTAGTCACTTAAAAGTTTCTCTTGGTGGTGGGATGGCCGTTCAACGTGCAGTAGCTGAACGTTGGAAAAAAGTTACAGGTTGTCCACTTATTGAAGCTTACGGTCTTACTGAAACTTCACCGGCGGCTTGTATCAATCCAATGACGTTAAAAGATTATAACGGGACAATTGGAATTCCTCTTTCTTCAACAGATGTTGTGATTAAAGATGATGATGGCAAAAATGTTGCGACAGGTGAAACTGGAGAGATTTGTATCAAGGGACCACAGGTTATGCGTGGTTACTGGAATCGCCCAGATGAAACAGCTCAAGTGATGACTGATGATGGGTTCTTTAGAACTGGTGATATCGGTGTTATGGATGAAAAGGGTTATTTCAAAATCGTAGATCGTAAAAAAGATATGATTCTTGTTTCAGGCTTTAACGTTTATCCAAACGAAGTTGAAGATGTTGTCGTTACTCACCCAAAAGTTTTTGAAGCTGCTGCTATTGGGGTACCTGATGACAAATCTGGTGAAGCAGTGAAAGTTTTCGTAGTTAAAAAAGACGAATCTTTAACTGTTGAAGAGCTAAAAGCTTTCTGTAAAGAAGGTCTTACTGGCTATAAATGTCCAAAGCATTATGAATTTAGAACGGAACTACCAAAGTCGAACGTTGGTAAGATCCTCAGAAAAGAGCTCAGAGATCCACCTGCTGCTCAAGCCTAATTGTTCTTTTTTATAGGGGTGTCTAAAGTTTAGACACCTCTACTTATCTAAATACAACTCCTTAGCTTCCTTTCAATTGGTATGACTTTTGCTCTTTAATTCCTTGAATTCTAACGTTCAGGGGAGTTTTTCATGACCATGGGTCTGAAAAGAGTATTAACCGCATTCATCATCTTCATTGCGAGCTTTCAGCTGGCTTTTGCTGAGACTGCGCAGAATATTTCACGCTACCCAGCTGAAATTCATGAGCTAAACCTCGAGCAGCTTCGTGATCGTATCGAAGCATTTAAAGTTAAAATTAAAGGTAAAGAAGATACATCACATTGTCCTGATAATGAGCCAGCTCTTTTTGAAAGTGATCGTCCTTTTACTTCTGCAGCAGAAAATACTGGTCTAAGAGATTTTGATGAGCTTCTTTCAGAGATGAAAACGAATAGTTGTGGACAATATGCAAGACAGTGGGATGCAACAGCTCCTGCAGCTTCTAATGACGAAGAATGTTTACCAAAGAAAACTCCAGGTATGCTTGATAAGCTAGCTGAAGATATTATGAAGCGCGAACGTGATGAACGTCGACGTCCAGTTCTTCGCCTTGATGATGTAGAACTTAGAAAAACTCACCAAGAAGCCGAATTTCTAATGCGTGAAGTTCGCAAGTGGTTAGTTGATCGCGATGCTGATGAAGAAGAACTACAAGAGATGCTTATTACTTTCCTTGGAAGTGTAACTCTTCCAATGCGCGACCTAGTCGTTGCTCGTCGTGCTTACTTCCCAGGTGAATATGACGGCGCATGGTTTTATCAATCGCTACTACCGGAATTTCCGACACGTTTATTTCCTGGAGATGATCTTCAAGGTCGTGAGCGCTTAAAACTTGGGCCAAACCCATCAGTTGATCCATATCATTTTTCAATTGAAGATCGCTCTTTTGGTCGCTCTCAAGTTCGCATTGATATGAACTCAGTTCTTTCTCGTGATGTTTTAACACTAATGAAAGCACCATCAACTCTAAACTATGTAAGAGCATTAAAACTGATGACTCTACATATGATGATGTCTCAATTATACGTATATGAAAGTATGCAAGAAAGTGGATCTAAAAGTATTGAGATTCCACGCTCATGTCAAAATCATTTCAATGGAGATCTTCCCTCAGAAATGAAGTTTGACTTTGTTGAAGGTCAAGGCGAAGAGTTTCTTGATAATATGTTAGCAAATCATGGCTTAACATTCTCGCCATCAAACTATCAGTTTATTGAATACTATATGGAGAATGCTTCTAAGGATCCGACAAAGAGCGGCTACTCTGGTCTTATGCCATTTGAAGAAGTTCTTTACGCACAAAAAGGTTTAGAACAAAGTCGTGTCAGTGGCTTAACTCCAGATATCGATGATATTACTCATTTTGAAAGAGTGATGCAGTTTAAGCTTCCAGAGGCAATGGATGAATTCCACGGCAGCACATTCTCATGGTTTGGACTTCGCGACTCCCGTTCATATACTTATAACGGTAAACAACTTTTTGAAAAAATCGTTGCTGATCCAAGTCCGTATGAGCTTTATGAAGTTGAAGTTAATGGAGAGAAAATTCCATTGGAGCCACAACGTCAAAATTTGAGTCTTTATCTTGCAGAACTTATGCAAAAGAAAGGTGCAACTCACTTTCAAGAAATCATCTCAAAGTCATTAGAAACTAAACTTAAGGCAACTAAAATTCAGCTGCCACTTCCAAATCTTTATGGTGCCAGTGTTTGGAGACAGTGGGGATTAAAACAATTATCAAATGCTTTAAAAGCAGGCCAGGGTCAAGCATTTGAAAGCATGATTCTTGATCGTTGTGCTAGAAGTGTAAACTATTCTCAGCACCATATTCCAGGTATCAATGAAATCGCTCTTGAATCATCAAAAGCAAAAGTTTGCGTTAGAAATGATGCTAAAAAGACTGTTCAAAACTTACTTGATTACCTTTCTGAGTTCGATCAAGACGGTGAGTATGTTCCTTTAAGAAGATTAGAAGAATCTAAACTTGCTGAAGTTTACCCTCTTTTAAAATCACTTTGGAGTGGCCTACTTTCAAGAACGGATCTTTTAAGTGAAGCTAAAACTAATGAATACGACTTTATTTCAGATCAAATGGAAGCGCTTAATCCATGGGCCAAACTTCGTTTAAGCTATCTTGTAGCTAAAGAAGAACTGAATGCTTATAGAGAAGGTCATGAGCCAGAATACCAAGTGTATTATTCTGCTCGCGATAGAATGTCTCCATACAGCTCAAGAAGCCAATGTTTCTACAGCAATGTCGATACAATTATTGGTAAATTCGACAAGGCTTCTAAGACACTTGGTTTAAATCGTTCATTATCTCCTAACTTTGGAAACTCAGTTCTTTCTACATCTGAAAAAGAATCTTTCTGGCAAAGTGTTGTACAAACAGCTGATGAAGGAAACTCTCAGCTCTTTAGTGTTAAGACTGGCGGAAAAGATCTTTACTCAAAGCTGCAAGGCGTTTCTTATCAAACACTTCTTAGCCGTGATGGCGTGGATAACTTTGTTGATCGCTCGGGGCACCGTATTGATGATCGCGCTGAAAAACAAATTGATTCAGTTTTTGAAAGTGATGAGGCTAAACTTGGCGAATTCTTTATGCGCCTTTACGAATTAAAAGGTAAGCCTCAAGAACAGCAAGCACTCTTTAATGATTTCTCAGCCGCTGAAGGTATTGATAATACTTTTATGGCAAAGCTTAATTTCTTATCACTTGATAATGAACTTAAGCGTCCAATCTATAAATCAATGGTTAGAGAAGCCGCAAGAACACGTGCTCGTGAAGTAAAAACACGTATGCAAGAGTTCTGTAATATGGAACCAAATAAGCACGAAGATATGAAAGCGTTATTCTATGCAACGACAAAAGCTCAAAACCAAGTTAATGCACTTGGGGGCTTGCCTGGAGTTCCAGAAAACGTTCTTGATAAAATTAATAGTATGTCAGATGACGAGTGGAAAGACCTATGGCTTGGTCTTGGTGCGGGTCTTCTTGGTATGGCAGCCATTATGATTGGTGCCGCTTGTACTGGTATCACTGGCGGTTTGTGTGCTCCACTTGGTGTTGCCATGATTGCTGCCGGTACTTCGGCCATGGGCATGCAAGTAACATTGATCAAACGTGAATACGATAGAAAACAAGATGCTAATGAATATCAAAGACAAGTCAAACTAATGGAAGATCTAGGTTTTGCTGACTACGGTAGTAATGATTCTGTTTCTCGTGGTTGGGCATGGACGGCGATTGAAGCAATCAGTGTCTTTCCTTTAATAGGTATTGTTGGGCGATCTGTTGGATTAGGATCGAAACTTGTTTTAACTTCAGCCAAACATATTGTTAGAGGAACAGGTAAAATTGCCTTTAGACAAGCTGCTAAAACAGCAGTCCAAGAAGCTGATGTTCGTCTTGCTAAATACGTTCTAGGCTTTGGTCGTCTTAGAGATGCAGGCCTAAGAAGCGTTGATGAGCTAGCTCAATCTGGTGCTCGTGAACTTAGTGAATTAACTGATGATCTTTTAAAGCGCGGAGTTACTCCAGCACAATTAAAAACAGGTGTTGACGATATTCGTAAAGTTACATTCCTTCATCGCCGTGGAAAAATCTCAGCAAGCCTTATGGCCAAGAAAGTTAGTGAGATTTTAGGTAAATTTAAGTCAATGCTCGGCAATGCTTTAGAAGCAGCTGATGGTGCTATGGGCAGAGTAGTAGTAAGTGAAACTAAGGGGCAGATTGATAATCAAACGGCGAAAATGGTTTCACAATACTTTGGTCATAACCCTAACGGCTTATTACGACTGATTAAGAGTTATTCAGGTCGTCGTCTTACTAATGCTGTTCGTTCAATGGAGCGTATTGAAGCAGGTAAGGGGTTTGTTGCCAGAATTCCACTTGTGGGAAAAATGGTTAACGGTATTAAGAAAATGCGTGTGGCCCATTTAGCTGCCAATGCGACAAGAATCCGTGGTCTTGAAGAAGGTCTTGAACAAATCGTTAAAAATGGTGGAGACCTTGAACAATTTGTTAAGGCCAATATGGAAGATCTTACAGAAGTTCTAATTAAGGTTCCAATGAGAAAACGTGAACTTCCATACCTATTCTTCTTAGAAGGTGGATACCATTACCTAATGCCATATGTAACAAGAAGACTACCATTTATTGGTGCAGTTAGTGATGGGATGATTTTAAAACAATTATTTAATGCAAGAGCACGTCTTGTTTATGAAAGCTTAAGAGCTGAAGCTCGAGTAGCACTTGGAATAACTCCTTACGTTGCTGCCGAGACTTCACTTAATGTATTTAGAGGGTTTGAGCAATCTGTTGCTCACGCTATTGATAAAGCATCTAGTAGTGAAGCGACTAGACTAACTCAAGAGTTGACTGGTGTTCGTACTAAGATCGTACAGACTCTCGAAGAAAAGCTAAGAGAGGGTGGTATTCGTTCTTATAAATTCCGTCACCAACTTTCAGCTGCTACGAACTTCGACAAAGCGACGTTAGAACGTATTATCTTCGCACCAGCAAATGTTGACGAGGAAGCTCTAGGAAGTGTTCTTTGGGAAGCATTAAAAACTGAAGAGGTCTTTAAGTTAAGTGAGCTTGGTGAATTTGCTCATAAAGTAGCGATTCAGCTTTCTAACTATAGCGATGCGGATGATTTTGATCGATACTTAGCGGCTCTAAAGGTTCTAACGATTAAAAGAGATCCAGGTGTCATTCAAATATTCTAATTAAGGTAAAAAAAAAAGCCCCTTTTCAGGGGCTTTATTTATTTAAGGGAAGAAACATTTTTTAGTTCTTAGGAGCTCGATTTGCTCTGAGGCGACTGGATCGTCACCAGCTTCTTTTTTAAGTGATTTAAAGAAAGCTTCTTTCATTGAGTCACCGCTTTCTTTTCTTTCAGCGCTTACCCCTTTAAGAGTCTTTGTCCAATATTCGATATATTCATCATCCATATCTTCAGTAAAAAGAAGGTGAAGTTTATTTTCTCCGCCTTCGGCCATAAACTTAATACGTCCTGAACTATCTTTTGAAGCTTCAAATATTTGCTTAACAAGTTCTTTTTGTTTTGGGCTACCTGCTTCATATAGGCCAAGCATTAGAGCCATTGCCTTTTCTTCTTCTGGCGCAACTAATCTTGAGTTAACTCTTGAAAAGTCACCTAGACCATAGGCTTGGAACTTACTAGAAATAAATTTTCTAATATCAGCCGGATTTTTTGGAAGAATTTGAGTTAGTACTGATTGAGCATTACTGTCTGCAAGCTCTCTCATCGTAAATCTAAATCCGTGGAGTGATAATTCATCGCTCACACAACGTGCGCAACCTAAAACTGCAGTAGCAGTATTACCGTGTCTGTTGGCAAGGTAGATAATATTGTTAATGGCGCTGACCACATCATCTTTAGATACATTGTCTGCATCTTTAGACAGTAGTTCTTGAAGTTGTTTTTTCAAACGAAGATCTTCAGCTGATCCACCTAGACGATCAATGATCGCAGTGAACTGTTGTCTTGAAGGAAGCTGGCCTGAAATATTAAGCGACTTTAGAGATAATTCTAAGTAGCGTCCAATCTCACTGGCAGCGTCACCCTTAATATTGTACTTGGCTAACATTTCAAGAGCGCCAGACCCATTTAAGAGAAAGTCTATGAGCTTTCCACCCGCCGCCGTAGCATTGAAGGAAAGAGTAGCACTTAAGAGAAGTGTTAGAGCTAACTTTGAAATTCGCATAATTCCTGACCCCGTTTGATCAACTTATTCATATGTCTTCACACTCTTATCGACTTAACTTCGAAGGACTTAAGTCAAACTTTAGAAATTAATATAAAAGCCTAGTAAAATTATCAACTTATCAAGTCTTCTTACTACTATGCCGATAATATGTTGATGATTCAGCCAATAAAGAAACTTATTATTTTAAGTCTTATTTTATTTGCGTCCATGTCTTGGGCGGAAGATACGCTTTTATCAATACCTTTTGACGGTAAAAAACTAGAGCTTAATTATAAAAGAGGCGCAAAAAAAATTGAAATCGAACTGATTCGAAATGGACAAAGGCGTTCATTCTTTTCAGAAACATTTGATTTATCAAACCCAATAAATATAGATGGGCATATCGCCAAAGCGACTTCTTCATTGCAGGCACAAGGTGTAAGTAGTGAAAATATTGAATCGGTAATTACAATCTTCGAAGAATTCAAGTTTGTGAGCACTACGAATTGTCAGGCTATTCACCTTGGAGAGGAATTAAGTTCGGATACTAGAGTCATTGAAGACCTGGCTTCAGAATTTAACAGAATATCAGCTGGTATTCGTGGAGAGGGTGATTTTGAAAGAAGTGTTGAGCTTTTCGAAGTCACTGTTCCCAATGTTGGAAAAATTCAACTGCGCGCTTTGATTGATAGTCAGGGACATCCAGTTAAATTAAGTCTTTCCCAAGGCGGCGGAAGTTTAAAAGATTTCAAGGTTGAAAGAAATGATGACACTTTTATTTTATCAACTCATGACGGTAAACAAATTATAAAAATTAAAAACCATGGAATGAAAAACGAGCTCGTTAGTATTTACACTCTTGGTCGCGATGGTCTGGAAACAGAATCAAGAACTCATATCAAACTGGGATCTGAGGACCGAAACTTAAAAGCTACTATTATTGCAAGCTCAGATCGAGTTGCAAGGGAGAGAGTTGGAGCTGTTCATTTGACTTCGATCTCTATTGAACACAGACCTGTGGTTAGAAATGCTCAGATGAATCTTTATATACCGTCTTTAGAAGTAGAAACTTTAAAGCAAAAAATAACCGATCTTCCTTTTGGACATCAAGCCCTTGGATTAAATACCTTAAATGCGCGAGTACAAAACGTATACGATTCATGTCTATCTGAGGCCTTTGTTCTTCGACGTGAGTTATCAACTGCTGGTTCAGACTCTCAGCTAACTCAAAACTGTCTCTTTAGAACTGGTCTTGAAATGGCGGATCTATCTTACGCTTCAGATGAAACAAAACAAAAAGATTTTAGAAGCTGTCTCATTGAAAGTGGAGCTATTATTGGTTCTGTTGAACAACGTAGCTTTAATGATGAGTATATAGCGTCTAACGACTACTCAAAATTGAAACAGTGTGAAGGAAGGTTGATTGAGAATTCACTTCGCCTTGAACTAGCGGGATTAGTGCAACAAAGTTTTTTAAGACAGGATGAATCCTTTGCGCCAATAAGTACAAGAATAACTGAACTGGCCATCCAGACCTTTCGTGATTGCGACAGCGAAAATTGTGAGCTAGTTGCAATTCAAAAAGCTAAAGCTGAAATCTACAAGCTAAACTACATTAAATGGTTTAATGATTCGATTGTTAATCAAAATGTTAAACGGGAAGCTTTGGTTAAAGATTTTGATGATTGTTTAGAGGATGCTGAGTTTTCAGCTTGTCAGCGTGAATTGATCTCAAAGTCTATATCACTCTTACCATCAAAAATGCTTGAGTCAATTGCCAGAGATTCTGGTCTTGGTGATGTTCGTTTTAATGAGCAGGACAATATTTCAGTCAATTCATGTATAAGTGAAAACCTAACACGCATTGAAACCCAGAATTTTACAAGTGTTGATGAGTGGAGATATCGTTGTAGCTTTGATTATTTTAAAACAAAGATTTCTTCTCTTACGAGTCATTTTTATGAGAACCAGCTGGCGAACTATCATTTAACATCGCCTATTGAAACTGTAGAAAGTTTTATGCAAAACTCTGTGCCACAAATACAGAGCGTTGCAGATGCCAAAAAATTTGTAGAACAAGCATCAGTGATGGCATACTCAACAGCTTTTTCTGGCTTCGTTGATTCTCGTCTTAACTCTAAACTCCCAACGAATGGTGAAAATCCAGCTTACGAAGTTGCAGCACATGAGGAAGTTAGAGACAATTTAGCTGCAATTACTGAACCAGGGACTTATGATCTACTTGAAGGAAGTGCTGCCTATTTACGTCGTGCTTTGACAACGAGAGGTGTCGATGGTGTCAAGACAGCTTTTAATGACATCGTGATGCGAGCTCATATCCAACCAAGAATGTACGAACTTGTTTCAAGCTTAAAAGATGACTTTAAAGATGAGTCATTTGAGCAAGTCGTTACTGATATTTCAAAACAATATGAAGATTGCTGGAAAGACTATGATGCCAACTCTTCATCCGACGTATTAGATTTTGGTATTCATTGTGACAAGGAATCTTTGGCGCAAGAACAATTCCAATTAGTTCTTCAACAAATGAAAAACTTTGTTTCAAAAAGATTTCCATTATCTTCTATTGAAGCAAATGAAATCCTAAGTCCACTTTATTATCTTGATAAGTGTTATAGAGATGGTGATGCTTTAGGAAACAAGACTGTAGAAGAATATAGACTTTGGTTAAAGTCTTGTTCTGCAGTCACAAAGATTGATATCGCCTCCAATCTTTTTGAAAAGCTACAACAAAAATATAATCCGGTTTTAACAAACTCTGATAAGACAGCTCTTAATTCTCAGATGGCTTGTTTTTCTGATAAACTCAAGACCATCGTCAGTGACAGAGATGTAAAATGGTTTAAACCCCAATTCTCAGCTGTGACATCAGTCGGCCAGTCTAGGCCTTTAGACGACATTATTAGCGCCAGCAATTCCCTAGTTGGTGCAGGAAGTTTAATTTCTCTAATGTTCCCTAATGAAAACTTTGATCAACGCTTTAAAGAATCTGATCGTACGGTTCTTCATGGGTATCTTGATGATCTAAGTCAAGTCGATGAAGCTAAGTTTGATAGTTTAATGACTGACTTAGGGGGTTGTGCCAACAACTTTAACCAAACTCTAGCGACTGGATTTAGATCTTACTTAATATCCTCTGTTCCAAATTTATTTAGTCGCTTAAGTCCAAATCTTAGTGCGGTTCAAAATCAAATTCTTCAAGAGGTTATTGATGTTGAACTTGCGCAACTATTATTAAGTGTTCAAGCAAAAAATGAATATCGCACTATCGCTGGCGACGGTCCAGGTTCCGATATTGTGACTTCAGAGTTTACAGTTCAGGCTCTCGCTCGATTCATTGAAGGTATGGGACTGTATATTTCACAGGGCTTCGTTTTTGATATGGATGGTATGAAAACAGAGCTTGCTGTCTTTAAGGAAGAACTCAAAGACGCGCTTCAATGGGTTGTAGACTCTGATCAACCAGTTCCGCTTCAAGAATTAGGACGATTTTTTAGTGAGAGTCAGCTAGCTGATCATATGGCACTTGCTCATGTTGCTAAAAATACGGATGAGAATTTTAAAGCGTTTTTATCATCAATGTACGACCGTGAAGTTGCAGATTTTTGGCAAGAGGTTAGAGATAGTAACTCAGGCTTCTTTGCATGGATAACTGGTCGAGATGCAAATTATTTATCAAGTGATCAAAAAACGAAGTTACGCGAAATTGAAGCTAAATATGATTCTCTTAAAAGTCTAAGTCATCGCATGACTTCATCTTATGATTTTAGAAGAATATTTAATGTTCATAATAGAGAAGGAAGAGCAGCTCTTGATCTTATTATGCAAAATGAATTCTTACCTCGAGTGACTGGTCGTGTTCCTTCAGCAACTAACCGTGCAGCTGTAGACCAGGCCATCGCTGGAAGAATTTTAGCAGATAATACCGCTGGAGGATTTGCTGAGCGCTTTGTCCGTGAGATGGCCCAAGAGTATTTAACGAAGCAATCTCGCTCTAAGTGGGGAATCACAAAGTGGTTGTTCTACGATACAGGGGATTTTGATTGGGAAGTTTTACGTGACACTCCTTCAGGAAAAAAGGCTATCGAGTATTATGGTCGATATGTATTACTTCCTAAGATGTTGGGTAAGAATGTCAGTCGTTACCAAGAAAATATCCATAAAACTCGATTTGAAGCATTATTACGCGAAGCCCAATCGGAAAATTGATAGGTTACACTAATACTATATATTCATTGTATCTAATTGATGAACCGAGTCATGTAAGTTACCGATATCATTCTAAATCCTAATGAAATCCTCATAATAGAGTCAATAAATTCAGTTATTTATAACATTTTTCAAATTTGCATCGACCTAACGCTCGGGATATTCTCCCTTCGCCCAAAATATCCTACTGAATTAATAAGGAAGGCAGCGTGGGTTCGAAGCTGATAATTATATTAGCGTTTTTAACGAGTTACAGTTTTGTCGCCCATGCGATTTCTGTAGAGCGTGAACAAGAACTCAATCAAGAGTTTAAGGCTTACTGCGATCAAGTTTCAAAGTATGTGATTAAGAATCATTATAGCGTTACATGCGATACCGACTACCATCATTATAATTCTCGTGCGGCACTTAATCATTACAACTCAAATCCAGACCACGATATTAAAATTGCAAACTATAATCTGTTGCATCCAGGTTCAAATAAAAACTCTTATAAAGATATTGCACTCGTTGCCCAAATTATTAATGAGTACGATTTAGTTTCTGCCCAAGAGCTTATTCCACGACTTGGCAATGATATGAGACATAATAATGATCTCGTAGATATGATCGAAGACACAAAGAATTACGACCTTGAAAAGCTTTATAAAATTCCAGGTTATATTTTAATTCTAGAAGAATTAAGAAAACTAGATCCAAGCTGGGCCTTGATTACTAGTCCACGTGGAGAGGCTTCTTCTCCTTCAAGTGTTCACGAAATGTTGGGGTTCTTTTATCGTGCTTCAATTGTGCGTCCAAAAGAAACTGAGCATTGCTCTGAGCTTGCGACTAAGAATGATCGTGAAGATGCTAATACAAGCTTTGCTTGTTATCCGCTTTTTAGAGCGCCATTCTTTAGAGTTGATGCTGCCGATGGTTTTTCTCGAAAGCCGTTTGTTTCAAGTTTTGAAAGTGGAGAATACGATTTCACCATCATGAATGCTCACGTTATTTTTACTTCACCAAAAGACGAAGAAACCATGAGCTGGATTTCTAATTTAGCCTTTGGGGTGGATGATTATTCACAGGTTGGCACGGGTGTTACCAAAGAAACTTATGCAAGATTTGCAGAAGTTCGCTTAACGCTTGAAATGCTCGAGATCTTTAGTAAAAATTATAAAGAGCAGGATTTATTCTTCTCAGCTGATATGAATCTCGAAAGTAAGATTTCATACTGGCAAACTCTTATGGGCGACTTTAATAGCTTCACTCTTATCAGCGAGCTTCCAACCAGTTTGACGAATTATCGTTATGGTCGTGGCGATGTCGAAACAAATGGCTTTTCAAGTAATTATGATCATTTTATTTACAACAATAAAGCTAATAAAAATTGCATCACAGATAAAAGCGGAAAAATAGAAGTTACTCGTCAAAGTTACTTTGAAGATCATGTCGACGAGTGGATGAGAGAGAATTACCTTGCACGTGAAGAAACCTCCGATGCTGACGAGCCTTATCGCTTTTCTTCGAAAGGAAAAAAGATAATGGAGCGCAAACTTCAAGAACATAGGCAATTCTTAGAAGAATCTCGAATCATTGTTGACGGGAAAATTGTTGCTCAATTTGAAGATGTAGAAAAAGAACTAGAGATTTACAAACGTCGTGTTTTTGACGAGCAATTAAGTGATTTTACCTATTATAAGCTCTATCGTGAGCTTATCTCAGATCACTTTCCAATCTCCATTACCTGTAAAAACTAATTAAAGTATTTTTGGAAACAAGGCTTGTGGCTCACTTAAATTATAAGTGGTCTCTCCAAATTTAATACTATCAAAACGAGAAACCTCTACGCCTAAAGAAGCGAGTGTTGCAGGTCCTGTTTGCGGTAAAAATGGAGTGATCAAGCAAGCTAGGCCATGAATCGCGTAGAGACAGTTATAAACAACTGGCTTTAAAGCTTCTGGATCCGTTTTAAGCTTCCATGGCTCACTGTCATTTACATACTGATTGGCTTTATTAACGTATTCCCAAAGGATATCAAGGGCCCTGTTATGCTCTTTTTTATCCATGCATGTTTTCATGCGATCAAAGCTATCGCCAAAATCAAACGCCTTAGTGACGCCTTCACCTGATATTTGCGTTGGAAGATGCTTAAGTGAAAGTTTCACTACACGCATAATCAAATTTCCGTAATCATTTCCAAGTTCATTATTATGCTTATCAATCAGTTCTTGCTCAGAGAAGCTTCCATCACTTTGAGCCGAGATGGCTCGAAGTAAGTAATAGCGAAAAGTATCAACGGGATATTTCGAAAGCATATCAGAGGGATCAACGCCGTTGCCAAGAGACTTCGACATCTTTCTTCCATCAGCAGCTAAGATCATTCCGTGAACGTAGACTTGTTTAGGTAATGGAAGAGATAAGGCGTTCAGCATACAAGGCCAAATCACGCAGTGAAACCAAATAATATCCTTGCCTATAACATGGACGTCAGCTGGCCAATAAGCACGCTGTTCTTCAGACAGAGCAGAGTAATAATTAATGAGAGCATCAAACCATGTATACATGATGAATTTTTCATTACCCGGAACAGGGATTCCCCAGGCGTCTTTATTTGGTCTAGAGATGGCGAGGTCACGTAGGGGCTCAGCTTCTAGACGTCTTAGAACTTCATTATAAGAATTTTTAGGAACAACAAATTGAGGATTCGATCTTAAAAATCCTAAAATGAATTCTTCATATTTAGACATTTTGAAGAAATAACCTTCTTCTTCTTTAAGCTCTAGTTTTGTTTTGTGATCAGGACAAATTCCTTCAGGAGCTTGAAGTTCGGTGTAAAAATTTTCACAAGCTAAGCAATATTGTCCCGAGTAAGACCCAAAATAAATATCGCCTTGAGCTTCAAGTTTTCTCCAAAAGTCGCAGGCGACTTTGGCATGGCGATCTTCAGTGGTTCGAATAAAATCGTCATTTGATAGATTTAGGCCCTGGCAAAGTTTCTTAAAACCCTCTACTTGAGAATCGACGTACTCTTTCGTGTTAACGCCTGCTTTAGCTGCTGATTCAACAAGCTTTTGACCATTTTCATCTGTACCTGTTAGAAAATAGGTATCTTTACCTAAGAAGCGATTCCATCTTGCATAGCAATCTGTGACAACCTTTTCATAGGCATGACCCATATGAGGAGTACCGTTTGGGTAATCAATAGCGGTTGTGATGTAGAATTTTTCGGCCATGGGCCATCTCCAAGATAAAAATATTTGAATTTATAACACGAGCCTAGCGAATAGCCCACATCAAGCGCAGTTTTCGCCACAGATTGAGACGGTGCGATATAACAATCCCAAGCACTTGATCCTGATGGATAGGAACATCATTTTGCTTAGAAGCTAGTCCGCGCGTCTGGATAAGATCGTTATCTCCGTCCGTTACATAGCGGTTTACGTGCCTAACGTAGTGGCAAATGAGTTCTCTATCTCCTTTGAACACTATGATATCAAAGCGAGCAATGGGGCGTGTGAGTTTGGTTATAATCACGGTTTGGTTAACCTTGATAACAGGCTCCATACTTCCAGATATAATTTTAATAGGAATCATGCCCTTTTCTTCAAGCATTTGCCTTGCTTGATCAAATAATAATTGCAGTGCAGCGGGGCTACTCATTCAATCTCTTTTTAAGCCATTCATAGAAGCAACCAAAAGTTATTTTCTGGGCGTATGGAGGAGCCCAATAAGTTTTAATTTTGACTTCATTTTTTTCTAAAACTTTCAATATGGGCTCTGCATATGGAGCGACTGTTTTATGTGAGGGTAATATTGGCTCAAGAATTCTAATAGAGTGGTTAGGTGACTGCTTAAGAAGAAAGCATTGGTTTGTTTGGCTTGGTTCATAAAGAGGCTGAGCTTTTAAAGAAAGAAGATAATGATTTAAGTAGCTATCGCCAATAACAAGAAAGTTTTCCTGAATTTCTAAAAAAGACCAATTATTAAAAGAAGGAATTTGATCAAAATCATTCTCCGATATAACAGTAGCTTTAGGAATGATTCGCTTTAAAATACGTGTGAACTCATAGGCGGGATGAATTTCTTCAGATGGTAATTGGTAAAACTGATTTTCTCGCATCAGCATTAAGACTACAAAGTCTTCATCTTTAAGATCACTTCTAAACTCTCTTGCCTTAATGAGTGTCTCTTCAAAATGTTCGGGTGAAGTAAAAGCACCATTAATTAAAGTATACATTAGAACTTTCTTAGTATTTTTAACGTAGGGACGATTTGAAACCAAATCAAAATATAATGAGCTAATCTGCTTTTCTACAGGTAAGACAAATTGCAATTCCTTTCTAAAAATGAGTTGGCATTCAAGATCATGGAACACTTCTGTATTTAGAGCATCCAGTAAGGAAAGTGCTCCATCTCGAACGAGCCAACACGGATGTGTATTTAGTAGTTCTAATGTCTTGGGCTCATAGGTGAAACATGGATTAAGTGGACTAAAGTAATCCTTAGAAAGAGGATCTGTCGCCCAAGTTAGATGTAGGTTTGAATAATTACAATCAGTTTTTTTAAAGCCACTTAAATAGAGTTGCTCCATCAGACGATTATTAGGGATTGAACTAATCTCGTCTTTCAGTTTTTCTATAGTAAGGGGCATAGATATCCTCGTAATAAGCGTTGTAGGCTAGTGGGATTCGGGGGTGGCTAAACGGGCTATAGTGATTACTTTTAAAAAGTGCCGACATCGTTTTTAATTTTGGTGTAAAACCAGAAAAGACTTTATTCCCTTTAAAGACTATTTTTTCAATCGTTTTTATATTTGAAGTTATTGAAAACTTACTAGCGTAAAGATCATGAATTTTTTGACGCTCACTCTCTTTAAGTTTCCCTTTTTGAAAAGCTGAATGCAAGGCTGAAACAAATTGATCTGCATCAAAGCTTAAGCGATGATTCTTCATTGAAACTGAAATAAGCTCGCAGTATTTTGATTTGAGAGCGAACGAGCTATAGCCGGCCCAGTCAGTAAGTATTGCTTTAGTACCACACAAAAGAGACTCAATTGGAGACATTCCATAGTCTTCATCATTATGAAGACTTAAAGAAATGAATGTATCGCTGGCTCTGTAATACTTCACTAATTCTTCTGGCTCTAAACTTCCGACATAATGAATTCTGTCTTTAAGATTATCGTGAAGGTTATGGAGCTTTAAATTTACATGAGAGTGATATTGATTGCTTGATAAGTAATTACCAATAAAAGGAGTTCCAAGCTGATCAAAAGCACCTGCAAAAAGAAATAATGGAGGTTTTTTAGTTTCTTTGAACGCTAGTTCAAATAAATTAATCATTTCTAGTGTGTTTTTTTGAGGTGAAAGTCTTCCTGTATACAAAAAGACAAAATCATCTTTCTTAATTCCGAGCTCTTCTCTTGCCTTCTCCCTTAAGGATTGATCAAAGTAAAACCGTTGATCGTCTACAGGAAACGGACAGTAATTAACAGCTTTAGGGTTTTCTGTGAAACTAGAAATGAGTTCAACTTGTTTATGTGAAGCTGCTATAAACTGACACTGATCTTTCTTTAAAAGTCTTCCAGCACTCACCCAATCAACTGTAAAGAGAGTAAAATCGCCGTAAACATGAAAAATAAAGTGACACTTTTTAGGATTAAGTTCTTTATAATATTTTAGAAAATGTAATGGATGCGGCTGATGATCCATGAACACAACAATATCTGGTTTCCAATCAGATGTTTTTTTGACTTGATCAATGAGATCAAGCTCACTTTGGTTGTTATGATAATTAAAATATTCAATTTCAACCAGGCCATCTGAATGATCAGCAATAGAGCGATAACATGCATCAATATTAGGTGTAATAATGCGACAGCTCTGCCAGATGGAAGGGTTAGTCGCCACTATTATTGCAAGTCTAGTTTTCTTCATAATGAGAACATAATCTTAACATGAACTAGACGATTGGTGACTCTTGTTTTTATGTGTGAAAGGATAATTCATGGCCAAGAGTCCTCCAAAAAGTAAATTTCTTCGCTCGGCAAAACTCCTATCTGCAGCGGGACGCTATGCAGTAGGTGAAATTGCTCAAAAATATAAAACTGAGCATTCTACTAGAGTAAACGAAGCCCTCTTTAAGCGAGCTGCTAAGCTGGTTGAAAGCTTGGATCAATTGAAAGGATTTCCCTTAAAAGTTGGGCAACTACTTAGTCTAGATACCACAGGTATTTTACCTGATGAAATTAGAAAAATTTTTGAAAAGCTTCAAAATCAAGCAACTCCAATTGATCAAGATATTATGAAGAAAGTTTTAAACGATCAACTTGGTTCTAAAGTAAATGAACTAGAAATTAATTGGAGTCCTATTGCGAGCGCAAGTCTTGGACAGGTCTATAGCGCTAAGACAAAAGATAATAAATCAATTGTTCTAAAAATTCAGTATCCCGGTATTGAAAACTCTCTTGATGGAGATCTTCTTGTTATTAAAAAACTGACTCCATTGATCACAGCGATGACTGGTAAAAAGGTTGATTTAACAGGTGTATTTGATGAACTCTCAGAGATGTTTAATCGAGAAATTGATTATGTCCGAGAAGCTAAAATGTTAACTCGTTTTTCAACTTTAGCCCAAGACTCAAAACAGTGGAGAGTTCCAGTTCTTTATCCAGAATTTTGTTCCTCAAAAGTGATTGCGATGGAGATGCTTTCTGGAAAATCAATTTCACAGTGGATTGAAAATTCACCAACGCAAGTTGAAAAAGAAAAGTTAGCAGCAAAGGCAATTGATTTATTTTGTTGTGAATTATTTAAATGGAATATCGTGCAAACAGATCCAAATTTCGCCAATTTTTTAGTCTTAGATGACGGTCGTCTGGGCCTACTCGATTTTGGGGCGAGTATGGAGTTTGGGCAAGGTTTTGTTGAGAAATATCGATCATTGCTTTTGGCCTTAAAAAAAGGCGACGCCAATGAAGTGATTAGACTATCAATTGATTTTGATCTTCTCGATCGACGTGAAAGTGAAAAAGCGAAAGAGACATACCTTAAAATGGTAGAAGTTTCTGTAAGACCATTTTTAGAAAATGGCGTGTTTAAATTTAGAGATGAAAGCTATATAGAACTAACAAAAAATGTATCAATGGACTTTATTCGAGAGACGAAATTTTCACCACCTCCAAAGCACTTAATCTTTTTGCATAGAAAACTTGGCGGAATTTATAGCCTGCTTCATCGACTTGACGTTGAAATAGACTTAAAACCTTTTTGGGATAAGTGGATTGAAAGAAACTAGATAAACTCTTTTGTAATTGCCTTTTTAACTCGATTCCAAATTCCGTCCCAAAGCTCTCCCTGCTGTTCAGGTTTTTTCAAAAGAACTATGGCTTTTGCATTTGGCTTTTGTGCGGCTTCTCGCATTTTTTGATAAAGCTCTCTAGCAGCAATATTGGGATCACTACTAAGCTCGATGAGTGCAAAGTGAATGTCTTTAAGTTCTTCAGGTTGAGCTTCATAGCTTAAATACATTGGAAGATCAGGCATATAATGATGTTTCAAGTGTCCAGGAGAAACAGGGCTCTCTTTTACGACAACGTCTATATCAGTTATATTTTTAATCATTGATGGAGTTATCGCGCCAGGGCGATAAACTTCTATATGATCTTCAAAGATACCAATGACAGTCGACTCAATTCCTATTTCACAAGCTCCGCCATCGATAGTGAAGACTTCACCATTAAATTCTGAATCGACATGTGCTTTTTGTGTCGGACTAGTTTTACCAAAACGATTCGCACTTGGTGCAGCGAGTGGTCCACTATAATGAATGAGTTCTAATGTTAAAGGGTGGTTTGGGCAACGAAGCCCAACCGTTTCTAGGCCAGATGTAATTTTACTTGAGATATGACTCGCTTTAGGTAGAACCATCGTTAGTGGTCCAGGCCAAAAAGCGTTGGCTAGTAGTTCAGCATGTAATGGCCATGAACTAGTGCATTTTAGAGCTTGCTCAATACTTTCAACATGGACAATCAAAGGATCAAAATCTGGACGCTCTTTTGTTGTAAAGATTTTATCAATACCTTCAGGAGAATCAATTTTAGCCGCTAGTCCATACACTGTTTCAGTCGGTATTCCTACGACGCCACCGGCATCTAAAATGGATAAAGCTTTTTTGGTATCGTTAGAACTCATGTTTCGCCTTTGATCAATAATTAACTCAAATCTCTAGTATGTGTCTAGTTAGCTTCGATAAGTTTAGAATACTCTGCATCCTGTGGTGACCATAAAACGAAATCAGCTAAATAATGATAAAAAGAGGGGAGTGTCACTGCGACTGTTGCCAAGCTTGGCAACACAAGTCCTGCATATTCTTCGGACTTAAAAATATCAACCAAATTAATTGTAAAATAATATTCGAGAATCCCAAAAGTCATCGAAACAAATAAGATAACAATCAACATAAAGTTCTGTTTTGACTTCCATAAACCCTTTTGAATTTTAGCCTTAGCTGTTGAAATCATATGGAAGTAAGTTAATCCATGAAGGGCAATTAAAGGAAGAAAGCTTTTATAGAATTCGTCTGCAATATTGAAACAATGAATAATGATAAATATGGGAAAGAGATAAGAACTTAAACTACAAAAATTGACTTGAGACTTTTTAAAATCGAAGAAGATTCTAACCAAAGATCGTAAAAAAATAATAACCATTACTCCTAAAATGATGGAGTAAAGAGGGTTTGAAGGATATAAAAAAAGATCATCTTCAAAAAAGAAACCGTCATAACCATTTGATGTTCTAAAATGGTAACTCAAAAATGATAAAGAACTGATAGATACTAATTCAAGAGAATAAGATGAGGAACCAGGATTCATACTAAGTGTTATTTTATGATATCTATAAAATTGCAAAAGATAATGAAAGATTGAGATATATAAGAAAAAAGTCCAAAAATAAGGGACACCAAAATAACACCATATAAAAACAAGTGAGATGATAAATAGAGGCATAATTGTGTTGAGTTTTTTAAATCGAAATCTTTCTTGTTTATTCATCAGTGTTCTAAAAATTGTTGAATAACAATGAGAAGAGTCTATTCCAATTAGAATAATAAAAATTAAATAAGAACTAAGCCCAATGTCTTGAGCAAAATTCAGTTGAAAAATGAGTAGAAGAGGAATGACATATAATTTAGTCATCTCTTGCCAAATATTTCCTAGAAACCACATGTTTTAATTATATCATGTAGAGTTAAAAATTTTTTAAAAAGAAAAGGGGCTTATTTAGCTCAAGTATTAAAAATTAGCTGGAATGATTTTACTATCAGGAAAGAGGTTTGAGTCTTTTTCGTAGAAATCCAAACTTGGAAGTTCAATATTAGTGATGAAGTTTTGCTCGGTATCGACTTCAATGATTATAGCGTTCTTTTCATTGACACCCTCAAAGGCAATCTTGGCAAAGTTAAAGAGTTTTAAGCAGGCATGATCATCTAAAGCAAACTGAGCCACACGAATCTTATACTGGTTTTTATACTCAATCCTACTTCTGGTATCACCATACCATGGATTAAAGCTACAAATGAGCTCTTGCGCTCTACCATCAATAGTGTAGAGGTTAATGATATCTAAACTATCCCATTCCATTTTGGTAAATCGAAGTTGAATCTTACTTGGAATTTCACCTTTAAGCTTAACTTTGGTTTGTCTGGACTGCGCCATAGCCGGTAAAATAGCGCAAAAAGCAAAAAAGACGAGAATGATTGTTTTATTCATTTGTACTCCATCTAAGGATCATTCCTGATTTTCGTTTTAATTTAAAGATGGCCGTGTGAAAATTGACATGAATTGACCTAATACCAATCTAGCAGGAGTAGAAATAACAATGTTTAAGGAATTTAAGCAATTTGCAATGAAAGGGAATGTTCTTGATTTAGCAGTTGGTATGATAATCGGAGCTGCTTTTACATCAATCGTAAAAGGATTAGTCGATAATATTTTGGGACCGATTCTGGGCCTAATCACTGGCGGGGTAAATCTTACCTATATGAAGATCGTTTTATCCGGTGAAGGGGAAGCAGCTGTAACGATGAATATTGGTTTGTTCATTCAATCTGTTATTAACTTTATCCTCGTTGCTTTTTCGGTGTTCCTGCTTGTAAAAGCTATTAGGAGCATGGAAAAGAAAGAGGAAGCGAAGCCTGTAGATCCACCAGCTCCACCTAAGTCTGAAATATTATTAGAAGAAATTAGAGATCTACTTAAAAAATAAATCGGTTCACAATAAATTCACAATAAATTTTCAAATAAAAATTAATGAGCATGCTTAAATACTCCAGTTGCAAAAAACTGGAGGTTTATTTGAAATATTTTATACTAGGGACAACTTTACTTTTGTCCACATCAGTCTACGCGTGCGAAACATTATCAGGGTGTTTAAGTGAAGCGAGTACCATCACTGGACAACATTATGTCGTTAAAGACACTTTAAAGGATAAGTTACAAGAGCCATTACCTTCATTAGATAAGGAAAATGCAGACTTTGTCATCTCTCATCTACTTAATATGTATGGCTATGCTCGTATTAAAATTAAAGATGATATGTGGAAGATAATAAGTGCTAGAGACATTCGATACAACGCTTTACCGATGGTGAATTCCTCTAAAGAGAGTGCTCCTTCTTTAGATTTTACTGAAGATTATAAAATGCTTAAATACAAAGCGAGTTATCCAGAGTCAGTTCGTTCTTTGTCTCGTTCTTTACGCCCATTCCTATCTCGATATGGAAGAATCGTAGACATCGATCACTCAGGGATTATTATTGTGCAAGATACTTCAAGTAACTTAAAAAGGTTATATCAATTAATTATTGAAGCTGATCATGAGCTGAGTAGTAAACAAGTCGAAAGTCTTGAAAAAAATGAGGAGATGGAAAAAAAGCTCAAGCTAATTAAAGCTCGAGCTTGTGATAAAAATACTTAATTACTCTATTTCGCCAACAGCACGCCATACAGCTGTTCTTAATAGATCAGCTGCTATGACGCCTAAATTTGCTTCTTCGAATTTTTCGGGTTTTTCCATCTCTCTTGTCGAAACAGCAAATAAAACATCGCCATCCCAAGGTGTATGAAACGGATCAATAACTCTTGCCATAGAAGTATGGGCCATAATGGCAAGCCTCTTAAGAGCTAGGCGATCAAACTTAACATTTGTGATGACAGCAGTGATTGTAGTATTTCCTTTCGTTGGAGTACTTTCGATCTTCTCTTTAACTCGATCGAAAATATTAATACGTTTACCTGTTTTCTCATCAAGACTTCCCTTGATAATTTTTCCTTGTTCATTAAGAATATTGCCGACAGCGTTGACCACTGTAATAACTAGAACTTTAATTCCATTCTTCTCGAAGTAGGCAGCACCTTGTCCGGATTTTTCTGGTTTAAGTTCATCGAACCATTTTCCAACGCTGACATGAGTTCCACCACCAACGCGGCCGTAGGGAACTTTATTTTTTTCTCTGGCATTGAAGGCTTTCGCGCCTAAAGCTTTGTCGGGATAAACAGATGTATCTCTACCGGTAAAATCATAAACAATAGCAGCAGGGACAGAAGGGATAGTTTCAAATTTAACTTTACCACCACGAAGTTTTAATATTTCTGCGGCTACGCCATCAGCAGCTTCAAGTCCAAATGTAGAGCCACCTGAAAGAGTGATAGCATCGAGCCAACCCCAAGTATTATTTTCGTCAATCGATGAACCTTCACGCACGGCCACAGCACCACCACGTGAATCCATGGCGGCAATAGCACCTTTTGGAAAGTAGATGACAGTTGTGCCAGTAGGCCCAGCAGGGTCAGTGGCAACACCAACTTCAAGGTTATCAAAATTTGTTTTGAGCATAGTCTTTTCCGCGGATAGGGCGCATGAGCACGCTAAGATCACGAAAAGGCAAATTTCCAAGCGCATGGAAAAGCCTCCCGGGGTTTGGTTTAAAGTTAAGCTTTAATACCGGCCGAGGAGACTTTCGTCACGAGACAAAATTCGAACTTAATGGGTACTAAAATTCCAGTCAAACGTTTGAGCGCCGCTAACCTTTTGAGTTGCTTGGGCCATTGAGTCTTCAGTGAAGTAGAAAACAAATGGCACGCGCTCACGCGGAGCGTAATTGGCTAACCAGCTCGTCCACCAACCTGGATTGGTATGAATATTATGAGTTCTTGGAGCTCCGGCAATATCGTGAATAGCTTCGCCGCCGTCACCAACTGGCGCCGTACATAGCCAGCTTGTACAGTTGTGAGATTGGGAGCTTGAAGTTGGACGGTTATTTGTTAGTGTGTTTCTGGTATTTCCTGTAACACCATCATAACCAGAGTCTCCTAACAATTTATCGCCATCATTAACTCCGTTATCAACATACTTACGTAGACGAAGAAACTCATCTGATTCAAGTTCAAGAAATGTCTCTAGTCGATCCGAACTTGGGATTGGATAAGCATCCATGTCGACATCAGAACTGAAGTAGAAATTGAATGATTTGTCTCCGACTCGTGTGTAAAGATGTCCACCGCCGCTAGACATTGGAAACGAAACTGTATTTTCAGAAGTAGCTGCAAAGTAATCATCAAAAAAAGCTTTCTTTTGATTATCGCTCAAACCTTTAAGGCTAACGATATAAACATCACGGCGACCACCTGGTTCATTGTTAAATTTGAATTTAACTTTTTCAACCTTTTTAAGAATGGTTGGATGCTTAGACTGAAGCTGCGCCATTCTTTCATTAATAGGGCCACTCCAAATTTTTGAAGGAAAAGATTCTTTAAGTGGACCAGAAGAAATAGAGATTTCTCTTATGACCGAATCTATTGAGGAGCCACGTTCTGCTGTGAAAATAACATTTTCTTCATAGTCCTCAAAAGCTTTGGCAAGTTTTGATTTGTTAGCAAATTCTGCAAGAGCACCTTGGATTTCAGCTTTAGCGTGCTGATCGTCTATAGCTCCACTTCGCATTCTCGCAGTTATGTCAGATAGCTTAGCCACGTAGGCATCTTGAGCCTGTTGAACTTTATTAGCGATACTCGTTGCCTTGATCGCTTCCAGATGTTCACCCCAGTCACGCATAGGATAGGCAAAGTTTTTAAAGATATCCAAAGCCTTCTTTTCAGCTGCTGTATAGGTATATTGAGGATTGGCTTTATTTGGGAAAAGTCTTTTTAATTCATCGCGAACATTTTTTGGTAGCTTGGCAAAATCATTATCTAGATGAAAGCTTTTAAGCGAAGCAAGTTCATCAAGTCCACCTGTTCCATGTTGCATGAAATATAGAGAACGTAGCAGACGATCTGATAGAAGGGTGAAGTTCTTGTGAGCATCGCGCACTTCAAGAACAATTCGTTCTTGTCCTAAAATATCTGGACGGTAAACTGTTCCACCAGTGTATTTAAATGAATTTTCTAAACCTGAGATGACTTCTAAAGAAGCGTCATCAAACTTATCGCCATGAGCATTTGCTCTAAGCATTTGATTAAGTTGGCGTTGTTTCGCTGAAGTCATTGGTCCTAAAAAAGGATGCTCAAAGTTTCTTGCAACTAAGCGCTCAGGATCTTGTTCGTAGCGAAGGTGACCTGCATTTAGTTTTTGAAGGATGTCGTATTCAGAGTAAAAATTAAACAAGCCGATTTTTTCTTTAACAGCAAGATCTTCTGAAATATTTGCGGCCTGGCCAAAGAAGCTTTCAGGAGGCACCGAAATCGTTGCCTGCATCGACCCCTCTCCAAACTTAGTATTAAGTTTCTTGATCGAACGATACCATTCTTCATAACTATTAAATGGATCTAAAACGAATTCAAGATTTCCTGTATCATCTTGAATGAGTGATTCTGGAAGGAATTTATAACCAGCTTGATCTTTTAATTTAACCAGTCCACCTGGCTTTCTTGGTTCTGGAAATAATCGTTCAATATTATTTCTAACCCAATCAGCTCTATCTTTTACTGAAAGTGTAAACCAACGATCTTTTGACATACCAAAGCCAGGCTTTGGGCCGTATATGGTAACAATCTTATCAATTTCTTGAAGGGTGTACTCAGCTTCGAAGCCAAATTGAAGATGCTTGCCTTCAGAGATGGCTGCACTATCAAATCCAAAAGAAGCTCTAACAATCTTTTTTGATCCACTGACATTAATGTCTGAAAGTGATTCAATTAGATCCTTACAGCTTGAACTTGCAAAGTTTGCCGGATTACGACTTGAGTGTATTTGACTATCGTTCCAAAAAACTATGCTTGGAAAGATAAGCAAAAACGAAAAAAGTGATATTTCTATAAGCCTCACGGGCATTCTCCCTAGCAATTAGTGAGTATCAAAATTCCAATCTAACTTACCAGCTTGTCCAATACTTGATGTTGCTTCTTCTAAGCCTTCATCAGTAAAGTAAAAAGCAAATGGCATACGATCACGTTTTCCATAGTTCACTAGCCAGCTTGTCCACCAACCTGGGTTAGTGTGTATGCGGTGTGATCTAGGCGCGCCAGCCAAATCGTGAATGGCTTCACCATTGTCGCCAATAGGAGCGGTACAAAGCCAACTTGTACAGTTATGAGCTTCGCCAGTTGGTGTATAAGTTCCATCACCTCTATTAAGTACGCGATTGATAATTTGTTGAAAGCGATTTGGCGGATTTGGATTAACGCTACCTGGACGGTTATCGTTAAGCATACCAACCGTTTCACGCTCTACACCTTGGTAGCCAAAGCCACCAATTGTTTTTTGAGAGTTTTCGGTTCCGTTTTCTACATAAAGGCGAAGACGCATAAATTCATCAGGTTCAAGCTCCATGAATGTTTCAAGACGCTTCGAGCTTGGTAATGGATAAGCCCTAGCACTTAAGCCTGAAAGGAAGTCATAGGTCTTATTTCCAAGTCTTGTGTAAAGGTGACCTGCACCACTTGAAAGAGGAAATGAAACAGTATTTTCAGATACAGCTTCATAATACTCTTTAAAGAAAGCTTCTTTTTGTTGTTGTGATAGATCTTTAAGACTTACAACGAAGATGTCTCTACTTCCACCACTAGAGTTATTGTAAGAAAAAGATACGCCTTCCATTTTCTTCATCATTTGTGGAAATTTTTGCTGAAGCAGGGTAACTCTTTCTTTAAGAGGTCCACTCCAGATTTTTTCTGGAAAAGATGAAGCAAGGGCACCAGCTTCAATCGTAGCTTCTCGTACAAATTGGTTAAACGCTACACCACGATTTCCACCGAAGACAACTTCGTCTTCATAGTCAGCGAAGGCCTTTGCAATACCTGAAGAGTTTGAAAACTCTGCCAGGGCACCTTGAATTTCATTAGATGCCACGGAGTCATCAATTTCTTGAGCTCTTAGACGTCCAACGATTGCTCTTAGTTTTTCTTTGTAAGCATCTTGAGCTTGTCTGACTTGATCCGAAATTTCAGTTTTACCAAAAGCTTCTAAATGATCAGACCAGTCACGCATTGGGTAAGCAAAGTTTCTAAAGACATCCAAAGCTTTCTTAAGTTCTGGGTCATAGTCATAGTTTGGATTAGCTTTATTAGGGAAGAGGCGAGTGAGCTCTTCTTGAACTTCGATCGGAAACTTTTCAAAGTCAGCGAACGGATCAAAGTTCTTTAGCCCTTTAAGTTGATCCATGCCACCTGTACCGTGTTGCATGAAGTATAGAGAACGAAGAAGGCGATCAGCTAAAAGAGGAAAGTTTTTATGAGCATCACGCACTTCCATGATGACTCGACGTTCACCTAAAATATCTGGACGGTATACTGTACCGCCTGTGTACTTAAATGAGTTTTCCCAGCCAGCAATTCTTTGTAATCTGTCAGCTTCGTATTTTTCACCAATAGCATTTCCTCGAAGCATAGAATGAAGAATCTCTTGCTTCTTAGAAGTCATAGGGCCTAAGAACGGGTGTTCAAAGTTTCTCGTCACTCTTTTTGTAGGATCTTCTTCGTAGCGACGTGCAGCTGCACTAAGCTTTTGAAGAATATCGTAATCAGAGTAGTAGTTGAAGAATCCGATTTTCTCATCAAGAACTTTTGATGGGTCAACGCCTTCGATATTTCTACCAAAAAAGCTATCAGGTGGTGTTGAGATCGTTGCTTGTTGTGAACCTTCACCAAATGTACGGTTGAGTTTTTGAATTGAATGATACCATTCTTCGAAAGTGTCGAATGGATCTAAGACGAACTCAACGTTACCAGTATCATCAAAAATAAGTGAGTCAGGTAGAAAGTCCATATCTGCATCGCGCTTTAGACGAACGAGTCCACCTTCGGTTCTACTTTGAGGAAAGAGATCTTTAATATGATCACGTACCCATTGAGATCGTTCTGCAACTGGCATATTAAACCAGTCAGCTTCACTGATACCGAATTCAGCTTTTGGTCCGTATACAGTAACGATGCCATCAAGCTCACTGAGCATATATTCAGATTCAAATCCAAACTGAAGATGCTTACCTTGGGCAGCAGCTTCGTCTGTAAATCCAAATGCTGGTCGCATGACTCTGGCAGGAGAATTTAAATTAACGTTAGAAAGCCTTTGAATAAGCTCACGACAACTGTCACTTCCGAAATTGGCCGGTGTTCGTTGTACTGATCCATCTTCGTGCCAATAGACCCAAGTTGGAAAAACGAATAAAAACGCTACCAAGAATATATTTAAATACTTCAAGCGAGCCTCCATTATCTTGGACGTATCGGAGGCTCACGAATAAAGCTTGAGCGAAAAGATGTGGTAATAGCGTAACGTACTGAAAATACTAGGGATTTACTTCCACGGCAACGCTATAGTGTGGGTCTTCAATGATATTCACTTCTACCATTGAGCCTGCATTCTTAAGCAGTCTTCTGCAGTCAGGACTTAGGTGGCGAAGTCTAACTGTTTTTCCAATTTTCAAGTACCTATCAGTAAGTTTTTGAACAGCTTCAAGTCCACTGTGATCAGCAATTCTTGAATCCAAAAAATCAACGATAATTTCTCTTGGATCCTCATGAGGAGTGAACTTCTCTTGAAATGCAGTCGTTGAGGCAAAAAATAATGGCCCCCAAACTTCATAAAGTTTATGTCCTTCATCAGTTGTTGATTTTCTAACTCTAATTCTTTTGGCGCTCTCCCATGAGAACACTAAAGATGAAGCAATAACACCAGCTATAACTGCAACTGCAAGATCAAAAGCAACAGTCATTCCAGTTACGAGTACAATAACGAAGGCATCAGATTTTGGAATATGTTGAATAAACTGGATTGAGGTCCATTCAAAAGTTCCGATACACACAACAAACATAACACCAACCAAAGCTGCGACCGGAATCATCTCGATGAGGTTTGATGCAAATAAAATGAAGACGAGTAAAAAGATAGAAGCACTTAAACCTGACAGTCTACCTCTGGCCCCACTTGTAACGTTGATAATACTTTGGCCAATCATAGCGCAACCACCCATACCACCAAAAAATCCAGTGACGATATTGGCCGCTCCTTGAGCGATACATTCACGATTACTTTGACCACGGGTTTCTGTTAACTCATCAACAAGTGTTAATGTTAGAAGAGATTCAATTAAGCCAACGCAAGCTAAAATCAATGAATATGGAAAAATAATTTTTAATGTTTCAAAGTTAAAAGGAACATTGGGAATACTAAAAATGGGAAAGCCACCTTTGATAGAGGCTAGATCACCAACTGTTTTTGTATCAATATTGAAACCAATAACAATACCTGAAACTATTAATATTGCTGCAAGAGAAGATGGAATCGCTTTTGTTAACTTAGGCAAACCAAAGATGATGATCATCGTTAGTGCAATAAATCCCGCCATCATTAAAAGAGGAATACCACTAAGCCAGACAACAACACCGTTTGTATCAAGAGTTTTAAATTGTGTTAATTGTGCTAGAAAAATAACAATTGCAAGACCATTAACAAATCCTAAAATAACTGGCTCTGGAACTAATCGAATAAATTTTCCAAGTTTTAAAAGACCCATCAAGACTTGTAGTAAACCCATTAAAACAACTGCACTAAATAAATATTCAACTCCATGAGCTGATACAAGTGAGACCATAACAACTGCCAAAGCACCTGTAGCTCCTGAGATCATTCCAGGTCGACCACCAAAAATAGATGTGATCAAGCAAATTAAAAAAGCAGCATATAAACCAACAAGCGGTTGAACACCTGCTACAAAAGCAAAGGCTACTGCTTCAGGAACTAAAGCTAAAGCAACTGTTAAGCCAGCAAGAATTTCAATTTTAAATTCAGCTTTATTTGTTCTGAGATAATTTAATATTGGCAATGGATTCTCGTTGATAAAGACAGATCTTCGTCTGACATGAGGATAAAAGTATAAAACGCAAAGTATCATTCTTAACGTGATTTACGCTCCATGGCAAGTGATTGATTGCACAGATCATTTCTTGGTATAAACATCGAGTGTTTCTTTCTGAGGCTTAGGAGTAAAAGTGATAAAATTTGGTTCTTTTCATGTCGTGATTACATTTCAAATTGATCCCGAAAAATTTGATGAACTTCTTTTATTTGTGAAGGACTTTTTGAATAATGAAGTTAGTAAAGATGAGGGCTTCATTTCATCAAAATTCCATACCAATAAAGAGCGAAATATCTTAATCAATTATGCCACTTGGAAAAGCCAAGAGCATTATGAAAATTATAAAATGAAAACAGGTACCGTTACACAAAGAGCAAAGAAGGTTTTATCATTTAAACCAGTTGGAAATGAAGTGTGGCACATTCTAGAATAAACTTTAAAGGAAAATACAATGACAAATAAAATTGAAATTGATCCAAAAGTCTTTGACCTTTACGATGAATATTGTCACTCACAAATGAGTCGAAGAGACTTTTTAGATAGAGCGGCCATGCTTGGTATTGCCGGAGGAATGGGAGTGATGATGGCCCAAGCACTACTTCCAAATTATGCTAAAGCACAGCTTGTTTCATTTACCGATGAAAGACTTAAAGCAAGTTACGTGACTTACAAATCTGCTGGTGGAAATTCAAAAGACGGATTTATGAGAGGCTATCTTGTTCAACCTAAAGGCGATGGTCCTTTTCCAGCCGTTTTGATTGTTCATGAAAATCGTGGATTGAATCCTTATATTGAAGATGTTGCCAGAAGAGCAGCGATCGAAGGTTTCCTCGCTTATGCGCCGGATGCGCTTTATCCGCTTGGTGGCTACCCTGGCAATGATGAAGATGGAAAAATTCTCCAACAAAAATTAGATAAAGATAAAATTTTTACTGATATGAAAAATGCCGCCTACTTTTTAAAAAACCACAAACTTTCAAACGGTAAGCTTGGAGCAACAGGTTTTTGTTTTGGAGGAGCAGTGGCGAACTTTCTTGCAACTGAATTAGGTGCAGATCTTAAAGCTAGTGCTCCCTTTTATGGAAGCGCGGCTAAGCTTTCAGATGTCAAAAACATAAAAGCAAAAATGTTGATTCATTACGCTAGTGACGATGAAAGAGTAAATGCTATGAAAGAAGATTATGAAAAAGAGTTAGCAAAAAACAACGTTAGCTTTAACATGCATATTTATCCAAATACAAAACATGGTTTTCACAATAACTCGACACCAAGGTATAGTAAGGAAGCCGCAGAATTAGCGTGGGGGCGTACGATCAATCTTTTTAAAGAAAACCTAATAAATAATGGTTAAAATGAAAAAAAGAATCAAAGAGATTTCATTACAATTTGGTTTGGTTTGCTTGACTGTGATCTTGACGATTTTTTGCTTAGAACTCATCTTTTATATGAAAAGCAAACCAGAAGATACTTCACGAAAAACTTTTCGTCATAAATACGAAGTCGTTAAAAGAGATGGTTATAAAGACAATCTAGATTTATATCAAAAAGAGAGAAGGCATAAACTTGGTCGTCTTTACGAGATTTTCAGTGAAACTAAACATCAGATGTATTTTGGTGATGAAATTCTTTGGGAGAAAAAATACACGACAGATCAATTAGGCCGTCGAATAACTGGCGTTGAAGAAAAAAGAAAGTATCATCTTTTATTTTTTGGTGGATCCTATGTTTTTGGCGATGGACTAGATGACAATGCAACTCTTCCTTATCTAGTATCACAAAAGAATTCTAGTATTCACAGTTACAATTATGGCAATTCTGGCTCCACGACTTCACATATGTATGTGCAGCTTCAAAACTTTATTGAGTCAGATCAAATATTGGAGAAACTTGGCGCAGCAATCTATGTCTATAATGACTTTCATATTGATCGAAATATTGGAGCCATGTTTCCCATCTCTTGGAATGAAGGTAATGCGCCTTATTTATTTATTGATGAAAATAATGAGTTAGTTGCAGATGGGAAATTTTATTCAAATAGGTACTTTACAACTCAGCTCTATAAACTCTTAAATAATAGTTACACTCTTAGATATTTTAAAGTGAATCTTCCTTTAACAAGCCTAACACCGAGAGCTTTTTTTCATCCTCTTCTTTTTAAAATAATCAAGTCTTCTTTTGAAATTTATAAAGAGAAATTTCAATCAGATAATTTTATTGTCCTTATCTATCCAGGAAATACTGGAAATGAGAAGTTAATAGATTTTTTAAGAGAAAATAATATTAAGTATTTTGATTATTCGAAACTGTTCGATGGTTATGATTTATCAACTTTAAGATATAATGATGGTCATCCTAATTTAAAAGCTAACGAGTTAGTGGCTTCGAAAATTTTGAAGGATTTATCATTATATTTGAATGATTGAATGACAAGAAACTGTAGATAGAAATCAATCAATTTTGGCAAAAAAAAGCCCAGAAATAAATCTGGGCTTTTTAAATATTCAAATGGCGGGAGCGATGGGACTTGAACCCACGACCTTCGCCGTGACAGGGCGACATTGTAACCAACTCAACTACGCCCCCGCATCAATTGAATGGATGAAAATATAAGGGAGAGGATCGGTTTGGTCAAGCCGAAAAAGACTCATTTATACTATTTTCAGCCCTGTTTACGGGTTCTTACGCAGTAATCCTAAGGCCAGGCGCACCAATTCGTCCTCCAGAGCCGGATCATCTATCTTGTATTTAGAGTGAAATAAGACTGATACCGAGTTAGCCCGAATTGACTGGATCAGGACAAAAAGCATCATATTCATGTTGTCGTCACGAACTTCCTCTTTAAATGGCGTATAGAACTCCTTCACTTTCTCGATCATACGATCGTCCATCTTCTGGAGAAGCTTAATGCGTTCGGGACGATAGAGGGTTGTGACGAAGATTTTAGCCAGGCGTGAATTCTTGCGATTGCTGTCTAGTAAGGCGTGAATAATCGTTCTAGTCGTTAACTCTAAACTAAGATTTTCTTCTGATATAGACGCCAGTGTTTCTTCAATAATTTTAAGATGTCCTTCGATAAATCGCTCCATCAACATTCCAAAGATTGAGTCTTTATTTGGAAAGTATTGATACAGAGATCCGATGCTAACACCTGCAACATCTGCGATATGGTTGGTGGAAACATCCCCACTTTTATCCAAAAGCTGAGTAGTTGCTTTAAGAATTGCCTCAACGGTCACTCTTGCTCGTTCTTGAAGCGGCTTTTTTCGGGTACTTACAGCAGTTTTATTCTTGGCCATGGTTTTTTCCTAAAAGCGAGCACGAAAGTGAGTAATTACTCATATAATTGTATTCATCAAAACGTTTCGTCAAGCTAAGCGTTGGAGGAAGACGATGGAAAACATTATGGAATCTTTTAAAGTGCCAAGTGCATTTGAAAACTCACCAGGCCCAAGAGGCTTAGAGTTACTTCGTATTGGCATGAAGTTTCAAACAGACGCCCTCACTGCTCAGTCAGGTCTTTTTAACTCCTACGGTGACTTTGTTGTTTGTCCTTGGCCCAATCGTTTTAGTGTATTTTTCTTTTCACCAACAGGTGCTAAGCACATTCTTAAAGACAATCAAACCAACTATATTAAAGGTCGTGAGTATAGCGAAATGAAGCCCATCCTAGGAGATGGATTACTTACAAGTGAAGGCGAGCTTTGGCGCAGACAACGCCGTACCATGGCAAAAGAATTTCATCAGGCTAGGCTCGATATCTACCGTGAAACGATCGAAGATGAAGCTCATCACTTGGCACAAAGTTGGGAGAATGAATCAATCCTTGATGTCACTGATGGTTTAACTGATTACACTTTTAAAGTGGCGGGAAGAATTTTCTTTGGCAATGATTTAGCCGAAGACAGTAAAGCAACTAAAGTTGCACTTGATATTGAAACTCATCGTGCCAACAAGCGAATGAGAAGAGCCTTTAATCTTCCTCGTAAATTTCCAACTCCTGAAAATATTAAAGGCGAAAAAGCGGTTAAGCTTTTAAATGGTGTCGTTGATAAAGTTCTCACGAAAGGAATTGCGGAGGATAATATTCTAGCAAGGCTTTCTAGCTTTAGAGACGCTGAAGGCGCACCAATGAATCCATCACTGATTAGAGATGAGGTGATGAGTTTACTTTTAGCAGGACATGAAACGACAAGTACGGGCTTAATGTGGACACTTTATTTATTAGCACAAAACCCAAAGTGGCAAGATGCTATTAGAGAAGATCAAACAGGATTAGTGGCGAAAGCTTGTTTTTTAGAAGCACTCCGTATTTATCCTCCGATCCCGGTGATTGCTCGAATTTCAATCAAAGATGATATTATTGATGGTCATCATATTCCAGCCAATACATCTTTGGTTTTAACTCAATGGGTGACTCATCGGGATGAACGTTATTGGCAAGATCCACTAACTTTTAAACCTGAGCGCTTTATCGATTGCAACTTAAAGTATGCTCAAGACGGAACCTTCTTTCCATTCGCTTTAGGAGCTAGAGCTTGTATTGGCGAAGCCATGGCCATGCTTGAGGCACAAGTGGCTTTAGAAGTGTTGATGAAAAACTTTAGTTTTGAACTTTGCTCAGGCTTTATTCCTAAGCCAAACCATCACGTCACACTGCGCTCAGGAAATGGCATGCTATTAAGTCTTAAAAAACGGGTTTAGCTTTGTCCTTTGACTCTCTTCTAAGCTAGAATACGGCTTGGAGATTTTATGAGCAAAAAAGTTTTTATCACTGGTGGAACAACTGGAATTGGTTTTGAGTTAGCTAAGGCCTATGCCCTTGAGGGGAATGAGGTTGGAGTTTGTGGTCGTGATATCACGAAGCTTCCGGCAGACTATAAAAAGTCATATCCAACAATAAAAGCTTATAATGTCGACGTTACTAATAGCGAACAACTGATTAATGCTGTTAATGATTTTGCTCCTCAGGGGCTTGATCTTATTATCGCCAATGCAGGGATTGGTGTTGGTAGTAAAAAAAGAATTCCAGATTTTGCGGCCCAACGAAAAGTTTTCGATATCAATGTTGGTGGCGTAATCAATGCTTTTGAAGCTGCTTATGAAAAAATGATGAATAAAAAGAGCGGTCATCTTGTGGCCATCGCCAGCGTTGCCGGTTTTGTTGGTCTGCCTGGTAACGGTGCCTACAGTGGTAGTAAGGCCGCTGTGATTAAGCTTTGTGAGTCTATGCAGCTTGATACTCGCGGAACAGGTCTTAATGTTACATGTATTTGTCCTGGATTTATTGATACTCCGCTAACTCAGAAAAATGATCACCCTATGCCATTTCTGATGCCTTCTCACAAAGGCGCTTCTCTTATAAAGAATGCTATTGATAATAAAGAGACCTTGTTTATTTTTCCGTGGCAAATGAAAATTGTTATTACACTACTTGATAAATTACCAAGAGCTTTTTATCGTATGATCATGTCTTTTAAATTTGCCAATTATAGTAAGGAGTAAAGATGAAACTGATTTTTATAATTCTTATTATGAGTAGTCTTGTTGGTTGTCAGGAAAAAAAATCAGTAATTGTTACTGGTTCTTCAAGTGTTCAATCACATGCTGATATTGATTTAACGCTTGAAAAAGATGAGGCGTGCGACACGCCTGAAATCACTGAAGAAAAGATTGTAGAGCAGGCGATGAAGCCTGCTAAGGCCAATGCGGCCGGAGCCCTTCAAGGTGCTACCGACTGTGTCGTCGAGTAATCACTTGTTTGGTAAGTACCCGTAAGCAAGACCTGTGGACTGACGAATATGGGACTGGGTTGTACCATCAGGGTAAATAACACCTGAGTCTGGATAATAATCGTGATTGGCGGCTAAAACATAGGCGCTAGTTTTAGTCGCTGCTGTAGTGAAATATCCCCAACCTGTATTATTCTCTGTCCAAGAAGTACTGAGGCTTAGAACATCAATCTGCTCTAGTTTGTATTTTTCTAGAACTGAGTAGTCATAAACATCTGAACAAATCACTAAGCCAACTTTTCCAAATGGAGTTTGGAAAGTGACGTTGCTAGTTCCTTCCTCAAGGTAGTCGTGTTCTATTTGAAACAGGTGCTGCTTTCTATATTTAGCCGCGACTTCGCCATTTGGATCGATAACAACAACAGTATTATAATAAAGGTCAGTCACACTATCTTTTTCGGCCATACCAAATTGGATGTAAACACCAAGTTCTAAGGCAAGATTAGAGAAATGGTTCGAGGACTTTCCAGGAACTGTTTCAACATACGGCTTGATATCTTCGCGATTTCTAAAATTATCTTCTGCTGGTGGAAGCTCTGGAATATCAGGATAGCCAACAATTCCAAATTCTGGAGTGCTGATATACTTTGCGCCTTTTGCCGCTGCTTCTCTAATATAACTTTCTAAAATTGAAATATTATTAGCTTTAAACTGATCTGCTAAAACTTGATCTTCAATGGGAGCTGAAGCATTTGGAGCCCATTGTAAAACTGCGACTTTGGTGAATTCTTCTGCGCTAAAAGTTCCAGCGGGCTCAAAGACTTCTTCGATTGGCTGCATTTGAGCATTGGAAGTCGTGATGAAAGCAAGGGACGATAAACATAGAAGGAATTTAAGTAGATTAATTTTCATTGAGCATCTCTTTACAGAATAATAATGAAAATTATTTATCCTAGATCCTATGTCTTTTCAATCATAATCCGGACTATATAAAGCCTATAGAGTGTAGTGAAAGATATGTAATCTCAGAGGTTTATATCGGTATTCTAACTTAGCGAGGGGAGATTTAGTCAAAGGCCCTTAGCAGAACCGAGAAAACGGTATTGAGAAAGCTTGAAACCTTATGAGACAGATGTCTCTTACCAATCTTTGCTTCGAAATTTTCAACATCTAGCTCATAAGTCGTGTCTACATTTTCCCAATCATCAATAAATGAATCGGCAAGCTCTGAGCTCATGGTTGTATTGAGCTGAATCCCAAATGAGATAGGAGAGCGACGCTCGAAGCTTCCCATGAATGGACCAGTTCCCATAAAGACTGATTTTCTATCACGTATCATAAGATTTCTATGATTGATGGCATGAAACTGAACAATACTGTCTTCGCTATCAGCTTCTTCCCAGTGAAGACTCTTGCGTGCTTTGAGTTCTATGCCATACATCTTCATTTCTTTAAGGAAAATTGCATTCGGAAGCCCATTCATCTCAAGATCTAAATTTGTATCAAGCAAAATTTTGACTTTAAGGTCAGGGTTTTTGATTTTTAATTTAATAATACTATCAACGATGGCACGATCATAAAGCATGTATTGATCAATCAAGATTTCTTCTTTTGTACCAATTAAAAATTTAACGGCAAGTGCACGGTCATCACGAGCGGCAAGACGAGCAGAGTCTACAGTTAAATTTACACTTTCTTGCCCATGAGTTGGATAATGTGTGCGAGATGGAAAATAGGTTGAAAGATCAGAGTAAGAAGGAACAAGTTGCTTTAAGTTTTCATTGAGAAGTTGAGGAAGTAGACCGGCCGCTGGACCTTGAATAACCAAAGACTGCTCAAAAGAATAAGCATGTGGGTGATCGATAAATCTTCTTGATGAGATAAAGGCATGCGGAGTCGTGCTAGCGCTATCAGTAACTGCCATTAAACCAAGGCCATGCTGCGTTCCATACTTAGAGTCAGGTGAAGGAATAAAGGTTTGCCAAGAAAGAGATCCGTCTTTAACGGCTTCATCAGGAATGGCCATGATGGCAAAACGAGATTTAAATTGATTTGAAAGTGATAGAAGTCTAGGCGAGATACTTCCAAGTCCGACATAAATGACTTTCCAGTCTTCAGTTTCTTCTAGTTTTACCTTTAAAGCCGCCAGAAAGGCATCCTCAGATAAACCAGCCATTTCAGGAGAAACTATGATGAGGTTTTCCTTAGACGAATTTATCATTTCAAATAATGGCTTAACTAAACTTTCACTAGCCAGTTGAGCAACCATTGTTTTACGACTTTCATCTTCTGCAGGTAAATCTTTAAGCTCTTTAAGTTTTGTGGCTTTGGCCAAACTTCTGTCGTTCTTAAAAAAGAGTGAAACAATATTGCCAGGAATCTCACCAATCGGTTCGGGGAGTAGCGCACTTTTCAAGCCAATTTCTACATCAAGGCGATCTGCGATAATGGGAGTCGATTCAATCGCTTCAATAATGGCTTGTGCTGAGCCAATCTGACTAATCAAACTTGCTCGTCTTTGAATTAATTCAAGCATAAATCTTGTAGACGTTTCATCCCATTTTTCGAGATTACTCCATTTCGTAAGAAGAGCTCCAGCGCGCTCTTTTGCTTCAGCACTTGCGCTAGATTTTTCAGCATTTTGTTTCACTACTAAAAAACGATTGAGCATAAGATAAGACAAGGCTTCTTCTAGTTTTTCTTCTTTTGAATCGATAAAAATATGATAGGCGATGCTATCGATGAAAGGTGAAGGGATAATTTTATCTAGTCTAAATAGAAGCAGAAGGCTGAGATCCCCAGACCTATTAACAAGTTCACGTCTTAGATCGATTGTCTTATGTTGAGTGAACTTTTTCGTTTGTTGGCGATAAACTTTATATAGGTAGAGTTTTTCGTTAACGTCGATTTGTTCAGCATGGAGCTGACCAAAACTAAAGAGGAGAGTGACTAAGAATAATACTTTCATCGTCCTACTCCTTGAATGCGTAGAGCAGGATGAAAGCGCCCAAGTGATAACGATTTTGTTAGATTTCCACCAAGTGGTCCTAAAAGGATTCGTTTAATATCGTTTGTGGCAGAGGCTTTTGTATATCCATCAAGAAGTTCATTTTTGAGTTCAACTGAAATTTTTGAGTTATTGGCATCGAAGGTTTTAGTTTCAAGGTTGTACACAAGAGTATGAATTTTCACTTCAAACTCTACTCCGCCTTCACCTTTACCAAGTCTTCCATATAATCGTAACTCACCAGTTGATAATGATGTCTTTGCATCACTACCAAAAACACGCTGCAAGAAACCTCTTTTGCGTTTTTTTGTTGGCAGCATTTCTCCTAAATGAATAGTGAGAGTATTTTTTGGTGTCTTTAGAGTATGACCATTGAACTCTTTTGAAACATCAACTGTAAAGAAGACGGGAACGTCATCGTTAAACTTAACAATGGCAGAGTTTTTGATCGTCATATCAGTATGATCGAGAAAGAAAGCAAACTCGTCTTCATGAACAATTTTAAAATACCTGCGATAGATTAAATCACCATCGAGCTGTTCTGATTTTTCAGACATTAACTCTTCTGGACTCCAGTCTAATTTATCTAGACCGAGTTGAAGACTAATAACGCCACCTTGGTATTGATAGTATTGGCCTTCACTAGGATAGTCTGTCGTTACGACTTTTCTAATAAGTTTGTATTCGTCATCTTTTGGAATAACGACTGGAATAGCTTTTTCACCAATAGCAGCTGCAAGAGACTTCGTTTGGTTAAGATCCCAAAGATTCACAGCTCTTGCTTCACGGTTAAATAAAACACTTGGATGATTTCTAGGGTAGAACTCTAGATCAATTTGAAAGTTTCCTTTTCTAACGCCAGCAAGATCCATTTCATCAAGAAAAGATGAAATAAAATTGGGAACAAGATCAGGAGATGCAAAGGCCTCTAGTGTTTCGCTTTTGTTTTTCTTTTTAAATAGACCATGTGTCGTCTTATCAAGAGCGAGTTTTGCTCTTTCTTGATCTTTTTCTTTTGCGTCTGAGTGAAGATCTAGATTTAATCGATAAGAAATAAAATGATGAAAACTATTATAATCAAAAAAGTCTTCAACTAATGGAAGGTCAGTCTCACCAAACTGAGCAGGAAGACGGTTATTGGCGTTACCCTTTGCAATATCTGAACTCCAAAGAGAAATTCTCTTTGGTTGCCAGTACTTAATGAACCACAAGCTACTAAGACTTAGTACCGTGCAGCCCAATAGGCCAAAAATAATGATGTTCTTTTTAACTTTCAACGACGTTCTCCCACCAGTTTTTTTATCGGCAATTAGACTTATTGACTTGATGAGAATTAACGTTGAAAAACGTAGTCGTGAACGCAGTTTCAGCGAGTTGAATTTTTAATATTCAAAATAATTACTTGATGGTTTTGCACAGTGAATTCTATATCAAATTGATCAAGTACGATGAAGTAACTTTTGTGACTATTATGGTAAGCTGGTCTTGGATCAATTTTCAAAATACTATTGATCATTTTTTGTTGGTCAGTAGTAACTTCTAATTCTTTGACTTTCGACTTTGCCTCATCCGACCAAATAACTTCATAAGTCTTGTCTGATGAATCTTCAACCCAGCCGGTTTTAACAGGCTCCCAAGGAGTATCATGGGATGGGATATAAGGCTTGATATCGAATACCGGAGTTTCATTAACCAAATCAATACCACTAATAGTTAAAATCATTTTTTTTGACGCTTCATCGTGGTGAATCGAAATGAGTTTTACGAGAGAAAGTGAAAGAGGGTTTGGTCTAAAAGGGCTTCTTGTAGCAAAGACTCCCACTTTCTCGTTGCCCCCAAGTTTCGGTGGGCGAACTTTAGTGCTTTTAGATTCCGCAAGATGAAAACAACCAAGAAGCCAAATAAAATTAAAGCCCTCTAATTGTTCAAAGCTTTCAGGCGCACAGATTGCTGTCGCAATCTCTATTGTTGCTTGTACTTCATTGGCCAAGTGCGGCTGTTTTGGAATTCCAAACTTTTCTTTAAATGGAGTGCGAACAATTCCTATCGGTGTAATACTGCTCATGAATTAAATTGTTCAAACTCTTCGTTATAACTAATAAGTGTCGTGTCTTTAATGCGATCTATATAAAGCTTACCAAAGAGATGATCGAGTTCATGCTGAAAAACGGTGGCCAAAAACCCTTCAGGCTCAATCACTTGCTCAACAGCGTTCTCATCAAGGTACTCGATGCGTACTTTTTTTTCACGCTCTACGAATCCCCTAAGTCCAGGAACGGAGAGGCATCCTTCCCAAAAACCCTGAAGTTCACTAGTTAACGGAGTAATTTTTGGATTAAAAATAATATACTTAGCAGAGGAATCAAGCGTTCCGTAGCGTTCAGAGTTTTCTGGAAGTTCAATGATCGCCGTTTGAAGACTAACAGCTATTTGAGGAGCAGCAATTCCAATCCCACCTTCAGCTTCCATCGTATCTTGCATATCGACAATCAAAGACTTGATCTCTTCAGAGAGAATTTCCTCTTTTGTTAGCTCTTTTGCAATCTGTCTTAAAACAGGGTGACCCATTCTGATAACTTGCTTGATGGCCATGTCAGTTGGCTCCTTTTAAATCGATCCCGACTGGACTATGATTCTAGCATAAAAAGACTTAATTTTAGCCCTTGAGTATATCGATGAATCAAAAAATTCTTTTCGTCTGTTTAGGCAATATTTGTCGATCTCCGGCCGCTGAAGGAGTGTTTAGCTCAATGGTAGAGCAAAAGGATTTTTTCATCGATTCAGCGGGTACCTCCGGTTTTCATAGTGGCGACAAAGCAGATTTTCGCATGATTGAGCACGCTAAAAAAAGAGGTATTGAATTAACGTCAAAATCTCGAAAATTTGAGCCAGAAGACTTAGAGCTCTTTGACCATATTTTAGTCATGGATGATAAAAACCTTCGTGATGTTTTAAAAATGGCGAATGCGAAGCAATCTAAAAAAGTGAGAAAAATCACTGATTATTGTACACGTTTAAAATATGATCACGTTCCTGATCCTTATTATGGTGGAGCGCAAGGTTTTGATTTAGTCTTAGATATCTTGGATGATGCCTGCCAAGGCTTATTAAAAAGTCTTAAGCAATGAATGCGCTCGAGAAGAATAATTATATTACACCCGCTGGTTATGAACGACTCATTAACGAAAGAGATCATCTTGTTAAAGTTGAAAGACCTGAAGTGACAAAAGTTGTTGCTTGGGCGGCTTCGCTTGGAGATCGCTCTGAAAATGCAGACTATCAATACGGTAAGAGGCGATTACGTGAAATCGATAAACGAGTCGCCTTTTTAAATACTCGTATCAACAAAGCTAATATAGTTGAACCTACATCAATTCAAAGTTTGAAGGTTCAATTTGGAGCAACGATAGAAGCTGTAGATGAAAATGATAATCATAAGCATTATTGTATTGTTGGAGAAGATGAAATTAATCCCAAGCTGGGCCTGATTAGCTGGAAGTCGCCAATCGGTAGCAAATTAATTGGCTCGTTTGTTGGAGATATTGTGACCATCAAAGTTCCAAGTGGTACTATTGAGCTTGAAATCCTTAAAATTGATTATCTGCCCATACAGATAGGTGAAAAATGAATATTTTAGTTGAAGTTTCGCTTGGTGAATTAGTCGATAAAATTAGCATTTTGCGTCTAAAAATGATCCATATAAAAGACCCTTCAAAAGTCAAGGCTGCTACTAAAGAAGAAAACATTCTTTATGGCAGTTTAAAGGCATTAAATTTAGAAAATATTGAAGATCACCTAGAGAAACTTCAAAAAATTAATGCTAAATTGTGGAAGATTGAAGATGATATAAGACTAAAGGAAAAGGCAAAAGCTTTTGACGACGAGTTTATTAAGCTCGCCAGGTCTGTCTACGTCGTTAATGATGAGAGATTCAAAGCTAAAGATAGTGTGAATCAAGCCTTTGGTTCAAATATAGTAGAAGTGAAGTCTTACGAAGATTATAGTTAAGGATTTTTTATGTCGAAGAGCTCCGGATTGAAAATTGCCACAGATTTGAAATATAAATTGTACGAAGGATCTGTACAAAATTTTGAAGTTGATGTGGATTTTATCAATGTTCATTATAAGAAAAACTTTGGTTCACAGCCTAAGATTCTTAGAGAAGACTTTGGTGGAACGGGTGCTCTTGCTTGTTATTGGGCCGCTCAAAGTCCTGAACATAAAGCTTATGCCATTGATCTAGACCCTGAGCCGATGAACTACGGTATGAAGAACCATCGCTCACAACTAACGGCTGAAGAGCAAAAACGTGTTGAATATATTGAAGGTAATGTTTTAGCTGATCATGGCTTTAAATCCGATGTTGTTGTCGCTTTTAACTTTTCTTATTTTATTTTTAAAGAACGCGCTCAACTTGTGAATTATTTCAAAAAAGTTTACGACGCTCTTGAAAATCGTGGAGCCTTTTTTGTTGATATTTTTGGTGGCACTGAGTGTGGTGAAGAGCTAGTTGAAGAAACAGAACACGACGATCATACCTATTTTTGGGATTGCGATAAATACAACCCTCTTACCAACGAAGTTTTATACCATATTCATTTTAAAACTCACGATGATAACGTTAAATACGATAAAGTCTTTACCTATGACTGGCGTCATTGGTCACCTAAAGAAATCACTGAGGCCATGGAAGAAGCTGGCTTTACGAGCGTTAAAACTTTCTGGGAAGGTGATGATGGCGATGGTGGTGGAGACGGTGAGTTCTACGAATCAACAGAAGAAGAGAACTGTGAGTCTTGGGTAACTTATATCGCGGCTTTTAAGTAAGAATCTGATACTTCATTTTAAATTTGGCTTTGAAGTTTTTCTCAGGAAACTTTGAAGCCTCCTCTCCTAGAACAATAATTTTAGATCCATCATCTTTGGCCGGAACCAAAGCTAACGCTTCAATTAACTCTTTATTCAATTTAGTTGAATCTGTGCCCCAGAGTTGAATGAGGAGTAAGTCTTTTTCAAAACTTTTTCCACTAAAGAGATTTTTTTCAAAATGTTGATCTGTGGATTCGCTGTGAGAAATTTTTTTAGAAATAATGCCGTCAAAAAGATAATCAAGGTCTTGAAAGTGATTTGGTAAGTCCGCGAGTGGCTTACTGGTAAGCCACACAATTCCTCTAACTTGTGCCGTGATTTGATCTAGCATCTTGCTATATTACCTTGTTGCCTTGGCAAATTTATCAAGCACACCATTAACAAAAGTATAACTTTTTTGATTTCCATATTCTTTTGCCATCTCAACATATTCGTTGATGACAATTGCGGCCGGAGTATCATGTTGGGTTTTAAGTTCGCACGCGCCTAGGATCACAATGGTACGCTCTAACATATCTAGTTTATCTAGAGTTCTTGGAGCTAAGCATGGATTAAGATCAGATAGAATCTGATCAAAACTAGAAAAGGCGCTAAGAATAAGTTTTCTACCAAAAGTTTTAGACTCTAAACTTAGTTCGTTGTCTTCATGTTCTTCGTCGGGAGCAATATAGCTTTCATCAAACTCATCAAGCTCAGCTTTTGTGTCGGCTTCAGCAGGTGAAGCTTCATAGTTTGCTAACGACTTTGGATAGAGGAATTTGAAGGCATATTTACGAGCTAATGTTTTTTGAATGTGGCCTTTCGCCATGAATAATCCTCTGTATGAAAGCGCCTATTATGACGCGAGTCACCTTAAACGTCAATCGCTCTCGATAGGAGTTATTGATGTTAGAAAATGCTGTTTGACGAAAATGCGAACAGCTCTTAACGTTTAACTACACACACACAAATCGCTTAAAGCGGGGGAGATCCTATGAAGGTTCTGTCGCAACTGATTCTTATCGTTTTTATGGTCATGGTGGCGGGTCACGTTTTTAGTGGTCCAACAAAGCCCGATATTACTAAAATTGCTCAATCGCGATAAACAGGAAAACGCTTACAAAGTTCTAAGACGTTTTCTTTAATTTTAGACTGAACACCCTCGTCTTTAGGGTTCTTTAAAACTTCAACAATCCAAGCGGCCATCTGTTTTACTTCGGCTTCTTTTAGTCCACGAGTCGTAATTGCTGGAGTGCCTAGACGAACACCTGAAGTGATAAACGGTGATCTCGTGTCACCTGGGATCATATTTTTATTACAAGTAAGTCCTGCTGCTTCAAGTGCGTGCTCTGCTACCTTTCCACTAATGCCAAAGCTATCAGTATTAAGTAACACAAGGTGGTTGTCTGTGCCACCACTAACGAGCTTTGCACCACCTGCAACCAGGGCCTCAGCAAGTGCCTTGGCGTTTGCAATCACTTGTTTTTGATAATCAATATAACTTGGCTCAAGGGCTTCTTTAAAAGCTACAGCTTTAGCTGCGATGACATGCTCAAGCGGTCCACCTTGAATGCCAGGAAAGACATTGAAATTAATTTTTTTGGCTAGTTCTTCATCATTTGTCATGATGATGCCACCACGTGGTCCACGAAGTGTTTTATGTGTTGTCGATGTAACAAAATGTGCATGCTCAAGTGGTGATGGGTGAAGACCAGCGGCCACAAGGCCAGCGATATGGGCCATATCAACTAAAAGATAAGCTCCAACTGCATCAGCAATCTCTCTAAACTTTTTAAAATCGATGGTGCGAGAATAAGCACTTGCACCTGCGATAATCATTTTAGGCTTATGCTCTTTAGCTAAAGCCATCACATTGTCATAGTCGATCTGTTCAGTTTCTAAACTAAGGCCATAAGCGATAACTTTAAAAAGCTTTCCTGAAAAATTAACAGGTGAGCCGTGAGTTAAGTGTCCGCCTTGAGATAAATCCATTCCAAGAATAGTGTCTCCAGCATCGAGGACTGAAAAATAACAAGCCATATTGGCTTGGCTTCCAGAGTGAGGTTGAACGTTGGCAAATTTAGCGCCGAAAAGCTTTTTTAAGCGCTCAATAGCTAGCGTTTCGACAGAGTCAACAAACTCACATCCACCGTAATAACGTTTGCCTGGATATCCTTCAGCATACTTATTGGTAAGCTTTGTCCCTTGAGCCTGCATAACTGCTAGAGAAGTATAGTTTTCAGATGCGATAAGTTCTAAGCCATCTTCTTGACGACGAACTTCAAGACCCACTAGTTCGAAAAGTTCTGGGTCCATAGTTGATAGATCATTCGCATCTTTATGAAACATATCTTCTCCGTTAACTATACTTTTTGACGATCATTGATGAGTTTGTTCCGCCAAATCCAAAGGAATTGTTCAGAGCATATTCTACATCAACTTTTCTGGCTTTGTTTGCGACATAATCTAGATCACACTCCGGATCTTGATTTTTTAGATTAATGGTTGGAGGAATCATTCCTTGATTAACCACCATGGCGCAAACAATACTTTCAATCCCGCCGGCCGCACCTAGAAGGTGTCCTGTCATGGACTTCGTTGATGAAACCAAAAGATCTTTTGTTGCGTGAGCTCCAAATGTTTCTTTGATAGCTTTTGTTTCGGCAATATCACCAAGGGGAGTAGAAGTACCGTGAGCATTCACATAACCAACTTGCTCTGCTTTTACGCCACCAGACTTAAGTGCCATATTCATACAAGCTCTAGCACCTAGACCATCAGGATGTGGGGCGGTGATATGGTGAGCATCTGAAGATGCGCCATGACCAACAAGCTCGGCATAAATTGTGGCTCCACGAGCTTTTGCTTTTTCAAGGTTTTCAAGCACCATCACGCCAGCGCCTTCACCCATGACAAAACCATCACGGCCGGTATCAAAAGGACGAGAAACAGTGCTTGGATCGCCGTCATTTTTTGAAAGAGCTTTCATATTAATGAAACCAGAAAATGGCAGGTCGGTTAATACAGACTCTGAACCACCAGTGATCATCACATCTTGTCTGCCAGTCATGATTTCAAAGGCTGCTGCACTAATAGCGTGAGACGCTGAAGCGCAGGCAGATGAAATCGAATAGTTCACGCCTTGAAGATTAAAGCGAATTGAAACTAAACCAGGCGCCATATTTGGAATAATGGCCGGAATAAAAAATGGAGAAACACGACGAGGTCCCTTTTCAAGAAGATCTCTATAAGAACCTTCAATAATTGGGAATCCACCCATACCAACACCGAGAATTGTTCCCATCATGGCAGGATCATAACCATCAAGATTGTTAAACAGTCCTGCTTGGATAAGCGCTTCTTTAGATGAATGAAGAGCATAGTGAATAAAGCGATCGTAGCGAGGAGCTTCTTTCGCTTCTAATAGGTCTTGTGAAATGGAAAAGTTTTTAACTTCGCCACCAATCTTGACTGGAAACTTCTCCATGTCATGATTTTCAATGGTAGTGATACCGGATTTTCCGGCCAAGAGATTAGTCCAAACTGTTTCTAGGTTATGACCAAGACCATTGATCATTCCCATGCCAGTGACAGCTACACGATTACCCGCCATAGTGCCTCCAAATAAAAAAAGCCCCTTTCGGGGCTTGATGTTTTGCTTTTTATTGCTTCTTCTGAAGATAGTTTACAACATCTGAAACCTTCTTAAGGCCTTCAGCGTCTTCTTCAGGAATTTCAACTCCAAACTCATCTTCCATTTTCATCATCAACTCAACGATGTCGAGTGAATCAAGATTCAAATCATCAACGAAGCTCGTTTCGATGTTGATTTTTGAGATGTCTACTTTAGTTGCGTCTGAAATTAATTGCATTACTTTTTCTTGCATAAATGGCTCCTTAACAATCGCCTGAAATTCTAACTATCTTTATATAAACTCGTTACAAAAATTTTACTAATTTTGGCTATATTTCATCGTTTTAGATATAAAGTCCACCGTCAATTTTAATCACTTCACCAGTAATGTAAGAACTACAATCACTTAATAAAAAACATGTAAGATTCGCGACTTCTGTCGGATTTCCAAATCTTTGTAGTGGAATTCCAGATAGATAGCCCTCTTTAACTTTTGGATCAAGGGTTTCTGTCATGTCAGTATCAATGAAGCCTGGACAGATTGCGTTACAGCGAACTTTTCTTGATGCTAATTCTTTAGCTAACGACTTGGTAAATCCAATTAATCCGGCCTTAGAAGAGGCGTATGCGATCTGAGAAGCATTACCCATTAAGCCAACAATTGAAGAGACATTAACAATAGAAACGCTTTCAGCTTTTAAAAATCCACGTGAAAGAGCAACAGTTACAAGGATAGGTCCTTTAAGATTCACATCTAGGGCCTGATCAATATCTGCTTCTTTAAGACGAAGAATAATTTGGTCTTTTGAAATGCCAGCGTTATTAACAACGCCAGTAATTGGACCATTTTCTTTTACAAAGTCGCCAAGCTTAGTCGCAATAGCCTGAGCATCAGTTACATCAAACTCGAGCGCATCAACTTTGCTTGCGCCAAGTTCTAAAAGTTCTTTCTTTAAGCTTTCAGCAACATCAGCTTTACCTTCGCGGTAATTAAAGATGACGTGGGAGCCTTGAGTGGCAAGACTTCTCGCGATATCGCGACCGATGCCGCGAGTAGCTCCAGTAATAAGGATTGGCTTGTTTTTTAAATCAGAAAAAATGGCGCTCATGATAAAGCTCCTTGAAGTTCAGTAAATCCATCTTCTTTATCAAGACAGATAATTTTTAAATCACGACTAATTTTTCGTCCTAGACCCATCAAGACACGACCAGGTCCGCACTCAACACTTAGGTCTGTTGGAAGTTTTTCAACTGATTGAGTCCATCTGACTGAACCATCAACTTGAGCGATCAAGTTTTTCTTGATGACTTCACCATCAGTACCAGCGGCATATTCTTTTGCATCGATATTAGCAACGTAAGCAATCTCGTTGGCATTAAATTTAATGGTTTCAAAGTGAGCAGCAAGTTTTTCGCCAGCTGGCTTCATTAGAGTTGAATGAAAGGGTGCAGAAACATTAAGCTCAATACATCGATGTGTTTCTTTATAATTTTCTTCAAGCCATTTAACCGCGCGCTCACAAGCACCAGCATGTCCTGAAATCACAATCTGTCCTGGCTCATTATAATTCGCTGGCATGACTTGTTCATCAGCTGTAGAAGAATTTTTACAAGCTAACTCAATTGTTTCAGCTGGAACCTTCATGACGGCAACCATTTTACCGGCACCGACAGGAACAGCTTCTTGCATATATTTACCGCGAAGATGAACTGCCATGACAGCATCTTCAAAGCTTAAAACTTTAGCTGCCACTAAAGCTGCATACTCGCCTACAGAGTGACCTAATACACGTGCAATTTTGATATTTTCTTTTTGAAGCTTATCAAACAAAGCTACCGAATGAGTTAGAATCGCAGGTTGAGTGAATGCTGTTAGTTTTAATTCGTCCTCAGGTCCTTCAAGCATAATCTTTGAAAGAGAAAATCCTAAAGCCGCATCAGCTCTTTTCATCCATTCGGAGTTTTCAAAAGATTTTGCCATTCCCACGTACTGTGAGCCTTGGCCAGGAAACATTACAGTTAAATTTTTCATGATGACCTCTTTTAATATCTAAGAAGAGTTGCCCCAGAAGTTAGACCGGCACCAAAGGCATCAAAAAGAACAACATCACCACGCTTAATTCTTCCATCAGCAATAGCTTCATGAAAAGCGATCGGAACAGTTGCAGCAGAAGTGTTACCGTATTTTTCAATATTCACGATAACTTTATCCATATTGATGCCAAGTAGTTTAGCCGTTGTTTCAATGATTCTAATATTAGCTTGATGAGGCACAACCCAATCAACGTCATCGATCGAGAGGCCGGCTTTTTCAATAACGACGCGAGCGTTATCAGCTAAAGTTCTAGTGGCAACTTTGAACATCTCTTTACCCTTCATATGCATGAAGTGAGTTCGATTGATAAGGTGTTCTGCTGTTATCGGGTTAACTGCGCCACCAATGGGTTGATCAAAAAACTCAGCACCTTTACCATCTGCACCCAACGTACATGATAGAATTTCGCTTTTGTCACCGTCATTGCCACGACCAACAATCGCAACACCACAACCGTCACCGAAAAGAATACATGTGTTGCGGTCTTCCCAATCAACTTCAGTTGAAAGCATTTCAGAACCAACCACTAAAACATTTTTCATCAAACCAGTTTTCACTAAAGAGTCGGCCATGTTTACGCCGTAAACAAAACCAGAACATGCAGCTGCAATATCAAGAGCAGCACAGTTATTAGTGATACCAAGTTTTTGTTGAAGAACGCAGGCAGTATTTGGAAGTTTAAAATCAGGAGTAACAGAACCAAAAATAATCATATCGATATCATTAGGTTCAAGATTGGCAGCTTTGAGTGCATCTAGTGAAGCCGCTAAGGCCATATCACTTGGAAATTCTCCGCCTTCTGTACTAGAAATTCTTCTTTCACGAATTCCTGTACGTTCAAAAATCCATTCATCCGAAGTCTCAACAATTTTTTCAAGATCACGGTTATGAACAACTTTATTAGGGACGTACATACCAGTTGAGAGGATTCTAGATTTAAATAGCGTCATTGGATTGCTCCTTAAAATAAAAACGGGCCCCTTAAAAGGAGCCCGCGTTCATTCTTTGGTCTTGTGTTTGAAATGACAAGGGAAAACCTATAGGTTTTACGCCTCCTCATTCTCCTCAACTTCACGATCTGCTTTAGTTTCGAAAACTTTTTTGCCTTTATAAACTCCTGATGGAGAAATACGGTGAGGCAATGCAAATTCACCAGTTGTTGGATCAGCGATAACGCTTTTTCCGTATAGTTTGTGATGTTGACCAGCGCGACGCTTACCTTTGCGTGAGACACTGCTTCTTTTCTTAGGTACTGCCATAACAACTCCGCTAACATTAAGCTAGATTACGTACTAATTTGAAGGTGAATAGTTAACGTATTCTAATTGCTACGGCAAGCGGTTTTTATTCACTTGATGCATTGTGTCGATGTAATCTTTACTGAATTTACCGCTAAAGCACTGCAAGTTGCTAATATAACAATTGGAGGTCGTTGTGCGACTTTTTATTTGTGGTTTTTCAGGCGCAGGAAAAAGTACCTTAGGTAGGGAAGTTGCGTCGCGTTTAAATAAAACTTTCATTGATACTGATGAAGTTTTAGCTGATGGAAAGCGACTAGCGGATCAAATTGAACTTTGGGGATGGCCAAAATTTCGCCGCCTTGAAAGTGAATTGGTCATGCGAGTCAGTGGCGGACTTAAAGGCGATTCTTTAGTGGTTTCCCTCGGTGGAGGCGCACTAAGCGATGAAACAGTTCGTGCTACAAAGACAAAAGGGTGCAAGCTAGCTTGGCTTGATACTCCGTTTGAGCAGTGTTGGGAGCGAATTAATGGCGATAAAGATCGACCGTTAACAGCCAAAGGTAAAGATGAGCTCGAAAAGCTTTATGGAGAGAGAATTCATCTCTACAAAAGCGCTGATATAACCGTTTGTGGGAGCGAAGCTGTGGACGAGCTGGTCTCTTACATGGCATCATTTAGTTAAGGGATAGAAAAATGAATAATTCTAATGAACTTACAGTCGCACTTTTAATGGATGATCTAGAGGCCGCTCGTGAAGTTTCACAGGTTTTTAGACTCGTAGGTGTGATTCCTCATCTTTTTCAAAATCTAGAAGAATTTTGGAAAGGTGTCATGGATGGGTCATCATCATTTGCTTTAGTTGATGTTAAAGCGATGAACCAAGGGAATTTATTATTCAAAGATCATCCGATGATTCGTTCAGGAAAAATTTCAACCGCATTTTGGTATACGGAAGCAACTCAGGCTCTAACTTATAGTACTTTTGATATTCCAAACCTTGGTCTGGTTAGAAAGGGTGTATCGCTTAAAGGACAAATTAAAACAGTCCTTCGTCTATTTAATGAACAAAATAAACTTCGCACTGAAAATAAGAATTTAAAAATTGAAAGTGAGCGTTTTGATCGTCAAATTGATCAGCTGATTGAGCGTGTTGAACAAGATAAACAGATTAATGCTTATCATGAAAAACTTATTAAGCTTGAAGAGCAAATTGATTCACTTAAAAAATGTGCCGACTTCAATACAGCCGTTGAAACACTTGCTGACGGTTGGGAAGACGTTAAAGAATTTGCTTCTTTTGAGCTATCTTCAACAGGTCAAAAGCTTGTTTCACCAAAACTTGGTGGTAAAAAGTTTAGAGAAATTCCATCTCTATGGCTTGGCAAAACATGTGCTAGAGGAATTGAGTTCTTCGCGCAAAATATGGCTTCACAAGTAACTCTTGATCTTATGGGTGGCGATATTATGGCGCTATCTGTTCGTGGGATTTACGAAAACCCAGATCGTCTTGTGTTCTTTAAAGTTAAAAATGATGAGTTCATGAATATGTTTGCTTGGGATTCTCTTGAGCGTGCACTTTCTGGCCTTCATCTCTATTTTGAACAACGCGATCGTGGAGAGTCTTTGCGCGCCGATGGTGTGATTTCACCTTGGGATCTGCTCGGTAAACTTGATGATTACCTTTTTGGTGTGAATCCAGCCGAAGCGGCCCGTGGTAATAATAATAAAGAAAAACTTGCTTTGATCGATATCGATTTTGGTGATTTGGTTGAAACTGTTCGTCGTTATAAGACAGTTCGTTTTCAATGGCCTAATTTCTACCGTGATTTCTTTGCAAAACTTAAGCAAACGAAACTTAATAATTTCACTGTGACTGCCATGGGTGTGTCGCATATCGGTCTTCTAGTAGATCACGACGGACTTGATGGAACACTAAAAACGCTGCAAGCTTTCGCAGGTCGTTTTCCTTACTGGAAATACTTCGAAGATGTTGATCTAGTTCTTGGACAAAGCCTAAAACCAAAAGTGAAGATGGTTCCACTTTCTTCTATTGGATATCTGAATCAGATTGATCAAGCCAAACTTGAAACTTCAGTGCTTGAAAAAGCAGCGGCTAAAGTTAAGGTCAATGATCAAAAGAATGAAGTTGTTATTCCTGCGCAAAGTCGCCCATGGAGATCTGCACCTTCGCAAGATATGTAATTCATGCTTGAGCGCGCCAGTCTTTATGTCGATAGTCATCTCTTGCATGAGAATATTAGCAAACTAAGAAAAATAGTAGGCTCTAAAGAAATCATTCCCATGGTTAAGGCCCAGGGTTATGGTCACGGCGCTGTCGATATCTCACGTATCTTACTTGAAAATAAAATAAATTATCTTGGAGTTGCAAGCCTTAGAGAAGCGATTGAGCTACGAACTAATCTTCAAGGTAAGTTTGAAATTATTGTTTTTTCAGATACTCAATTACAAAATCCTGAAAGCTTAAATTTCTATAAAGATTTTAGAATTACTCCAGTCATTTCTAATGATGAAGACCACTCTTTGTTTTTAACGAATAGTACTTTTAAGAATTTTCCCCTCTATCTCAAATTCAATACAGGAATGAATCGTCTTGGGCTTGATCCCATGAAAATCGAAGAGATTTGTAAAAAAATAAAAGCAAGTGGAAGAAATAGTATTGCTCACGTCATGTCACATTTCGCTTGCTCGTCTCAAGATATCAAGATTGGTCATAATCAAAGGCAACTCGAGAGTTTCGCTAATCTTTTAAAAGAAATTAAAGCGTCCGGTCTTCAGATTGAAGCGACTTCATTGGCAAACTCCGGTGCTATTGAACAAAAAACTGGTTTAGAATATTCACATGTCAGACCAGGACTGATGCTTTATGGGCCAAGCTCGCTGGTGCCTGGACTTGAGTCTGCTTGGGATGGTCGAATTATTTCAAGCTTAAAAGTTCGAGTTTTACAAACTCGAATGGTCAAAAAAGGTGATCCGGTTGGCTATGGATTAACTCCAGTCAGTCGTGATGGATTACTTATCGTTGCCGCTGTCGGTTACGGCGATGGTTTTAATAATCGCTACCAGAAAATTTCGATGACAGTTAAAACCTCAAGGGGAGATAGCGTCGAGCTAGATGTCGTTGGTAGAGTGAATATGGATATGGTTCAGCTGTTAGCACCGGTTGATAGTTCTATTGGATCATCTGATATGCTGACTTTTTGGGATGACGATCCGCGTGCATTTGATCAGTTCTGCTTAAATGCTAAAACCATTCCTTACGAAGTCTTTTGTCAATTGTCTGTTCGCATTCCTAGAATTTTCAAGCTACCATAATCCCATGAATACAAGCGCTTCCCCCCAGTCTAGCAGCTGGATCCATCGTCGAATCGAAAAGATTGGCCGTCAGGTTATTGATGCAGTCGATGGTCTTGGCTTGATTGTGAATTTCACTGGCCGCGTTTTTTATTGGGCGTTTAAACCACCATTTCGTTTGAAAATTGTTTTTGAGCAATTCTATTTCATTGGAAATAAATCACTTTTAATTGTCGGTTTGTCAGGTGCTTTTACGGGCATGGTGATGGCCTACCAAGTTTATTTTGGTTTTCAATTAATCTCAGTTGATTCCCTTGTGGGACCTGTCGTGGCTTTATCTTTGGCCAAAGAGCTTGCTCCTGTTTTAACAGGACTTATTGTTTCTGGTCGCGCTGGTTCTGCTATGGCAGCTCAAATTGGATCAATGAAAGTGACTGAACAAGTTGATGCGCTTGAAGTGATGGGGATTAACGGTGTTCAATATCTCGCCGTTCCAAGAATCATAGCCACAACAGTTTGTATGCCGATGCTTTCAAGTTTATTTTTATTTATTGGAAATATCGGATCTTATCTTGTTGGAACAAAGGCTTTGATGATCGATGAAGCAATGTACTTATCAAAACTTGGTGAGTTCATGCATATGAGTGATTTTTATCAAGGCTTTATTAAGTCGATCTTTTTTGGATTTATCGTTTCAGTCATCGGCACTTACTTTGGCTTTAGTGTAACGAAGGGAGCTGAAGGGGTAGGACGAGGAACTAACCAAGCAGTGGTTTGGGGAATGATTTCCGTTCTCGTTTTAGATTATTTTTTAACCAGCTTTTTGGTGAAAATTTTATGATTGATCCAAATGATAGAGCAGTTGCAGTAAACAAAGTGACCAAAATTTTTGATGGGCACACGGTCTTAAATAATTTGGATTTCATCATTCCTAAAAATAAAATCGTAACGATTTTAGGATTTTCAGGAGCAGGAAAATCGACGCTGCTCAAACATATTTTGGGATTAATGCTTCCGACGCACGGCCATATTGAAGTGTTGGGGCAAGATTTGACCCAACTAAATAAAGTTCAGCTTCGAGAATTTAGAAGAAATTTCGGAATGCTTTTTCAGTACGCCGCATTATTTGATTCAATGACTGCGCTAGAAAACGTCATGTTCCCGCTTAAAGAATTTACCAAGATGACGCCAGAGCAAATGTACGATCACGCTAGTAAACTTTTAATTTCAGTAGATATCCAAGAGGTGGCTTTTAATAAACTCCCATCGGAACTATCTGGAGGAATGAGAAAGCGTGTTGGCCTTGCAAGAGCGTTGGCCCTTCACCCGCATATTATGCTTTATGATGAACCGACAACTGGACTTGATCCAATTACGACAAAAATGGTCAACGAACTTATTGTTGAAACGCAAAAGAATAATTTATCCCGAGGAATGACGTCGATTATTATTTCTCACGACGTAAGAGCAACATTGCAAATTTCGGACTATGTAGCGTTTCTCGACCGTGGTAATATTGTTGAGTATTTACCTGCTGCTGAATTTGCCAAATCGAATAATGAATTGGTTCAGGAGTTTATTAACCTTTAAGGGTTGATTGTTAAGCAAGGATGCTTGTAAGTGAATGAGTTTAAAGTTGGCCTGATGGCCTTAGCGACATTGGCTTCGATTGTCGTTATGTCATTTAAAATCACGTCAAACCAATCTGGTTTTGGTGATTATATTCCTTATAGAACAATCGTTTCAGATGCATCTGGTATTTTCCCAAAAACTCCAATCAAAGTTGCTGGTATTAATGCCGGTCGAATTAAAAATATCGAGCTAACAGGAAACCAAGCCCTTATCAATTTTGAAGTTCTTGAAAATATTAAAATCCCATCAGACTCTAAATTAAAAATTAAAACGGTTGGCTTTCTTGGCGACAAATATTTAGAGATCTCTGTTGGTAAAGGTGACGATCGTCTTGATTCAATGGGCTTTTTAATCGCAGAAGAAGCAGGCGGCATGGAAAATCTTGTAAAAGATGCTTCTGATGTTCTTCAAGACGTAAAAGTGATCACTAAAAGTATTAAGGATTCACTTGCTCCAGAGGGTGAAAGACCAGCCCTTAAACGTATTATGGAAAACGTCGACGAGATGGTTATCAATGCTCGTGATGCTACGGCCTCTTTGAAAAATGTTTTAACTGGCAACGAGGCTAAGCTTAATAAAATGATTGCTGATCTTGGAAAGTTTTCAAATGAACTTGCCAATGAAACAAATCAACAAGACCCAGAAAGTTCTCTAAGAAAAGTGAAAAAAATTCTATCAAGTGTTGATGACATGACGATGGATCTTAAAAACCTTGTTGCAGACGTTAAAGCTGGTAAGGGTACGGTTGGTAAACTTCTAGTTGAAGAAGAAATCGCTGATGAAGTTAAAAATACTTTGTCAGGAGTTCAAAGATTGATGGGTAGAGTTGATGCTATTCGTACAGAACTTGAAATCTTTACTGGAGCCAATTCTGTTTATGGTAGCGAAAGTACTATTGGTTTAAAAATCTTTCCAGCACCAGAGCGCTTTTATCTCTTGGGGCTAGTTACTTCTGAAATTGGTCCAGATAAAGAAAGAACAATTATCTCTACAGTAAATGGTGTGCAAACAACAGAGAATAGGCTTGAGCGAGACCGAGAGACTTATCGCTTTAATATCCAAATTGGACGTATCCTTGGGCCATGGACATTTAGAGGCGGTATCATTGAAAGTACCGGTGGTATGGGGATCGACTACGATATTAGAAGTTGGGGCACTCGCTTTAAGCTTGAAGCCTTTGATTATCGAAAAGAAATTGGAATTAATCTTAGAGTTAGCTTAGAGCAACAATTATGGAATGTTTTCTACGCACGTGTGGCTATGGAAGACTCACTTGAAAATAATAGAAGTGGAACCTTAAGCGCAGGCTTAAGATTTAATGATGAAGATCTTCGTGGTCTCATCGCATTCTTTATTAACTAGATGGTAAAAGTTTAATGGTCGATAAGAGCGAAAGAAATTGGCTTATAAGAACCAGATCAATGCAGATCTTAGGTCCTGTTAGCATCGATAAAGTCCAAGAGCTAATGGATAAGAATTCCCTTCGAGCTGAAGATGAACTTAGTTCTGGTAACGGTTATTGGTTTGCTCTTAGAGAAGCTGATCTTGTCGAAAAATATATTCACAACAGACAGCCCCAAGACTTTAATCCAATCTCTGAAGCTCCTACAATTTTAGCAAAATCAAATACATTACCTACATCTGCTCCAAAGCCTGTTGAAGCTAAAGTTGAAAGACGCGAAGAAGAAGACATTGCACCACTATCAGATGAAGACTTAGAGTATCCAGATATGGGAGATATGGCTGTCTCTTTAGCAGATCTTCCTGATGACGCTCATGAAGAAGATGAAGAACGCGATGACATGACTTTAGTGCTTGGCAATAATGTTCTAGATGGACTTAAGCAAGAATCAAAAGCACAGCCCGTACCTGAAGCGCCAAAGCCGCAAGTTAAATCTGAGAAGATTGAAGAGATTCCTTCAGCACCAAAGAGCGTAGATAAAATTCCAGCAAAGCGTGTCCAAGAGCCTGTTTATGAAGAAGAGCAGCCTGTTTTAAAAGAAGCAAAAGCTAAATCAAATCCTACTCTAAAAACTAAAGGCAAAAAACATAAATCAAATACCAAAACTGCATCTAAAAATGATCGCTATCTCTTTATTCTTTTAGCTTTATTTGTCATGTTGATTATTGGTGTTGTTTATTATTATAAAACAATACTAAATCGTCCGCTACCAGGATTTGAAACTTCTTGGTTAATGGATTCAGCTCATGCTCAAAATGCGATTTTAACTTCCGCCAGTAAAAAAAAAGTTCTTTAAGTTTTAATAATTTAGAAAATGATAAAGGTTCTATCATCGCTGTCACCAGTGAAAGCGGCTTTGTATTACAAACAGAAAAGTTCGATCCGCCAGAAGGAATCTGTACTTTAACATTCAGACAAGAATTTGCGGCCCTACAAAGTACTTACGATAGAAATTCTCAAAAGCATGACAAGTGGGGGATTTGGTACGATCAATGCTTATCAAAAATGTCTGCATCAATGAAACAACGTTGGATGGTGGCTAATTCACCAACGTCACAATGGTCAGCCATGATTGATAGTATGGGTATAAAAAAATCTGAAGTAAGTTCGATTAAATCTATTATTGAGACAAGAAATACACATTATCAAAAAGTGATTGTCCTAAGAGGGATCATAGAAAAAATTCTGAATTTTAAACCGAGTGAAAATAAATCTAAAGATGGGCTGTTATTGCAAGAATTTTCCAGAAACTTAGAGCTCTTGCCACAAGGACTTCTGAAAAAATTTGGCTTTCTTTTGCTAGCTAAAGAATCTAGCAATTTTTCACAAATTAAAGGTCTCATTGAAGAAGTTATTCATTGGGAGCCACGAGTTCTTCCTTTTTATGGAATAGATATCCCACTTAGCGATGATACTTGGAACTCTGTAGATGATTTATTACTCGGGATTGTAAAAAACTTAAAAGATAAAATTCTGGCTAAAGCCTTTATTACACGAGTTTCACAATTTATTGATGAATCAAAGCTTCCTAAACTATTTGACGAAATGAATACCGACTGGAGTCTTAACGATCTTAGAGAGATTGTGAAGTCTCCTTGGTATGCGCCTTTGTTTCCAGCGTTTTGGTTTTCCCAGTTATCAGGGCGAGTTTCAACTTCTGAGATGACAGATATAAATTTAAAATTAATTGAACGCAAAAAAATTACTCAGTGGAATGATCATGACCTATGGATGTTTAGTGATTGGATGCCAAACGATGAAACATTAAGACAAGATATTATAAATTCTATTAAACGTATCAATGATCTTGAAGAAGACTATATGAAAGAGCTTGTTGTAAGACTTGCTGAAAATGCAATCATTAGAAGACATCTTGATGAAAAAAAAATCATTCCAACAAAAGTTCTATTTAAACTAAAAAGAGATTATTACTTTAGATTATTAAGTGCTGGAAAGCATGTCGACTATTCACTTTATCATTTACTGGTTTTAGGTGATGAGGATCGAAATTATTTATGGTGGTATGCGCTTGATCCGTTTAAGCAACCTATCTAAGCTTCATTTGTACATACAATGACATTAATGAATTTTTAATTTCTTCATCTTGAATATGAGCGAAATTTTCAAGAGCTTCTGCTTTTACGGCTTTAACCTCAGGTGAATGAGGGTGATACTTCTTTTTTTGATCTTCACTTTGGTTATTAGTAGGTTTAGCTTTTGAAAGCTTTGCCATCATGTCTGTTTTAGTCTTGAAAAACATCGGATCATTTTGAAAAAGCAGTCGTTGAATTTTGTTTTTTAGACTAGGAAAATAAGACTCAATTTTCTTAATTAAGACCGTTTGTAAAAAGCTCAGTTCCTGTCCGTAGGCAGGATGATCGGTTAGAACTGTTAATACACCGCGAGAATTTTTAACTGGTAGAGTGTGATTGGAGAGTTTAGGACCAACGATCTCAGGCCATATTTTAACTAATGACAAGAAATCAAAGACTTCTAAGGCGTTCGAATTTCTCTTTTTGGATAAGTCAGTCTTGTTATAAGAATTGTCTTTCTTATAGCTATTAAATTCTTTAAGAAAATTTGAGAGGCCTTTGAGTGCCATGGATAATTCTCTACGTCGCTGGGTGTTATTTTGCCGCCATCGTTTGAATGTACTATATTCTTTTTATGGCGATAAAAACATCTTTGCTGCTATTTTTTACTCTGATTCTGAGCTCATGTTCAGGTTATCAATTCGTTGAAAATGATAACCCATTAGCTATTCATGGAATTCGCTCTATTAGCGTCCCTATGTTTATTAATAAGACTCCTGTGCCTAATGTCGGGGCTATGGTTACTAAGGAAATCAACTTTCTCCTGTCTAGTTACCCAGGCTTAAAAGTGACTTCAGGTGAAGATCTTTCTAACGACGCAATTCTTGTTGGTTTTGTTGAGTCTACCCAACAATTAGCTGAATTAATTCAAACGACAGAGCGACAATTTACTACTTCCGATTTGAAAGCCTCCCTTGGTAATCGTAAAGAATTCTATGTTCCTACAGGTTCAAGTCTCAATCTAAATGTCCGTTTTATTTTGATTAAAAATCCAAGACGTCAGGATGTTGAACTTGCCAAGAGTGAGCTTAATAATTTGATGATGAATCACCCGAAAATGCTGATGAATCAATCCCTTGCTTTTCAAGCTAGCTTTACAAGAGTTGTTGCTGGCACTGAAACAATTGATTCTCCAGGCCTTGTTAACATGACTAAAAACAAAGCGATCTTAGAGCGTGCTCTTCAAGACGGCTCAAAGTCGTTGGCGCAACAATTTAAGGACGTCGTACTCAATGCTTTCTAAGTGGACACCTTGGGATTATGCTAAAAACCATTCAGGATTCATTCCTGATTCGGCTGATCTATGTGCCTACTACTGCTACGATCCTTTCGTTGAGAAAGTTCTCTACTCTCGTTATTTAGCAACTAAGCCCCACCAAGTTCCTCATGCTGTTCTTGGAAGTGAAGTTACTCCTGATTGGGTGGAAGAAAATATACTCGGCAGTGATCTGTTTGGAGAGCCTGCCTCTTATCGAGTTTTACATGCGGAAAGCATGTCAGCTAAGACAAAAAAATTTCTTTTGGACAATAAGATTGTTCCGGAAATGGGTAAGCTCATCTTAAGCTTTTCAAGCGATGATAAATTTCTTTTAGAATTTTCAAAGACTCAAGAAGGACACTTTTTTAAAATCCCAACGATTCCTTTTTGGTTTACGGATAAACTTCTAGAGTTTTTTTCTGATGGAATGGGAATGCGCTTACCTTGGGATGTAAAACAGTACCTGTTAACTTGTCTTGAGCCAGAGGGTGGAGAGTTTGCAACCGCCTTAAAGCAAATCGCTTTGGCGATGCCTATTTCAGATATTAGTTTAGCAAAAGTTCAAGAAGTCATTGCTGTTAAACGACTCGATCAGTTCGCACTAGCGGAAACTTTTTGTAAAAAAGACTTCACGAGCTTTTATCGTTATTTTTTAGCTGAAAATCGATTCGATAATTTAGGTTTTGATAATCTTAGAATGTTCTTCTCTTTCATGCAGTCTCATTTATTAAAGATTGCGGACCCAAGCTATATCGATGCCAAGCCAAAACCATCTCAATACGACAAAGGGATTCAAAGCTTTTCTAAAACATGGAAGCTTGATGATCTAAGACGTTACATTTCAATGTTCTCTGAGTATGAGCTACAAGCTAAATCCAAATCATCGTTCTTGTTAGAACAGCTCAGAAGAGATTATCTTTCTTATCTTTAAAACATAACCAGTGAAGAAACGAAAAAAGCGCACTCAACGAGCGCGCTTTCAATATAAAAACTAAAATCGAAAGATTTTAGAGTTTGTTAATTTGTTGAGCTAAACGGCTAGTCTTACGAGCAGCAGCGTTAGCTTTAATAACACCAGTCTTAGCCAAACGATCAAGAAGTCTTTGAGCAGTTACTAATAAAGTAGCAGCTGTTGTCTTGTCGTTTTCTACGATAGCAGCGCGAATTTTCTTAATTGCACTACGAGCAGAGCTAGTTTTAGTTTTGTTACGTGCAGTACGTACAATAGTTTGACGGGCGCGTTTTTTAGCAGACTTATGGGTTGCCACGGGGACTCCTCACTCACATTCACTTGTGTTAACAAAAATCGAAGCCCATTTTTAGACTTCTAGTGGCCAGTTGGCAAGGTTTTATTTGAGATTCCACCCTCTTGGGGATACGATGCAAGCGATTTCCAGTACTTATTTAACGCTATTTGCCATTGGCGACGAGGTAAAAAATGTCTGAAATTAAGACTATCGGTGTTGTTGGGGCCGGTCAGATGGGGCGAGGGATTGCTCAAGTGGCAATTCAATCGGGTTTTGATGTCCTTTTATATGATGCTTTTCCTGAAGGCTTAAAAAAAGGCGTAGGCTTTATTGAAGTGCAACTCAATAAAGGGATCGATAAGGGTAAGTGGGACCATCAAGCTGCTGAGTCAGCTCGTGCTCGCTTAAGACCAATTGAAAATATCAGTGACCTTAAAATTTGCGACATGGTGATTGAAGCCGCCACAGAAAATAAAAAGATTAAATTCGAAATTTTTAAACAACTTGATGAAGTGTGTGCACCACATGCCATTTTAGCTTCAAACACAAGTTCAATTTCAATTACTGAAATTGCAGCTCAAACAAAGCGTGCTGATAAAGTTGCTGGAATGCATTTTATGAATCCAGTACCAGTCATGAAGTTAGTCGAGGGGATTAAAGGCCTTGAAACTTCAACTGAGACTTTTGATACCGTTAAAGCGACTTCAGAAAAAATGGGCAAAACATTTGTTGCTGCCCGTGACATCGCCGGCTTTGCTGTGAATAGAATTCTTATGCCGATGATTAATGAAGCAGTTTACGCTCTTTATGAAGGCATCGCTTCTGTGGAAGATATTGATACGGCGATGAAACTTGGAACCAATCAGCCAATGGGCCCGCTCACTCTTGCAGACTTTATTGGCCTTGATACCTGCCTTGCGATCATGGAAGTTCTTCATGATGGTTTAGGTGATACGAAATACAGACCATGCCCTCTATTAAAGCAATATGTTCTTGCCGGTCGCATGGGTAAAAAATCAGGAAAAGGTTTTTATGACTACTAGTTATGAAACACTGACAGTTGAAAGAAAAGGCGATTTCGCTCTTTTAACTCTTAATCGTCCAGATAAACTCAACGCACTCAACTCTACCGTTCTTAGCGAACTGAAAACAGTGTTTGAAGCTTGGGGAAAAGATAGCGAAGGACTTAAGGGCGTTGTCTTTACAGGCTCTGGTGATAAAGCTTTTATCGCTGGTGCTGATATTGCCCAGATGTCAGACATGACAGTTGATGAAGCTCACGCTTTTGGATTTCTTGGTCAGTCAGTCACGCTCGCCATTGAAAATGCACCATTCCCTGTTATTGCGGCAGTCAATGGTTTCGCTCTTGGCGGTGGATGTGAAATGGCCATGGCCTGTGATTTCATCTACGCCACAAACACTGCTGTCTTCGGACAACCGGAAGTAAAGCTCGGCTTGATTCCAGGTTTTGGTGGCACTCAGCGCTTGGCCAAACTTATTGGTCGTGCTCGTGCTAAAGAAATTGTTTATACAGGTAGAAACGTTAAAGCCGAAGAAGCTTACCGCGTAGGCCTTGTGGTTTCTCTTTTTGAAACTAAAGATGATCTTTTGGCCGGTGCTTTTAAAACTTTGGATTACGTTTCAAAAGTTTCTCCTAATGCAGTTAAGCTTTCAAAGAAAGTGATGATCGAAGGAAATGATTTAACTGTTGAGCAAGGCTTACAAACAGAGCTCGCTCAATTTTCAGCCATCTTTTCTTCTGAAGATATGAAGGAAGGATGCCTTGCTTTTGTTGAAAAACGTCCAGCACAATTTAAAGGATGCTAAGAATGAGTGATTATCAAGAAATTCGCGACATGGTTTCTAAGTTTGCCGATGCAGAAGTTGCACCACTGGCGATGAAAATCGACCAAGAAGGAAAAATCCCACCAGAGCTTATTAAAAAGCTTGGTGAAAATGGATTCCTTGGTTCTTATATTCCTGAAGAATACGGCGGAGCAGGAATGGACTACACGTCATATTCCATTATCGTTGAAGAAATTTCACGCGCTTGTGCCTCAACAGGTGTTTTGGTTTCGGCCCATACCTCATTATGTGTTTGGCCCATTCTTGAATACGGTACTGAAGAGCAAAAGAAAAAGTTTCTACCAAAACTAGCAACTGGTGAGTGGATTGGAAGCTTTTGTTTGTCTGAGCCTGGTGCGGGAAGTGATGCAGGAAGCTTAACAACTTTTGCCGAAGATAAAGGTGATCACTTTGAAATCACTGGTGCAAAAAACTGGATCACTAACGGACGTGAAGCCAATGTGGCGATCGTCTTTGCTAAAACAAAAAAGACTGACGATTACAAAGGTATTTCAGCGATTATCGTTGAGACGAATTCACCTGGTTACGAAATTATTAAAATCGAAGATAAGCTTGGTATTCGTGGATCATCTACGGCTGCACTGGCTTACGATAAGATCAAAGTACCTAAAGAGAATTTACTTGGACAACCTGAAAAAGGTTTCAGAGTTGCGATGGGAACTCTTGATGGTGGACGAATCGGTATTGCAGCTCAAGCCTTAGGTATTTCTGAAGCAGCTTTTAGATATGCAAGAAACTACGCGCTTGAACGTGTTCAATTTGGAAAGCCACTGGCCGATCTTCAGGCTATTCAGTTTATGTTAGCTGATATGTCGACGAAAATTGCAGCATCGCGTTTGCTTATTTTTGATGCAAGTCAGAAAAAAGATCGCGGTGAGTTTTACTCAAAGACTTCTGCCCAGGCTAAGCTGTTTGCGGCCGAAGCGGCAATGTGGATTACGACGAAAGCGATCCAGATCTGTGGTGGTAACGGTTATACGAAAGAATACCCAGTTGAGCGTTATTTCAGAGATGCAAAAATCACTGAAATTTATGAAGGCACTTCTGAAATCCAACGTGTCGTTATTGCTGCAAATGAATTAAAAGAAGCCCGCCGCTAAGTTTTTAATATTAAAAAGATTGGCGGGTAATACAGAGGCATGATACGACTTTTAAGCTAAAATGCGGAGCACTGCCTCTATGCTGAAAAAAATTTTGGAGAATCTTGGTATGGCGAAGAAAAAGACTGCTAAAAAAGCGGCTGTAAAGAAAACTGCGAAAAAAACCGTAAAAAAGACAACAGCTAAAAAAGCACCTGCTAAAAAAGCTGCTGGAAAAAAGACGGCTAAAAAAGTTGCAGCTAAGAAAACCGCTGCCAAGAAAACCGCAAAAAAAGTAGCTGCAAAAAAGACAACGGCTAAAAAAGTTGTTGCTAAAAAAGCTGCCAAAAAAGTAGCTGCAAAAAAGACGACAGCGAAAAAGAAAGTCGTCGCTAAGAAAAAAACAGCAACAAAAGTTGCCAAGAAAACTGCCGCCAAAGTTGCAAAAAAAGCAGCTGCTAAAAAAGATACAAAAGCTGCTAAGCCAGCAGTAGAAAAAAAGACAAAAACAAAGGCAGTTAAAGCTGAGCCTAAAAAAGGCAAAGGCAAAAAGTCTGCTGATGATGAAGTTGTTGAATCAAAGGCTGCTGCAAGTGAAGATGATGATGAAGATGAAGACGATAATAAAAAAGGCTCAGGCTCACTAGGCTTTGATGATAACTTCAAATTTGATGATGATTTCCAATTATCAGCAAAAGACGAAAAGAAATTAATTACTGATGTTAAAGAAGCTCTTGCAGATCAAGTTGTTGAACTTGCTGAAGATTACTCTCTTAAAGATATCTTCACTTCTATTAGAAGCATGGAATTCTTTGAAGCTGAAAACGATGAGTGTCTTGAGCGTGGTTGTGATAACCCAACTACAACAGGCGCTTTTTGTCGTTTCCATTACATTAAAAACTGGAAAGAAATCAAAAAGAAACAAGAACTTCTAAGAGAAGGTAAGCTTCAAGTCTTTATTGAAGAACTTGTAACGAAATATCCACCTAAGTATGTTGAAAATATTCTTTCTGACCTTGTGGATGAAAAATCATTCTTAGGCGTATTGAAAGAACTCAATATCGATGGTCTTGATGAATACGATGATGGTTCAGAAGACGATGATGGTGATGATGATATCGCGTTTGAAACCAAGACAACGAAAGGTTTTGACGAAGACTGACCTGCGATAGTTCATGACTTCTATTCGACCAGCCATTAAAAAAGACGCACCCTTTATTCTGGAAATGATTAAAGAGCTAGCTATGTTTGAAGAGGCTGCTGATCAAGTCGAGATTTCCTTGGCCACGCTTGAAAAAGACGGATTCGGCGAGCATCCTTTATATAAATCTCTCATCATCGAAAATGAAGACAAGCAGTCTATCGGCTTTTGTCTTTTCTACTACCGATATTCGACCTGGAAGGGAAAGTCTCTTTATTTAGAGGATCTTTATATTAAGCCGGCCCATCGTGGTAATGGTGCTGGTAAAATGGTGATGGAATATCTGATCGATCTTGCTAAAACAACTGGTTGCGGCCGATTTGAGTGGCAAGTGCTTGATTGGAACACCAAGGCCATAAAGCTTTATGAGAGTCTAGGAGCAACTTTAGATGGCTCTTGGATCAATTGTCGTATCGAAGAAAAACTCAAATCCTAATTAAGATCACATTAATTCAAGTTCCTCTTAAGCCGATAACACGACATGAATGAAGATCAAATCGATAAGAGCTTATATGATTTTATTGGTGGGCGAGACGTTCTAGAAAAAGTTCATAAGCTCTTTTACGATAAGGTTTATAAAGATCCTTGGCTTGGTAAGTATTTTAGCGAGATCGATCAAAACGTTATTGAAACCCAGCAGACAGATTTCATGTCACAAGCGATGGGAGGGCCAGCTTGTTATTGCGGTAAGCTTCCTATCGCTGCTCATAAACATATGCTTATTAGTGAAGAACTCTTTGATCTAAGATCTACGTACCTAAAACAATCCCTAGATGAAGTTGGCGTTTCAGCAGAAGGTCAAAGTCGTTGGCTTAAAATTGATCAAGCCTTTAAAAACGGGATAGTTAAAAAATCACGCGATGAATGTGAGCTTCGTTATAAAACAGATGAGATTTTAGACTTTAAAAAATGTGCTTGAGAGACGTTTTTGGAGCCAAAAAGATTCCAGTTGTGGCCACTTTGCCCCCAATCAATAGGTTAAAGTCTGTAAAAAAATCACATTTAGTCAGCTAACCTCCCAAAATTCATTGGATCCTGCTACAACCTTTTGAAACCACGCTTAAAGGAAGGACATCCAATGCGCACATCACGTCGACTTCTCGCCGCTATTATTTTATTACTCTCAGTTTCACCTGTATGGGCCGATCTTCCAGATGAAATTAACCACCCTCCTTATCAAGCTGCTCACGCTAGCGCGCAAGCAGATACGGCTTCTCGCTCTGAGCAACTGGCTTCAGCGAAGGAAACTCAAGCCGAAGCTCAAGAAAATTTACAACGCTTAAGTGAGCGTAAAGCTCAACTTGAAGCTGAAAGAAGTGCAGGGGTTTCTGATCAAGGTCGACTTGAAAATGAAATTCGTGCTTTAGAACAAGCTATCTCGAATGAGCAAGCAGCAGTTGCATCAGCTGAAGAGCAAAGAAGAGCATTATCAGCACAACGTGAAGGTGTTTTAAGACAACGTGAAGGTGTCGCTCGTGAATTAAACGCATCAAGATCACGTCTTCAAAATCTTGAAAATGAACTTCGTTTAAGACTTGCAGATAGAGATCGCGCTGTGGCCAGACTTGAAAGTGCTCGCTCACAAGGAACACGTCTTTCTCGTGAACTAGAACAAACAACAAATGAATTAAGAACGGCTGAGCGAACATTAGAAAATCTTGAAAACGAAGGTCGTCAAGCTCAACAACAGATTCCAGTTTTAGAGCGCGAGATTCTTCAAACTGAACGTCGCCAAGAACAAGTTCAAGAAAAAGTTCGTCTTGCTCGTCTTGAAGTGGCTAAAGCGAAAAGAGAATTAGATCCGGCCAAAGCAGAGCTTCAAGCCGCTAAAGCAGATCTTAAAGCCGCTGAAGATCAATATGCTCCTATTGCAGGTCAGATTGCTGAGCTTAATAATCAAATCAATAAAGCTCAAGCAGATAAGTCTAAACTTGAAAGAGAAATTCAAGCGCTAGAGCAACAGCTTGCTCAAATGAATGCTGAAAGAACTCGTCTTCAAAACCTCATTACACAAAAAGAAGCTCAGCTGGCTCAAGCGAAAACAAATCTTGCGCAAAATACTTCTGCCATCACTTCAAAAGAAACTGATCGTGCAGCTAAAAATTTAAGAGTTGAAGAACTTGGTAAACAATTAACCGATCTTCGCGCTGGACCACAAAACCCAGCCACTCAAAGACAAATTACCGCTCTTATGGGTCAACGTCGTGATCTTTTAAGAGAGATCGCCGTGCTTGACCGTGAAGTGGCACAACTTAAGTCTGAACAATCAGGTCTTCAATCCCTTGTGACTACAATTGAAGGTGAGCTTCCAGGCCTTCGCACTCAACTTGCGAATACTGCGCCAGCTGGTGGAAGTAGCAATATTGAAGAGCAAATTAAAGCGAAAAAACAACAAGTCAAAGCTCTTAATCAAGCAATGAAAGCAGATCGTGATGCGATCGCAGCACTAGAGGCTCAATCCCCTGCTCTTCGTCAACGCATTCAAGTCGCAGGCGTTAGAGTTAACAATGCTAAAAACAATGTCGATCAAATCAATGCGCGTATCACTAGCAATGAGCGTGAAGCTGAACAAAGCTTAGCTCGTGCTCAAGAGCTTGGTCGTGAAATCGCTCAGGCCCGTGCACAGATTGAAAGAAATCAAAGAACGATGGAAGAAAACCGTCGTCGTATTACTCAACTTAGACCACAGCGCGATCAATTAGCGGCTCGTGCGTCGACTCTTGCTAGAAATCTTGATGGTGTTGAGCGCGATATTCGCGTTCAAGAAAATGAAGTTTCAAGAATGCAAGCGACAGTCGCTCAAGTGGCGCAGGATCGTGATCGTCAAGCAGCTCAAACAGATGGGATCGCTAGCGAAGATCAGCGTCTTGCTCAAGCGATTGCAGGTCTAGAAAACCAAATCGATAATACTTCAAGAAATATTCAAGAAGCTCAAGCTAGAATCGCGGCGAATTCTCAAGCGGCTGATCAAGCCGAGGAAAGTGTAAGATCAATCGTTAGTAGAAGAAGCCAACTTGATCGTGAAATTCCTGGTGTTGTAGCAGACATTGGTCGCGCCAATAGCGATCTTAATGCCGCTAACGCTCGAGTGAACTCAAGTGAGCAAGCTCTTGCAGCAGCTACTCAAGCAGAGGCACGCGCCCTTGCTGAATTTCAATCTCGTTTACAACGCTACAACTCAGAGTTAGCAAAAGCTGAGTCATTAGGAAGTAATCAAGCTGCAACAGTAGCCCGTTCTCAAGGCTCAAACGCCGGTAACTCAAACGCTCTTGCAGTTGCTGCAAGTAATGCTACTCGCGTTGGTACACTTCGTGCCAAGCTTGACGGTAAGCTTCGTGGCTTATTAACAGGAAAAGAAGAGGGCTATGCAACTGGTCTTGATGCTGGATTAAATTCAGCAGCTGATCGCCAAGAAGCTTTAAGACTTGGTGATGAAGCTGGATCAAACGCAGCAAAACAAGAAGCGAAAGAGACAACGCTGCCAGAGTCATATCGTTCAACTTTAAGCTCAATCCTTTCAAGTCTTCCAAAGAGCTCGATCCTAAAAGATCTTGTGAAAAGATTTGATCTTGAAGAGACGATTAAACAAACTCAAGATGAAGTGAAGTTATGGCAAGATCCTGCTAGAAATCTTTCACTTTCTGCCTACGCTTACGCCAACCCATCTGTTCCAGTGGATCGCTCAGCCAAAAACTGTTCTGGTGTTTATAAAGGCGTTCGTGAGTTTATAGCTGCTTGTGATCAAGCCTTTGATCAATCATTTGCTTCAAACTTTCAAAACTCACATAGATCAGCCTTTGCTGGTAAATATGACGGAGCTTACGCTTCAACATATGCAGAAGTTTTCCAAGCTAGAAAAAATGATCTTTATAAAGAAAACTATGACCTAGCTTATGCTCCAAAATATAACGAGGGCCTAATCGAAGGTAAGCGTAGAATTCGTGAAACTTCATTTGAAGAGGGAAGAGTTGCTGGCTATAACAGAACAATTCCAGTCGCTAGAGCTCAGGCTCAAGCACAAGGTCAATCAGAAGCACGTAATTACGTTGCAAATAATGCAGTCGTTAGATCAAGAAATGGTTTTGATGGTGCCCTAGTTGCAACTTCAAGAGCAGAGCAAGGAAAAGACTTAGGCATTACATTAAAGGCCGCTAACTTTGGTGGAAAAGCTTCTGCTAGAGGGGAATCAACGGCGAAAGTTGAAGTTCTATCAAATAATGCTCGTGCTAAAGAGTCTTCAATTGCGATTCCAACAGTTGCTGCTGAAAAACAAGCTGACCTTACCAACTTGATTAATCTTCAAGTGGCTGACTCAGCTGTTCCAGGCGATCAGATTATTGTTCAAGTTAAGCTAACTCATAAAGGTGATGCTTACAGCTCAAAGTATGAAGAGACACTTCGCTTTGGTGTTGAGGTTGTAGCGAACCCAGAAGTTGGCTCTAGCCTTAACTTTGATCGTGAGCCAGATCTTAAAGGAATCTTTGGTTACAAAAAGCATGATGTAAAAATCAAGCTTGTTGGTCTTCGCCCTTATGTTCCTGGTTCATACTCAGTCAAACTTATTCCAGCGACTGCGAACGATGCCGATATGCTTGAGATCACAAAAGATGAATCAAGTGTAGGTGTTCTAGATCGCGGTGAGAGCAAAGAAGCAGAGCTTGAGTACAAGATGAATAAGAAAGCTAAAGGTCAAACTGTGACGATGAAGGCTGTTATTAGCTATGACGGTGAGATCTTAAAAGAAGAGTTGATTCAAGTTCAACCGAAGTAAGAATTAAAATAAATTAAGTAAGTGAAAGCCCGGCGAAAGTCGGGCTTTTTCATTAATATACGGGTATTTACAATATTTTGTTTATGATTCGAATCATATTTAAAAACCTTATCTTAGTTTAAAATAGAGTTAATATTATATCCTAAAGGAAAATATGGAACTCGATAGTATTTTGCATATTGTCCTAGGTGGTTTGATCTCAGTCTTTTTGTTTGGGATTGGAATGCCAACAGTTGCAGTTTTTTTCTTTATGGTCATCATAGCGGGATCTAAAGAGATCCTTGATCATGTTCTCGTTTTAGGTCACTGTTATCCAGAATGTATGGATGAGCATGAATCTGATTTTCTTTTTAGTCTTCTTGGGTTTTCTCTTTTTATACCGATTTTTGTTTTTTCTGAGATTAGAGACATTTCACTCAAAACAAGGCATTTTGCAGCAATTTGGGTTGTTGTTACAGTAATCCACTTAACTGGACATCATCATTATCGTCCTACTCTTATTGCTGTCGATGTTTTGAAATCTGAAGCTTTATGCAGTGTTGATTAAGATTCTACAGATTATTTTTAACGCTATTGAAGCAGATCCTCAAAAAAAGCACCACGATTCGTAACCACATCACGAAGATGAATTTCTAAGATCCATAGATTTGGATTTGGTGTGTCAGCGTGATCAGGCAGACCACCTTTAAAATGAAGGGCGTGGGGAAAGTCACCTAAGCGGTGGCCATCCATATCGAGATTTAATTGATAACCACGTTTTTCAGCGGCGCGCGCTGCAAAGGCATATAGACCAGGGCCAGAAAGGTTTTGTTCTTTCCAGGCATGAGCCGTTTCAGAAAAAACATCCTGGCAGGCTTGTGCTAAATCATTTTTTTTATTTTCGCCGCAAACAAAAGTTTCACCGTAATCACCTTCGTGATCATCGATGACTGGTCCAATATCAAAAAAGAAAACATCACCATTTTTAATTTTAATATCAGGCTCAGATATTTCTCTAAATGTTTTAAGAGTATTGACTCCAAAACGGACTTTGGTTGGATGCCAAAGTTTTTGTGAGCCATTTTGTTCAAAGGCAGACTTTAAAAGATCATGGGCCTGATCTTCGCTCATGTCTTCAGTCACTTTCGCCGCAACCGACTGAACAATTAAAATAGCAGCTGATCTCGCTTTTAAAAAAGAATCGAGATTAAATTTCTCGCCAAGATTTTCGTTAGGAGAGATCACCATCACTTCCAAGTAATTCGTCGGCCAATTGGCTTAGACGGATATTTTCACGATTGACGATATAAAAGAACTCGATGCCACGTACTTCAGCTTCAGTCCATTCACCAAAATATTCATTCCAATCAGGTGTGGCAAAATATGAATCAAAGAACACACCAGCAGAATCAACAATGGCATCCAACATTTTTTGTGCAGGTGCCTTTCCACTTAAGTCGGCCGAAACCATATAAGTTGTTGGGATACGCTCTGTTTTTTCAGCATCAAAAAAACTAAAAGCAATAATCAGTTCGTCTGGATGAGTTTCAGCGTGAATATCAAAGCTTTTATTATGCTTTTTACATTCTGGTGCGTAGGTTTGGTTGAGAGTTTTTCTGACACCCGTCGTCCAAGATTCTGGAAGGGTAGTGCCTTTTTTGTCTTCATTTTTTCGATTAATCATAAGCGTTATATACCTTTAGTTTTTTAAAAACGGTAGTACCAGAGTGAATTGATTGGAAATGAGCGAATATTCTTCCCGTTCATTCCTTTGAGGCTACAAGCTATAATGATCAAACGGAGGATTTATGGCTTTAGTTTCAATCAATCGAATCGCTTTTCAGTGGCAAGTTGAACTTAGCGAAGACCATGAATTACCTGAAATCGAGCTCATTAGCGCTGATAAAATTGTCTTCACTAAAGCTGTGTCGCAATCGTTACTCTCTCGCTTAAGTCCTGGTCGCTTTGCGCTTCGCGTAGCTAAAAGCAAAACAACGTTTCATACTCCAAAAGATTGGTCTGCCATCGAAAAGAAAATTGGTTTTAGCCAAGAAGTCGTTCTTGAGTGGGCGAGTGATGCTGAGCGTGCAAAATTTGCGCGAGATCTTCTTCTTGCTCGCACAAGTGAGCTTTTCTCACCAGCCGGCGTATGATTTAATAGAGCATAATTTTTCAAGCGTTTAAGGATGATTATGTCTATATATCTATTATCTGGAGCTCGTACTCCAAGCGGAAGTTTTCTCGGTAGTCTCTCTTCAGTTTCAGCTCCCAAATTAGGTGCCGTTGCTATTTCTGGTGCTTTAAAAAAAGCAGATATTCGTCCCGATCAAGTTGATGAAGTGATCATGGGCCATGTGGTTCAGGCGGGAACAGGTCAAGCACCAGCTAGACAAGCGGCCATCTTCGCAGGACTTCCAGAAAGTGTTCCATGTACAACCATAAATAAAGTTTGCGGCTCTGGCATGCGTACAACAATTGCAGCGGCCCAATCTATTCTTGCAGGTGATAACAAATTAGTTGTTGCTGGTGGAATGGAAAATATGTCATTGGCACCACATCTTCTTCCAAGCGGTCGCTCTGGCATTAAGTTTGGTGGCGGCGAAATTAAAGATTCAATGCAATGGGATGGTCTTTGGGATGTTTATTCTGATCGCCCCATGGGAAATTGCGCCGAAGAATGCGCAACAAAATATGAATTTACGCGTGAACAACAAGATGCTTTTTCAATCGAAAGCTTTAAGCGTGCACAAAAAGCTATTGCTGACGGTATCTTTGCTAAAGAAATTGTTTCAGTAACAGTTCCTGGCAGAAAGGGCGATGTTATCGTTGATACAGACGAGGGCCCAGCTAAAGCTGACTTTTCTAAAATACCTAGCTTAAGACCTGCGTTTGATAAAAATGGAACGATCACTGCTGCCAATGCTTCAACCATTAATGATGGAGCTGCAGCACTTGTTGTTGCTGGTGAAGATTATAAAGATCGTGCAAAATTTAAATTAGTCTCATGGGCATCTCACGCTCAAAATCCAACATGGTTTACGACGGCTCCAGTTGAAGCCATGAAAAAAGCGCTAGATAAAGCAAAGCTTAAAATTAACGATATTGATTTATTTGAAATCAATGAAGCCTTCGCTGTTGTTCCAATGGCAGCCATGAAAGAATTTAATCTTAATCACGCACAAGTTAATATCTTTGGTGGTGGCGTATCTCTAGGACATCCGATTGGTTGTTCAGGCACACGTATCATTGTGACCTTGATGAATGCTTTAGCTCATCAAAATAAAAAGTACGGTTTAGCTTCTATCTGTATTGGTGGCGGCGAAGCTCTGGCTTGTGTTGTGGAGAGAATTGGATGAGTACAGCAGGGGCTAAAAAATCCGGATTAAAAACTTATAAGCCGGGTGAGATCCTCTTTAACGAAAACGATGCAGCTGAATCGCTTTATATTATTCAGCGCGGACAAATTCGTTTGTTTCGTCCAAAGGGCCGAGGCTTTGTTGAAATTGGAGTGCTTCGTGCTGGTGAAGTGATCGGTGAGATGGCCTTCTTTGATCAAAAAGCACGACGTCGCTCATGTTCTGCTTCTGCCATGGTCACGACCGACATGGTTGAGATCTCTTTCGTTGCTTTTGCTAAAACCATGGAAGGTCTTAATCCTTGGTTTAAAACAATTATTAATACCCTTGCCGATCGTCTTAGAAAAACAAATGAGAGAGTAAAAGAGCTTGAAAGTAACTCTATTGGTTACGGCAAAGGTGGCAAGGTTGCCGATTATAAATTTTTTCAAAACAACGATATCATTCGTGCTTTGTCTTTAATTTATATGGCACTTAAAACTCACGGCGAAGAACTTGATGGTGTCGTGAATTTGCATATGAATATTTTAAAGTTCTATGCTTCTGATATTTTCAATCTTCAAGATGTGAAGTTTGAAGAATTCTTTTTGTTATTAAAAGATCAAGGCTACCTTGAACTTACGGAAGACGAAGATGGCGCCATGAAACTTATTCAAATCGCCAACCCTGAGCGATTTAAATTCCTCATGAGTTTCTTAAATAATCAACGTCGTCTTGAAGATAATAAAAAGCTTACGATTTCGCCTAAATGTGAAATGTTTCTTAAAAAGATTATGGATCAAATCACGATTAAGGGAATCAAAGGAACAGCGATTGAGGCTGATATATCAGCTATCCTAGATGATTTTGCTGCGAGCGGTACATCTATCTCAGAGACTGATCTTAAAGAAGCGATTGACCAAGGCTTGTGCGATGATTTGGTTGTAGGTGATGAAAATAGAATTTCATCCACTGTTAATTATGATCAGATTGTAAAAATGTATCCGGCCATTAAATTAATGAATGCGATTGAAAGAGCTAACGAGCTTAAAACTCGCTAGCGTTAGGTTCCTGAAGGATCGTAGATCACACTTACAGACTGTCCATTAGAATAAGCAGCATTGCCGTGAAGCTTTAGGAAGTAACCAGACTTAACCATGCCTGGAGACTTTGGCGTAAAGTTGTTAGGTGCTGTGATTCGCATATTTTGGTTACTAATATATGTAGGGCCTGAGCCAGATTTAATCAATTCCCATCCATTACATCCACTTGGATTAGATGGACACTGACTTACAGGTACACCATCAATTTTTAATTGAATTGAAGCTTCAACTGGTTTTGATTGTAGGTGAGCATAACCATACCACTCAAGCACAGTCTGAGTTCTAACAGACATACATTCTGGATAAGTAACTTGGGCGTTACCGTATAGTTTAACCACATAACCTGTGAAGGGTTCACCGGCATCTGGTTCAAAACGAGTGTTTACTGTTTGAACTGAATTTGAAAAGCTGAAAGCATCAGGGTTGCCAAAAACAGGCTCACTGACTTGAGGATAACTTACGCCATCTTTAGTCACGGTAATTTCATTTGGATCAATATTGGCACCAGCTTGAGCCACCGGCCAATAATTGTATTTGTGACCAAGAATAAAATCTTGAATAGAGTTATTGATTCCATCAAAAACTTTTGTGAAGTCACTAATGTCACAAAGATCAAAGCTGTCACGATTATTTCCAATATCTGCCGGAAGCGGAGACTGTGAATAGAACACTTGTTCTGATACACGACGGTAAGCTTCACTGAAGGCAAATGGATTCATCGGCGCATAGTTTTGATTACATTCTCTTTTTCTGACAATTGAGAAAAATCTAAGTTGCAAAGAATCTAGAGAGTTTTTTATACTATTAAGTGAGCTTGTTTTTTGAGAAACAAAATTTGTAAGTTTATTATATTCATTACTACCAGCCGTTTGAAAGACGCCATCATCATCTTCTGTCGACATTAGGACAACGATTGTGTGAGCACCATAACGAAAGGCATTCTTAAGTGCACCAGATGATGTTGTTTTATTAGTGTTAAGTAGATCAATGGCACGTTGTGTACCATACTCAGAACTTCCTACTGAAGGAAAAGTTGAAAGATGATTTTGTGCAGCTGAACGATCTATTCTCATTGATAGGGCAGTGCTCGTCATTTCTCCTGACGGTGTATCACTGACAATAAGACCTGCGTAGCTGTTAACACTTGCGCCATTTGGAACAACGAGGGGTGCAAGCATAATATGATAATCAAAACGATTAGAGATAAGATCGATTGTTTGGTTTAGAGCTTGTCTTGTTTGGTCATTAATAAAAACGGCAGAACTTGAGTTATCCCAAAGAAACAAAAAATCTACTTTAGGCTTGATATAAGTGAAGTTTGAGCAAGCACTTTGGGTATTTGTTTGAATCGCACTAATTTGTGTCGAGTCTTTCTTCTTTTTTGAAGCGAATTCTTCAACCCCACACGAGCTTGCTAGCATTAAAGCAGAGGTGAGAATGATGAAAAACTTTATTTTACTAAACATGGCGTCCCCATGGTTGATGCCTTTTATGTTTAAATACATATACTCAATCGGTCCTATCGGGAAAAAAGGGGCAAAACTTGAACCCGAAAGGGGGAAACGGGCAATTTCGACCATGTTGGGTCTGTAGTTTCGAGGGGTTAAACTAGAAAGGAATGTAAATTGAGCTATTTAGTGACAGTTTTAGCTAAAGGAGAAAACCATGTCGTCGTCTTGGTATTACGTCAGTGGTAGTGATCGAATCGGTCCCGTAGAAGAAAGTGAGCTCTCTAGCTTATTTCAAGATAACACCTTAGATGGTGAATCCTATGTTTGGACAAAAGGATTTGATAACTGGCAACGTGCAAAATCCGTCGACCAACTAGCACATTACTTTACTGGTGCTACTCTTAGTCCTGCTCAATCTCCCGTGAGTGCTTCTGAGCCACCAAGAGGTGATCGTCCGGTTTTAGATATCGGTGCACTGTCAGAAGACCAACCCTGTATCACGATTAAAATTGGTTATGACCGTGGTGCTGATGAAGTTGAGTATGGTCCATATTCTATTTCTCAAATGCGTCGAGCTTATAAAGAAAATCGAATCAACGGTAAAACATTTGTTTTTGTTCCTGGAATGGAGAATTGGCAATTTCTAGCTGATACCCAATTGTTCGATCGTATTACAAGCGATATGCCTCCAGTGATTGATGATAGCGATAGAAGAATGCACACAAGAAAACCTTTTGTTGCTCGTCTTTTATTTCATGATCGACAAGAAGTTTATGAAGGTGTTTGCCGTGATATTTCTACTGGTGGTTTACAAGTTTTAGTCGCCAATTTTCCATGTAAGTCTGGTGATGAAGTTAAGCTTAATGTTCACCCAGATAATGGCGCCAAATCTTTTACGGCAACAGGAAAAGTTGTAAGAGTTCTTGAGGGGTCTCAAGGCTTTTCTCTTCGCTTTCATGGTCTAGGCGATCAAGCAAAACAGGCAATTGAAGATTATATTGAACAGGCTCGTTAATGGCTCAAGTCGTTGACGATATTTTTGTCTCAACTCGTGATTCATCTCGAGAGATTTTTGTAAAAAAGTATCTTCCGTCCGAGCCTCATCAAGTCCATCTTGTTTTTCTACATGATCTTTTTGACTACCATGGAATATATCAACAGTTCGCCAAAACCTTAAGCGAAGTCGGTATCGCTGTATCGATGCTTGATATGAGAGGGTTTGGAAGATCAGGTGGTGGTAGAGGGGTCATCGATAAACACGACGAGATCATCGATGATATTGAAGAATATCTAAAATCTCTCGATGATTCAGCGATTTTAGCAGGTCATGGCTTTGGAGGCTTGTTGGCCATAAGACTGCATCATCGCCAAAGTCTTCCTCCTGAAAAAGCATTAAAAGGCTTAATTCTATCCAACCCATTACTACGTTTTAATAATGCTCTTCCAAAAACGAACGGAATTGTTTACGACCGCTTAAAGCACCCCTTTGATTTGATCACTTTGCCTTGGAAACTTAAAATTTCAGATCGATCAGTTAGTGAAAAAGCTAGATTGAAGTTATCTGAAGATCCACTCATTCGTGAACAATTGGTGCTTAGAACCTATAGACAGGTTGAAAAACTTATTAAACTTGAGCAAAATGCTTCCTATTTAATTGATGTTCCTACTTTAACCTTGTTATCAGGAAGTGATACAATAAGTTCAATAAATTTTGCCAGACTCTTTACGAAAGCTTTAGATAGTGAAAATTCTAGGCTTATTGAGTACGAAAGAGCGCGAAGAGATTTATTATCTGATAATGAAAATGAATTGGTTTTGAAGGATGTCTTGCAATGGTTAAAAGAGCGTTACTAGTTTCAATACTTCTTATCAGCGCTTGCGCCAATTTAAGTAAAAATCAAACTTTGACTGAAGACTTTGTGGTACGAGGTGGAAAGTTTGGTAATCAAACATGGAATGATTCATTACATTTTAAAAGAACGTCTTGGTACGCCGAACTCACACTAGTTTATGATCTTTTGATGGCGCAAATAGGGGAGCAAAGTCCTTTTTGGCAATGGCTTTCAGTTAGTGAAAAACAAACTTTATTAGCCTGTAAAAAACATTATGTTGTTGTGGCCTATGCCCAAGATTCACAAAAAATATCGCACGGCACTTTTAAGTCATTTGCTGCTGAGGCTGGATACTCGAGTGTCGCGCTTCCTCAGTTTGCGAACTATATGAGGCTTCATCCGGACTTCAACCAAAACTCTTTCCACCTTTATAGCGTATTCGGCCTTTGCTTAGATAATTCTAGTCCAAAAAGAGAGAATATATCGCTGCAATTCCCTAATTTTACTGAAGTTTTGATCAAGTAAACAAATAGCATAAACTACTTTAGTTTTCTGTCTCGACGTCCGATATGTATGTTCGGGAGATATAAAAATGTCTGATGGTAGTCAAAAGCCTCGCGAAAGATTTGGTCGTTATTTAATTCTAGATCACCTAGTTGATGGTGGTATGGCCAAAATTTGTCGTGCTCGTTTTCTTGGAGAACAAGCAGATAAAGTTGTAGCCATTAAAATGGTACAACCTCAGTACTCTCAAAATGAATCTTTTAAAACAATGTTTATGGATGAGATTAAAGTGACCTTTGGTCTACTTCACCCAAACATCGTTCAGACTTATGACTATGGTATGCAACATGGACAACTTTATGTTGCTATGGAGTATTGTGACGGACGAAATCTTAAAGAGTATCTCGATAAATTAAAAAAACGTGGTTTCATTTTTCCAATTGAAATCTCTGTTTATATTGTTTCTCAAGCCTGCCAAGGTTTGTTTTATGCACACACATTAACTGATAAGTTAACAGGTAAAGCCGCTAATATTGTTCACAGAGATATATCTCCCCATAATATTATGTTGACCTATGATGGTGCGATTAAAGTGATCGACTTTGGTATTGCGAAAGCAGAAACAAACTCTGAAGCAACACAAGCCGGAACAATTAAAGGTAAACTTTCATACCTTGCACCAGAATATCTTGATGGCCAAGAGCTTGATCCACGCTACGATCAATTCGCATTGGGGATTACTCTTTGGGAAATGCTATGTTCAAGAAAGCTCTTTAAAGCACCAAATGATCTGGCCGTTTTAAAGAAAATTCAAGAATGTAAAGTTCCACCTCCATCAAGCATTAACCCAATGGTTCCTAAAGAGCTTGATCAAATCGTCTTAAAGTCTCTTTCAAAAGATCGCTCTAAGCGTTTTAATGATCTTAATGAAATGAATAAAGAGCTAACACGTTTTCTTTATTCTTATAAAGCGGACTTTAATGCCACTGACTTAGCTTATTTTGCTAAAGAGCTATTTAAAGATGAAATTAAAGCTGACCGTGAAAAGCTTTTTGAGTTTGGTAAAATTGATCTTAAGCCATATCTTGAAGACCTTAAAAGAGAACAAAATGGTGGCGGAGCTCCAGCAAGTGCTCCTGCCGCAGGCTCTTCTTCAGGTTCTGATGAAGATTTAGTAAAACCAGAAAATAGAGTTTTAGATTTCGGCTTTGAACAAGAAGAAGAGACCGTTCCAAAACTTAAAGCGCTTCGCAGTCAAACTGAAACGAAGTCTAAGGCGATAGCTAAAACAGCTACGAAAACTAAATCACGTGTAGAAGAAAGTGAAGATGCACTACAAATTGATGCAAAGCCTAGATCAGTAACGACTGGTACGGCGAATGTGACTTCAACTGCTGTAAATAAAACAAGCACCAGAAGAATGAAGACATCTTCAGGTGTTTCTTCTAAGACTCGAAATGTTAAAACTCGCACGAAGAGCGGTACACGTACTGTTTCTAAGAAATCGAGTAAGCCTGAACAAAAGAAAACATCTCCAGTGACTTTACTGGCTTTAGTGGGCATCTTGGCCGCTGTTGCATGGTTTGGTAAAGATACACTTTTAGAACTAGCCGGAATGGGGCAACAGCCACAAGTTGTTAACACGACTCCAAGCCCAGCTGCGAATCAAGCTAATGTTGTGGGTAAAAGTCCAGCTAGCGAATCATCTAAAGCAAAAGTGACATTAATTGGAGTAGATAAAAGACGTCAACGTGTCTTTATCAACGGTAAAGAAGCGGAAGTGAATTTCATTGGTCAAATTGAAGTCCCAGTTGATCAAGAGCTTACTCTTAGAGTTCAATCACGAAATAAAGAGCATTATGTAACAAAAATACTTGTTTCAAGTGGTGAGCCAGAACGTAATATTGAAGTTACTGAAACTCGTCCTGCTGCCTTTGGTTATTTAGTTAACTCAAGGGAGTGTCTTGGTGGACAACTAGAGTTTGAACTTTACGGCGAAAGTAGAATTGAATCTCTACCGTTAGCAACTGGTGGAATTGCTTTTCCTCTTGGGTTCTCTGCTGATGGTAAGTATATTCCAATTAATCATACGATTACTCATAGAAGAGCTGACGGTATTGCTAAGACTATTCGCTTTGAGCTTAAGCACGAAGACGATACATTTGATCTTTGTGAGCTTTAAGAATCTTCCGACTCGGTTCTCACTCTTTGCTTAAAAATATTATTCTTTCTCATGGCCAAAAGCTTCATAATATCAGCGGCAGTCTCTTCTAGCGCCTTGTCTGTGACATTAAAGATAGGCCAACGCTTGTTTTCTTTAAAGACACCATTGGCCCATTCAATCTCAGAGACGATCTTTTCCATATCAGCATAATCACCGGTGTGCTTGGCGGCTCCTAGGCGATCTAAGCGATTCCTACGGATTTGAATCAAGGCATCCGCATCAATCGTTAATGCAAAAATCTTACGTTGGTCGACTTCGAAAAGCTCTTTAGGAGGGGGAGAACCTTGAATTAAAGGAACATTCACCACTTTAAGTCCATTTAGAGATAAAAAAACGGACAACGGAGTTTTCGAAGTTCTAGATACTCCAACTAAAATCACATCAGCTAAATGTAAACTTTCAAGGTTCCTACCATCATCATGGTTCAGCGTAAATTCCATGGCAGCAACGCGGTTAAAATAGGCATCATTCACTTGGTGAAGAAGACCTGGCTCAGCGTTAGGTTCTTGTTGAAAATAATTTCCAAAGGCGATTAAAGCAGGTCCAATAAGATCAATTGCTCTGACATGCTTTTGCTTAGAAACCTCTGTGACATATTCGCGCAGTTCATGAGAAACGATTGTATAGATAACTAAGTCATGGTGAATGGCAGCTTCTTGAAAGATAGCATCGACTTGTTCAGTTGATCTAACATTCTTATAGCGAGTAAAAAAGACTTCACGGTCTTTAAACTGAGTCATTATGGCGCGTGAAATAGCTGTAGCTGTCTCACCAGTTCCATCTGAAATAATAATAATTTTCATTTTCTGTGTCATTGATCACCTTCACTCATCCAGTCGGATACTAATTGGTCGATCTTCACCTTATCCTTTAAAGGATGAAGGCTATGCTTTGGTCTAATTTTAGCAAAGAAAGTGCGTTGTTGCTTGGCCAATTTGCGAGTGGAGCCTTCAATTCTCTCTTGCAAATCCTTTTGCTCGAGTTCGCCGTTAAGCATCATTAAAATTTCTTTGTAACCAATCGATTGCATTGGTTTTTCCTGACCTGTGAATCCATTGTTTAGTAGTGTTTTGGTCTCTTCTACAAAGCCACTGGTCAGCATTTGCTCAGTTCTATCCTTTATTATTTGGGCATGCTCATCTCTAGGAAGTTCCATATATAGGTGAAGAATATTCCAGTTATCCAAACGATGTTGGCTAAAATCATAAGGATCTCCACCGGCAAACTGATCTCCAGCCTGTGAAGTAGGCTTTCCTGTCATTTTAAAATGCTCATAGGCGCGTTTTATGCGGTAGTGGTCATTTTCATGAAGAGTTTTTATTCGTATTGGATCGTTAAGATTTAAAAACTCAATAAAAGGCTTAATACCTTCACGCTCGAAGAGCTCTTCGGCATCATTTTTAATTTCTTCTGACACATCAACACTGTCATACATTCCTTTGACGAGTGCTCGTAAATAAAAGCCACTGCCACCCACTAAAATTGGAAAGCGTTGATTTTCAAAACATTGTTCAAGCTCTTTTAACGCCAAAGTTGTGAAGTCGGCAGCATTTAAAGGATTATTGATGGATCGATTATCAATGAGTCGATGTTCAATTTCGTCTCTTTCTTGTTGGCTCGGTTTTGCTGTTCCAATGTTAAGTTCACGGTAAAACAATAAGGAATCAACATTGATAATGACTGGACTTAAATGTTGGTACTTCTTAGCTAAATGAAGGCTCGTTGATGTTTTTCCTGTTGCTGTTGCGCCAGAGATAATTAACAGTGGCAGCTTCTTTGAACTCATTGGTGAAACAGCCTGGCCAGAGTGTTTTCATCCAGACTAACGATAACTTTACTTTCTTTTAATGTGGAAAAATTAAATTGAGCAAAACTTCGAAGAAAAACAGATTCGGAAAGTTTTGTTTTAAGTTTCAAGTCTTTAAAAACGTTTTTGATTGATGAATCAATATGATCAATGGCGTGGTTACATAAAGTTAAGTAGGGAAGAGGTCTAAGCCATGCGGCGACAGCTCTTAAGGCAAGAAGATCCTTATCTATCCACTCGCAGTCAAAACCAATTTGACTTAGCTTTTCAAGATCAAGATCTGACTTTTTACAATGAATTGGCTCGTTAATTAAAAGTGGAGTTAAAGACGTTGCATAAGAGTCGTGCTTAAGCTCACAGCACAAACGAATAAGCGCTGACTCATCTAAAATACAGTGCGGATGATTGGGTAACCAGCGATATCCTGTAGGCAAGTGATCGACTTCGATTTTTGGTGATGAAATAATATTTTCTGTGGAATCGGTCGATGACATTGGTGTTGAGTGATTTTGATCAAACTTTTGCCAAGCTTCATGATGTGGCGTAGATGAATGCTCAAAAGATCGAGGAGAGTTTGTCGCCGACATCGGTTGCGCCAAATCATCAAGATCTTTAAGTGCGTCCTTAAGCATGGCATAAATAATGTCTTCTCTTGAGAACTTAACTTCTGTTTTATTTGGATGAACATTCACATCAATTTTTTCAGGTGGAATCGTTAGAAAACAAGCGTAATGACCAGTATTTGAGCCCCATAAATTAGGAAGGGAGCGAATAATAGTTTGATGAATTCTTTTTTCATTAAAAAGTCGATCATTAGCAAAGAGGTAATGATTTTTACCTGAGTTTCCAGCGAAGGACATGGTTGAAAGATGAAGTTCAAGCTTATGACCTTCAAACTCTCTTCTAGATTCATACATCAAGCTTGTATGTGTGCTGATCTCTTTTCTTTTAAAAAAGATTTTCTCCATACGGTTAATAAAATCTTTTTGACTTTGACAGCGATCGAAAATCTTTTTGTCTTGATCATCGTAGCGAATAGTAAATGTTGTCTTCTTTGCCGTTAAAAGAAATGAGTCGACGATTCTCTTTATCGCATTCTTTTCTGTCGACTTAGACTTAATGAAGTTCAGACGGGCAGGAGTATTATAAAAAAGATCTCGAATATATAAGGAAGTTCCAGGTCTTGCATTTTCAATCGGAAGATAAGCCGTTTGTTGACCACCTTGGATTTCAATTTTGCCACCTTTGCCATCACCTTTAGCGCTGGTGCAAGTTACTCGTGAGACACTAGCAATTGAAGCAAGGGCCTCACCTCTAAAGCCATAGGATAAAAGTTTAAAAAGATCGGCGTAGTCTTTAATTTTAGAAGTCGCATGCCTGGCAAAGGCAAAAGGCAGATCTTCAAAGGACATACCTTGTCCATCATCTTCAAGAGCGACCAGTTCTAAACCATTATCAATAATAGTCAGCTCAATATGTTTTGATTTTGCATCGAGGCTATTTTCAAGAATTTCTTTTACAAGAGCAGAAGGACGCTCAACAACTTCACCAGCTTTAATCTGATCAATCAGATGCTCGGGCAATAACCTGATGGAGGAGTTTTGAAACATTTACTCTCTATAGAACTGAACTTGGTTTCTGCCGCCTTCTTTTGCTTTATAAACCGCAGAGTCTGCGCGTTTAAACAAATCAGTGCCTGTAGCAACACCTGGGCGATAATCGGCAACACCGATTGAAGCAGCAACTGGAAGCTTTTTGCCTTCATACATAAAGTCGTGTTGCTCAAGCAAACGACGTAAACGTTCAGCAATTTCAAAAGCTTGTTTCAAATTCGTTTTAGGTAAAAGAATAACGAATTCTTCACCGCCGTAACGTGCGAAAATATCGTTTTCACGAACGCCGTTAGAGCGAATAACACCTGCGCCTTCTTTTAAAACATAATCTCCAGCATCGTGACCGAAGTTATCATTAAGATTCTTGAAATGATCTAGATCAAAAAGAATAAGAGAAAGAGGTGAGCCTGTGAGTTTAGATTTTTTAACTTCCAGATCAATAGCGTTGTTAAAATAAACTTTATTATAACAACCTGTATGTCTGTCAGTATTAGCTTCAAGTTGAAGTTTGTCGTAAGTTAATCTTTCAGGATCTCCCTTAGGAAGATACTTCATGGCAATCGAGCCAAGTTTAACCATGTCACCTTTATTTAAAGCAACGCGACCTTCAATTTGTTTATTATTAACGAAGGTTCCATTTTTTGAACCTGTATCTTCAATTTCAAATTGACCTTCACCAACCGAGCTAATTTTAAAGTGGTAGCGGCTAATTCCATTAAATTCTAAAGGAATTGTATTATCTGGATTTCGACCAGCAGTAGTCACTTCACCAAGATCAAAAATGGTTCCGTTTAAATCACCACCAACAACCAAAAGTGCAGCAGGTTTTTCACCAGCCTCTTTTTCAGCTGACTGAAGAGCGGCTCTGATATCTGTGATGAGAATTGTTGAGTCTTCGCTACTCATTAATGACCTTTAGAAATTGAACATGATTAAGTTTTTTAATCATCAGATTTTAAACCCATCCCCTCTTGAATTCAATAGGATAGACAATTTCATTGGTCTATTGTTTAAAAAAATCTTAGAGTGATTTGTGCTTTGCAAACACTTAAAATGACGAATGAGCAGTGATATGATTTGTTGAGTTTTTAGTCTTATAAACAATTTGGGAGCCTTTATGGCCATGAATCACGCAATATTCGAGACCAAGGCTTGGCAAAAGCTAGTAAGTACTCAAAATAATGGCAATTCTAGAGATCTTGATAGTGTAATGGTCAAGGACTTTGATGGCTGGGTCTTGGACATGTCGCGTTCAGGTATAGAGGCAAACGACCTCAAATTGATGCTAGAGGCTGCTTCGCAGTGCCAAATTCAAGCTCAAATTAAAGCAGCCTTTCAAGGTGAGAAAATTAATTTCACTGAAAATCGCGCCGTCCTTCATATGAGCTTACGAGATGATCCAAGTGATCCACTAACTCCAAAAGAAAATAGTGAATTTGCTCTAGAGCAACTTCAACTGGCCTTAGAGTTTGCCACCAAAACTCGCCAATCAAAAATTACAGACGTAGTGAATATTGGAATTGGCGGATCTGATCTAGGGCCCAAGCTTTTAAGCGAAAGTTTAAGACCATATCTTAGTGGACCAAAAGTTCATTATGTCTCTAATGTTGATCCTGCACACATTAGTGTAACATTGAGTTGCTTAAAACCCGAAAATACGCTTTTCATTATTGTTTCTAAAACGTTTACCACACAAGAAACAATGACAAATGCCATGATTGCCAAAAAGTGGGGTGGAAACCTTGCAACTTTTTGTGCTGTTACAACAAATAAAGAGAAAGCACTAGAATTTGGCATTGATCAAAAATCTATTTTTACTTTTGGTGATTGGGTTGGAGGTCGATACTCGCTTTGGAGTACGGTTGGTCTAAGTTCAATGATTGCTTTTGGGGCTGATCATTTTAAACAAGTGCTAGCAGGCGCTCACCAAGCCGATAAAGACTTTTTAACTAAACCTCTTGAAGAAAATCTTCCTATCCTTTTAGCGTTATGGGATCTTTGGAACGTTAATATTAAGCAATATGATAGCTGTGCTATTTTACCTTACGAGCACAACCTCGAAAGCTTCGCTAGATGGTTTCAACAGCTAGCAATGGAAAGTAACGGTAAAAGTGTTGATCGAAATGGACAACGAGTAGACTATCAAACTTGTCCTACATACTGGGGCGAAGTCGGAACCAACGGACAACACGCTTTTTATCAACTGCTTCATCAAGGCACCACCATAACTCCTTGTGAATTTATTGGTTTTGCTCAAACTCACTACAAAGATCAATCATCTCATCAAATTCTTTTGGCCAATATGTTGGCGCAAGCAAAAGCCTTCTATGAAGGTCATGAAGATAAGAAAAATAAATTTAAAAATTTTGAAGGTGGTAGAACAAATTTAACTCTTCTTAGTGATAAGCCAACTCCATTTAGAATTGGACAACTCTTAGCAACTTTTGAACATAGAGTGATGGCGCAAGGATTTCTTTGGAATGTGCCAAGTTTTGATCAGTGGGGAGTGGAGCTTGGAAAAGTTTTAGCAAAAGGAATTCTAGAATCGTGGAACGACTCTAAATCTTTAGATAAAACGACTCAGTCACTTCTCTCTACGATTCGTAAATTTTCTTAAGATTTCTAGCGATAACAACTCGTTGAATTTGGTTTGTCCCTTCAACGATCTGTAATACCTTGGCATCTCTCATGAATCTTTCAAGAGGATATTCTTGTGTATAACCAACTCCACCAAGAATCTGAACAGCGTCAGTTGTAACCTTCATCGCAGTGTCTGTTGATTTAAGCTTTGCCATTGCTGCCAAAGTTCCATCAGTTGAACCATTATCAAAGTTGATTGCTGACTGACGAACAAGGAGTCTTGAGGCACTAATTTCTGTCGCCATATCGGCCATCATGAATTGTAAGCCTTGAAATTCAAAAATAGGTTGCTTGAATTGTTCACGTGTAAGTGAATACTTAACTGCTTCATCTAGAGCGCGCTGAGATAAACCAACAGCAATGGCTCCAATCGTAAAACGGCCAGCATCTAGAGCACTCATAGCAACTTTAAAACCAAAGCCCTCTTCTTTTAAGAGATTCTCTTCGGGGACAAAACAGTTTTGAAAGAGAAGTTCTCTAGTTGGAGAAGCTCTCCATCCCATTTTCTTTTCTTTTTTGCCGTATTCAAAGCCTTTCATTCCATCTTCAACGATGAATGCTGAAACGCCTTTTGAACCTTCACCACCAGTTCTGGCCATAACAATATAAGTTTTGGCCACACCTGCAGAACTAATCCAGCATTTAGAACCGTTAAGAATATAACCACCATCGGTTTTCTTCGCAGTAGTTTTTAATGAAGAGGCATCAGAGCCGGCAGAACTTTCAGACAGAGCAAATGCCCCAATCTCTTGGCCTGAGGTTAAGGCCGGAAGATACTTTTGTTTTTGTTCAGGTGTTCCAAAATTATTAATGATGGATTGAACCATCGATGAAACGGAAAGAGTGACTGCGTAGGCGACAGAACTTTTCGCTAGTTCTTCGTAGGCAACACAGGCGTCTTCGTAAGTCATTTCAGCGCCACCGTATTGAGAAGGTAGCGTCATTCCACCAAAACCTAATTGACCTAATGACTGATAAATTTCAATGCGAAATTTTTCATCGCGATCATCATGTTCGGCATGGGGTTCGATTTGCTCTAAGCGAAATCTTTCTAAGACTTTTTGGATCTCTTTTTGTGTTTCGTTCATGGAAAAAGAGTCTAGCGATTGACCCTATATTTGCATATTTGCAAGGCGTCATTAAGTGATATTTATCTTAGAAAATAAGATTTAACTAGCATACGCAGTTGATCTTGCGTTAAAGGCTTAATAAACCTTAATCCCATTCTCATTCTATCCGTACCAGCAGCGGGTTTATTAATATAAACAATTTTAGCTTCTAACTTAGGGTTAAAACTTGTTTGGTCTATATTGCTTAGAAAGAGCATGTCATCTTCGTAGAAATACTTGCCAAGATTTTGAATGAACTCCAAGCACATCCCATCTTTTGAAATATTCATCACTCGAGCACTGAAATTTCTTTCACTTCCGACTCCGGCGCCTATTCTCTTATCGAAATGTGCATCAACAGAAACTTTCTCAGGTGTTTCAAAGCGTGGAATCAGTCGTTGCTCAAAAAGTCGAACTTCAGATGGGATAGAGACAGCGATTTTATTGGCATTAAGTTTACAGTCTTGTTGCTTAAAGAGAATACTTCTCTCTTCTCCGCGAATATAAATCGTATAATCCTTGGAAAAACTCTCGAAGCGATTCTTTTCTTTTGACTGTAATAGGATGCGATTGTTCTTAAAGTCTATTTTTTCAATAGTAGCGTAAGTAACAACTCGTTTACCATTTTGATTTTGCCAAATCATAACAGGGGATGAATCAGCATACATCGTATTGATTGTAGTGCTGATCTCATGGTTGTTACGGCTTACTCTTAAATTTAGCATGTCATCAATAATAGCGGCGAACATGTTATCTCCATAATAAGCCATCATTCTAACAAGTTAGAATAGAGTGTGGAGACGCACTCTGACAGGTAAATAAGGCTATTTTAGAGGAAGCGACAAAACTTCTTTTTAATTTTAGTCAGTTAGAGCTTTTTTGCACTGAAAAGAAATTCGACCAAGGTTACTTTTTAAGCACGTCACCACCGCAGCGCCCTTTTTAGGAATACTTGAGCAATACTTTTTCTCATCTGCAGCGCATGAATCTTTGATATTTTTTTGCTGACGAGCCGCTAACGTTCTAGTCTCCTGACAAAGCTTAGAAAGTTTAGATTCATTCTTTTCAAGA
>Ga0210019_1000060_pt1 | contig 149966 bp, 141 predicted proteins | sample CryGeyCG2114_020_2_FD_183969 | JGI IMG/M metagenome (GOLD analysis project Ga0210019, IMG submission 183969) | Groundwater microbial communities from aquifer - Crystal Geyser CG11_big_fil_rev_8/21/14_0.20 (SPAdes) (version 2) | ecosystem: Environmental > Aquatic > Deep subsurface > Groundwater...
TGGAAACAGATCTCGGAGTTTTCGCCGGATGATTCGTCATTTTAGAAATTCTCTATCACCAAATGTTTTGCTTGATTTGCCAAAACAGCTAAAAATCAATGCCTAAAAAGTGCCAAACTCGAGTTAAATTAATGACCAGCTTTCAACTGCGCACGATAGCAGAATTATTCCTGCTGACGGCGGTAATCGCTTATGTGTTTTCAAGCGCTTTATTACTCGTTGGTGTTTATGCTGTGATTGTTTGTGTTTTGCTTGCCCGGGCGCAGGAAGGCAAACCAATCATTCCTGAGACACCGCTGAATATTCCCTTGATGCTGATCATTGGTTCTCTTTTGATTTCTATTGCAGCGAACGGAAATTGGCACGAAGGCGTCAAAGGTCTTCATAAATGGCTGCGGGCGATACTTTTCTTTTGGGCGTCTTACGATTTACTTCAAACCAGTCATATGCAGCGAAAGGTGGGCACCGCGCTTACGATAGGATTTTTTATAGCCACCGCTGATGGTTTATTGCAATATTTCATCGGCAAAGATATCATTCGCGGTTATGAGATTGGTTATGTTAATTCATTAATTCGGGTTACTTCCTCATTCGGATATTTCGGATTATTCGCTATTTTTCTGCTTGTTTCAATGCCGCTTGTGATGAACCGAGTCGCGCAAATTCAGCAACCAATGGTCCAAAGAATCCTAACCGGTTTGGCGATGGTTTTAGGGCTTGTTTGTTTATACTTAACCCGCACAAGAGGCGCTTGGCTTGCTGCGGTTGGTATGCTGATTATTTATTTTCTACTTCAGCGTAAACGATGGATGATGATTTTGCTAGTACTTGGTTTGATAACGGCACCGTTTGTACTGCCCGCCGATTTAGTTTTTCATTCAAAGAAATCGACTGGCATTGATAAAACCATCGGACATCGTCTGGTTCTATGGCGCCAAGCGATTAATGTAATCAAAGCAAAGCCCATCGCAGGTTGCGGATTGAATACCTACGTCCAAAATATCGAGAAATATAATCCATCACAAGACAGCTATGAAGTAAAAAACTATTATGCGCATAATGGTTACTTGCAGCATACTGCAGAAACGGGTTTGGTTGGGATTTTGGCTTTCCTCTTTCTTATTTTTAGGTTTTATGCTCGAGTGATTCCGGAATTGATTCGGCGAAAACCAGACTTTCACGACACTAACTTGATGGTGTTTTTGAGTATAACCGGATATCTTTTTTATATGTTTTTTGATACAATTTTTCATAATTTAGCGCCATTTGTCATCCTATGGCTCTTATTGAGTTGGGGGCTCTTAACAGTGCCTGCCAAAATCAGGTCATCATGAAAACGATTCGATATAGAAAAAAAAGGCGGGGCGATTTTGTATCAGCTCTGATCTTTACCTTAAGTGATGCCAGCGCCATTATCACGGCGTTTTTATTGGCTTATTGCACCAGATTTTTCTGGCTGCCCCAACCTTATTTACCGGAACCGCCGGATCTCTTTTATTATTTTTGCGCCCTGCCTATCGTGGTGCTTATTTTTCTGCTCACTTTCCATTCGCATGGGATTTATATTTTTGACAATTTAAGACGCCGGCTTCAGGAAATCTTTATTGTTATTAAAGCCACTTTAATCAGCTCCGTTTTAATTATGGCGCTTACTTTTATCTATCGTGACTTTTCTTATTCACGATTGGTTTTTATCCTCCACTGCATTTTCCTCATTTTATTGGTTTGTTTATTCCGGCACTTTGCATATGCATTTGACGGCTGGGTAAGGCGATTAATGGGAACCAGAATAAAAGTATTAATTATGGGAGCCAATCGCAGCGCCAAACACGTGATTCAGCGCATTAATCGACATTACCGGAATCGTTATGAGGTCATTGGTGTGTTAACGGGCGGCCGGTCGAGTGCGGATAAGAAATTTGAGGGAGTCCAAATCGTCGGTATTTTGGATGATATCTTTGCTAAAATACCGGCGATGTCGCCGGATGAAATCATTTTAACCGTTTCTGATTTTCCAGACGAAAAATTAACTGAATTATTTTTGAAGTGCGAAAACGAATTAATCACATTTCTTAAAATTCCGGATTTGTTCGGCATTTTTACAAGCGGTGTAGAAGTGCAATACATTGATGATGTCCCTTTGATCGGCATCAAGAAGTCGCCTTTGGATAAAACCAGTTCGCGCTTTCTAAAAAGAATATTTGATATGGCACTTTCATTACTGGGACTGATTTTGCTTAGCCCGCTCTTTCTGATGTTGGCCTTGCTCGTTAAATTAACGGATCCCTCAGGTCCCATTTTCTATAAACAGCGGCGAACAGGCATGGACGGGAGAAGTTTTTGGATTTATAAATTTAGGACCATGAAAAAAGATGCGGAAGCCCAAAGCGGGCCTGTGTGGGCAATCAAAAATGATCAACGAACCACAGTGATTGGTAAGTACTTACGACAGATGAACTTAGACGAAATTCCACAACTTTGGAATACCTTGAAAGGTGAGATGAGTTTGGTTGGGCCGCGTCCGGAACGACCGCATTTTGTCGGGAAGTTCAGGAAAGACATACCTCGATACATGGTGAGGCACAAAATCAAGTCTGGCATCACCGGCTGGGCTCAAGTGAATGGCTTGCGGGGCAACACTTCCATCGAAGAGCGAACAAAGCTTGATCTTTATTATTATGAGAATTGGTCACTGCTGCTTGATTTTAAAATTATTTTTATGACTTTATTTTCATTTAAGAATGCTTACTAAACGATGACAACTAAAACGCCTATTACCATCGCCGTCATGGCAAAAAACGAAGCGCATCGGCTGGGCGCTTGTTTGGAAACGGTGCGATGGGCGGATGAAGTGGTTGTTTTGGATGATATGAGCACAGACCAAACGGTCGAGATCGCCAAATCTTATGGCGCGAAGTGTTTAAAGCGCCAAATGGATGTTGAGGGCCGTCATCGGAATTTTCTTTACGCGCAGGCAAAACATGAATGGGTTTTAAGCCTGGATGCGGACGAACATGTTACCCCTGCATTAGCCGATGAGATTTCCGCAGTCGTGAAAAAGAATGATCCGAACTTCGCGGGATATTCCGTTCCGATGAAAATTTATATCGGGGAGCGCTGGATTCGAGGCGCTGGTTACTATCCTTCGGCTCGCTTAAAATTATTTCGGCGTGATAAATTTAAATACGAAGAAGCCCGTGTGCATCCGCGCGTTTTCTTGGATGGAAAGTGCGGGCATCTCAAAGGTGAGCTGATGCATTATTCATTCCGCGATTTGAATCATTTCATCACTAAATTTAACCGCGAGACAGATTTAGAAGCGGATAAGTGGGTAAAAGACGGCCGCCGCATGTCATTGGGACTAGCACTTTTTAAAGCAACAGATCGTTTCTTTAGAGCTTATTTCACAAAAAAAGGCTATCGAGATGGCTACTTGGGGTTTCTTTTGTCATGTTTTTCGTCGTGGTATCAATTGGTGACCTATGCAAAATATTCGGAGTTTAAGCAATCACATACTGATGCAAGAAAAAAAGAATGAAGATCTTAATTCTTCACGCAACAGCAGGTGAGGGCCATAAAAAAATTGCGGAAGCAATCGCGCAAGAATTATCATCACGTCCCCAAGTCAGTGAAGTGAAAGTTGTTGATGCGCTTGATCTGGCAAGCCCACATCTTAAACACAGTTATCCCGCCATTTATTTTTATGCCGTTAAATTGATTCCGCATTTGTGGGGATTTTTTTATTACCTTCTTGATGTGCCGTTGGTTTACTTTTTTGTTAAACCGTTCCGCAAACTTTTCAACCGCTTTCAGTCCGTAAAATTACGTGCTTTTATTAAAAGTGAAAATCCCGATGTCATTGCCGCCACTCATTTTTATGCCGCTGAGGTGGTTGCCGAATTAAGGAAAAGAGGAGAATTTAGCGGCCGATTAATTACAGTGATTACCGATGTGGTGCCGCACGCTTTCTGGGTGAACGAACAGACGGATTCCTATTGGGTCATGTCTGATGAGAGTGCGAAGAATTTAACCCAGAGGGGTGTTGATCCCCGTAAAGTGACGGCGGGCGGCATTCCCGTTAAAACTATTTTCTTGCAGCAAGAAAACCGAGCAGAATTAACGCAAAAATTAGGCCTAACACCTCATCGGTTAAACATTTTGTTTACCAGCGGCAGCTTTGGCATTGGGCCGATTATCGAGCAGATTCGTGAATTGACAAATTTGGGAGGTCAAATTCAAGTTATGGTCGTTTGCGGGCGAAACAAAAAACTTTACCATCGGTTGGCAAATGCCCGCTTTACCTTCCCTGTTATGTTAATGGGTTTTGTTAATAATATGCACGAACTGATGAGTGTCAGTGATTTAATGGTGGCAAAACCGGGCGGGTCTACCACTTGTGAAAGTCTTGTCAAAAACCTCCCCATGATGATCAGTGCCGCGATTCCTGGGCAAGAGACAAGAAATGCACGCTGGCTTTTAAAGAATCGAGCTGCCGTCGAATTTAAAAAGAAGGGTGATTTAAACCAAGTCATACAAAAGATTCTCCGGGATGTTACAATGTTAAAAACGCTCAAGGAGAATGCCGCGCGTATTGCAAGACCAAAGGCGGCGCAAGCAGTATCAGATTTTATCGTTCAATTAGGGAAGGTGAGCGGCGGTGTCAAAAGCTAGTAAAAGATCATTTCAGGCTTACCTGGAGATGATGAAGTTAAGCGGCGTTGATGAGCTCTTGTTGCCATCGGAGAGGCATGTTGTTGAAGAGATCGTCGAAACAGCTTCTTCGCCTGCGCCGGCCGTTTCCTCTTCTAAGGATGAATTGCTTGTTTTGTCAGAGACAGTTAAGAATTGTTCATTGTGCGGCGAATTAGCGCAGACAAGAAAACAGACCGTATTTGGTGCCGGACATGCAAAAGCAAAACTGATGTTTGTGGGGGAGGCGCCCGGCTACGACGAAGATCAACAAGGATTGCCTTTTGTTGGTAAAGCGGGGCAGCTGCTCACGAAAATGATTGAGGCCATCTCTTTAAAACGTCAGGAGGTTTTTATTTGTAATATTCTCAAATGCCGTCCGCCGGGTAATCGCAACCCTTTGCCCGATGAAGTGATCAATTGCCAGCCTTTTTTGTGGCAGCAAATTGCGCTGATTCAACCTAAAATTATTTGTGCCTTAGGTAAGTTTGCAGCGCAAACGATTTTAAAAACCACCACGTCCATATCTGCTTTAAGAGGGCAAATTCACGATTATCAAGGCATTAAAGTTATTTGCACCTTTCATCCGTCCTACTTACTCAGAAACCCAGCAGATAAGAAGAAAGCCTGGGAAGACCTGAAGCAAGTTTATCGAGAGTTGCAGTTAAGTTGAATACCACACCATTTCTTTTTGCAACTGAAAAAATCCTAACCGCACAAGTAGCTGTGTCAGTGCCGGCCAACGATCCTTTTTCATATGAAATACCTTCCGAATTACTGCATGAGGTGAAAGTTGGCGCACGTGTTTTAGTGCCTTTTAAAAACCGGCAAATGATCGGCTATGTGGTGCAAATTGAAGAAATTACCGTTAATCGAAAATTAAAAAAAATTGTTGAAGTGCTTGATCAAGAAATTTATTTATCCGATCATTTTATTCGCCTCACGCAATACATCAGTCATTATTATTTTTCGAGTTGGGGAGAGGCCATTCAGGCAGTTCTGCCAAAACCTTTCCGCCGTCAAAAGAAAGTGAAATATCGGTCACTTACTGCCGTACCCCCCGCAGAGGTTTTGAGTCCCGCTAGGTTTCAATTAACCGATGAACAAGCAGCTGCTTTCCAGAAAATTGGTGAACAATTGCAGTCCAATCAATATGCTGCCAATTTATTATTTGGCGTCACGGGAAGCGGGAAAAGTGAAATTTATATTCGCGCCATTCAAGAAGCGATCCGGTTAGGGAAAACCGCTATTTGTTTGGTGCCCGAAATTGCTTTAACCGAACAATTAAAAAGGTTCTTTTCCATTCATTTTGGTCATCAGCTTGAAATTATTCATAGCAAACTTTCAGAGGGTGAGCGTTGGTTTGCATGGGAGCGAATTCGAACCGGCGAACGCAAAGTTGTTTTGGGTGCACGATCGGCCATTTTTGCTCCTTTGAGTCATTTAGGATTAATTATCATCGACGAAGAACACGAACATTCTTACAAACAAGATCAAAATCCCCGCTATCATGCACGTGAAATCGCTAAATGGCGCGCGCGTGATTTAAATGCGGTTTTGGTTTTAGGTTCGGCAACACCAGCCATGGAATCGCTTCTATTAGCAGAGAAAGGCGAGTATCAATTACTTGAATTAACCAAACGAGTTGACTCCAAAAAATTACCTTCAATTGAAATTGTCGATTTGAACCAAGCGGCCGCGATTGCAAGGGAACGTGTGATTATTTCGCCTAAATTACAATCAGCCATTAAGACGGCGCTCGAACGAAATGAAGGTGTGCTTTTACTTCTGAATCGCCGCGGCTACGCCACCCAGGCGCATTCTCCCCATTCGGGAGAATTGTTGATGTGCCGCTATTGCGATGTGCCGCTTACTTTTCACCAGAGTCTACATCAATTTGTGTGTCATTATTGCAATTACCGGCTTTCAGAATCTCAATTGACCGACGGAAATCAAACAGCCCCTATTAAGTTTTTCGGTGTCGGAACGGAGCGGGTTGAAAGCGAGGTGGCACGGTTTTTCCCGACGGCCCGCCTGGGACGTCTTGATTCTGATTCGGCAAAATTGAAGGAGGGGCATCTTCCTATTTTAGAGAAATTCAGGAAGCGCCAAATCGATATTTTAGTCGGCACACAAATGATCGCAAAAGGATTTGATTTTCCGCATGTTACCCTGGTAGGCGTTATTTTGGCTGACACAGCACTGGCGTTACCAGATTTTCGTTCAAGCGAAAGGACATTCCAGCTGTTGACGCAAGTGGCGGGACGTTCGGGACGAGGGGACCGTGAAGGAAAAGTGATTGTTCAAACTTATTCACCCTATCATTTTAGCATTCAGCTGGCTCAGAAGCATGATATGCGCGAGTTTTTTCAGCGTGAGATGGTGCACCGGGAAAAATTTAAGTACCCGCCCTACAAACGACTGATAAACATCGTGGTTCGCAGTAAAAAAGAACAGAAGGCTATCGAGCAAATACAGGCATTAAAGAAGTTGCTCCATGAAAGCTTAGACCCACAGGCAACGGAACTGCTTGGCCCCGCCCCGCTGCCATTTTATAAACTACGCGGACAGTATCGATGGCATTTAATCATTAAGGCGGACTTATCATACGCAGCGTTGCATCAAGAGGTTAAAAAAAGCCTCCAAGCCCTTAAAAAATCAAATCTTGTCTATATTGTGCCTGATATGGATCCGCTGGCCGTCCTATAGGCTAGTTTGCTTTACTGAGAAATCTTTTAATGGTAAAATGCCTTTATGAAGAATCTTTCTATTGTGGTGTATCCTCATCCTGTCTTAACCGTGAAGGCAAAGCCGGTTGGTAAGATCGGCCGCGATGAATTTGATTTGATTAAGCAAATGATCCGTGTGATGTACGAAGAAAAAGGGGTGGGAATTGCGGCACCTCAAGTGGGCGTTTCTAAACGTATTTTTGTGACAACGCCCGATAGTGAACGCGGGAAAGAAAAAGTGTATGTTAATCCGGTTGTCTTAAAAAGTTCAGGGACGCAATTAGGTCCGGAGGGCTGTCTTAGCCTCCCTGAAGTTGCTTTGGAAGTAAGGCGTTTTAAACATGTTGAACTTGAATATCTGGATGAAGCTGGTAAAAAAATAAGGGAAGCGTTGGACGATTTTGAAGCTCGTGTTATTCAACATGAGTTAGATCATTTGGATGGAAAATTAATTATCGATCGAATTGAATTCGATCAACGCCAAAAAGTTTTGAGCCGGTACCAGCGTCTCTAACAAATTATAAACATCCATCCCTCCTCATACGCAGCGATCAGTCATGAAAATTGTTTTTTTTGGTTCTTCCGAGTTCTCTATACCAATTTTGGAGCATTTGACAAAGTCTCACGCCGATGTGGTTTTGGTGGTGACAACGCCTGAAAGAAAGAAAGGGCGCGGGTTAACTCCGGCATTGTCTCTGGTTGCTCAAAAAGCAAAGGAAATTGGGTTACCCGTTTTCGCTCCGGAGACATTACAGGACAAAAAAATTGATGCACAGCTACGGGATGCGGCAGCTGATTATTTTGTCATTGCGTCTTACGGAAAGATATTGCCAACACCGTTGCTTTCAATTCCCAAAAAATTTGCTTTAAATGTTCATCCTTCGATGCTGCCAAAATACAGAGGCGCTTCTCCGATTGCGGCGCCTTTGCTGGAAGGTCAAACAAAAACCGGTGTCAGTATTGCCCTGCTAACACCTCGGTTGGACGCGGGCGATCTTGTTATTCAAGAAGCGGTGCCGATTCAAAAATCAGATGACGCCCTTTCTTTAGAGGAAAAACTGGCCAAGCGCGGCGGTGAATTAGTTATTAAAAGCATTGAATTAATTGAAGCAGGGAAACACACCTTGATGCCTCAAAAAGAAACAGAAGCTTCTTATGCGCATAAGATACAAAAAGAGGACGGAAAAATTGACTGGCAACAATCCGCTCAACATATCCGCAATCAAGTCAAAGCTTACGTTAAGTGGCCTGGCGCCTATGCGTTTTTAAACGGGAAGCGGATCAAAATATTAAAAGCAGATAGTGTGGAAACTAAAAAACAAGCGCAAGCACCGGGCTGTGTGACGCTGATTTCAAAGAAAGGTTACATAGAGGTGAGTACAGGCCGCGGATTTCTAAAGATTGACCAAATTCAACCGGAATCGCTGCGTGTTATGCCGCCTCACGCTTACGCGTTAGGCAGGAAGCTAAACATAGGTGACGTTTTTAAATGAGTCAGATTAAGATTCTCCACCTCACTACCCACATTAATATCGGCGGCATTACCACTTACATTTATTTATTGGGGAAAAATATCGATCACAGTAAATACGGTATTATTTGCGCCTCAAGCGGCGGAAATTTGAAAGAAATATTAGAGCGATCCGGCATTAGAACGATTGATATGGATTTTAAAACCAAGAGTGAACTAAGCCCAAAGATCTATTTGGCTATTCCCAAGCTATTAAAATTAATTAAAAAAGAGAACATTGCTTTGATTCACGCCCACACGAGAATTACCCAAGTGATGGCATGGTGGCTGAGCTGCTTCTCAGGCATTCCGGTTGTGAGCACTTGTCACGGATTTTATAAAAAACGTTTAGGCCGGCGTCTTTTGCCTGCATGGGGAGATAAGATCGTCGCCATTAGCCAGCCGGTGGCTAATCATTTAATTGAATATTTTAATGTAAAGAAAGAAAAAGTGCACATGGTCTTGAATGCGATTGACGTATCTGACCTGAGAAAACGCCTGACTTGCCACGATCCCAACCAGATAAGGAAAGAGTGGAATCTAGCTTCTTCGGTACCCACCTTGGGTATCGTTGCTCGCATTGTGCAGGATAAAGGTCATGAATATTTAGTTAGAGCAGTTAAGGAAGTCAAGAAGCATTATCCGGACATCAAATTGGTTATTGTGGGAACAGGGCCAAATAAGAAAAAAGTATTGCGCCTCATTCGTCAACTGCAGCTCGAAGAAAATGTGAATTGTGTCGGTGATTTAACTGATGTCACAAAAGCGTTAGCTGTCATTGATATTTTTATTCTTCCCGCAATTTGGCGGGAGGGTTTTGGCTTATCCATTGTGGAGGCAATGGCGCTTAAGAAACCTGTAATCGTGACTAATATTTGGGCGCTCAACGCGCTGGTAAGAAATTTGGATAACGGTTTATTGATCGAGCCTAAAAGCGTCAAGGCGCTTTCAGAGGCAATTCTTGCATTAATTCGCGACCCTCAGCTGCGGATCGCAATTGGAACGCACGCATCTGAGACTGTGGAAGAAGCGTTTGCCATCAATCGCCTTGTGACCGAGATTAGTCGAATCTATGAATTGGCTATTTCAGATAAAACGAAGCTAAAAACAAAAGCAGCCGGCTTCTTAATTTGAAGATATTGACACCTTATTGGGTTAAGGTATAATATTAGTTTCTTGTCTTTAAAAACATCAGGTATTTAAACATTAAGTGAGAAGGGGTTAGCAATGGCTATTCGTGTTGGCATTAATGGTTTTGGGCGTATCGGGAGGACGATTTATCGCGCAGGATTGAAAAATAAAGAGATTGAGTTTATTGCAGTTAATGACTTGCCGGTCCCCACCGCTACGCTGGCTCATTTATTAAAATACGATTCTACCTTTGGTATCCTTGATGCCGCGATTGAAGCTAAAGAGAATGCCCTCATTGTCAATGGTAAAGAATTAAAAGTTTTATCGCATCGTGATCCGGCTGAAATTCCGTGGGGAAAGCTGGGAGTCGATGTGGTGATTGAATCAACGGGTATTTTTACCGATGCGGAAAAAGCAAAAGCGCATTTAAAAGGCGGTGCGAAGAAAGTCATTATTTCTGCGCCTGCAAAAAATGAAGACATTACGATTGTGTTGGGTGTTAATGATAAAGCGTATCAAACCGAAAAGCATAACATCATTTCAAATGCATCATGCACGACGAACTGTTTGGCGCCTGTTGCAAAAGTCATTCATGAAAACTTTGGCATTGTCCATGGGCAAATGACAACGGTTCATTCTTACACCAACGATCAGCGCATTTTAGACTTGGCACACAAAGATTTGAGGCGCGCCCGGTCAGCAGCCATATCCATCATTCCAACCACCACGGGTGCAGCCAAGGCGATCAGCTTGGTTATCCCTGAGCTCAAAGGCAAGCTTGATGGATTTGCAATGCGCGTACCGACGCCCGATGTGTCGGTAGTTGATTTGGTTTGTGAAGTTGAAAAAGAGACCACCGCAGAAGAAGTAAACGCCGCGTTAGAAAAAGCGGCTAAAGGACCTTTGAAAGGTATTTTAGAATATTGCGTTGAGCCTTTGGTTTCAATAGATTTCAAAGGTAACCCGCGTTCTTCTATTGTTGATGCGGCACTCACCAAAGTTGTGAACAAAAAATCTGTTAAAGTCGTTTCGTGGTACGACAACGAATGGGGTTATTCCAATCGTTGCGTCGATCTTGCCGCGTTGATCGGTAAAAAACTTCCCGTTACCCAAAACGCCTAGAAAAGAATTCATGCGAAAGAAAACCATCCAAGATATCTCGTTGGAAGAAAAACGGGTTATCGTTCGTGTTGATTTTAATGTTCCGTTAAACGAACAACTGGAAATTACGGACGATAGCCGTATTGCCAAAACGCTTCCGACCATTCGTTACCTGATTGAGCATCAAGCCCGTGTGATTTTGATGTCTCATTTGGGCAGACCCAAGGGCAAGCGTGTTGACAAGTACAGCTTGTTACCGGCAGCGAAACATTTGTCAAAATTGCTTGGTCTGACTGTCGCTTTACTTCCTGATTGCGTTGGTTCTGAAGTTGAATCAAGTGTGAAGAAATTGGCGCCCGGGCAAGTTGTTCTGCTTGAAAATCTCCGCTTTCACCCGGAAGAAGAAAAGAATGATGCAGCCTTTGCAAAACAGCTTGCTTCACTTGCAGAAATATATGTGAACGATGCTTTTGGCGCCGCACACAGGGCGCATGCGTCAACTGAAGGGATTGCGCATTTTCTCCCGGCCGTATCAGGCTTTTTAATGGCTAAAGAAATTACCTATTTTGATGCGGCGCTTGAAAATCCCAAAAAACCTTTTGTCACCATACTAGGCGGTTCAAAAGTAAGCGACAAAATTAAAGTGATAGAAAACTTACTCAAAAAAGTTGATTCGCTTTTAATAGGCGGCGCCATGTCCTACACTTTTTTAAAGGCCATGGGACGAGAAGTGGGGAATTCAAAAGTCGAAGATGAAAATGGTATTGCGATTGCCAATTCAGTCATTCAAGCAGCAAAAGAAAAGAAGGTTGAGTTATTGCTACCGACCGATCATGTTATTGTTCAAAAAGTAGACGCGGCTGCCGAAACCAAAATTGCAGCTGATGATATTCCGAATGGGTGGCTTGGCGTCGACATCGGACCAAAAACAACCGCCGCCTTTCAAAACGTTTTAAAAAAAGCAAAAACAATTATTTGGAATGGCCCTGTCGGCATATTTGAGTTGAAGCCATTTGCCGCAGGAACGTTGGCGTTAGCAAAAACCTTGTCTGAAAGTCAAGCGACCACCATTATTGGCGGCGGAGACACGGCAGCAGCCATCACGCAATTCGGTTTCGAAGGCAAGGTCTCACACATTTCAACCGGCGGCGGTGCCTCCTTGGAATATTTGGAAGGCATTGAATTACCTGGAATCAAAGTCCTTAACGATAAAGAAAAATCGGGAGTTGCTTGATGACCTATTCGCTGATTGTTGGAAATTGGAAAATGTACAAAAGCATTTCAGAAGCCACTACTTTGATCAATGCCATTAAAGCAGGGGTCCGCGCAGCTACTGAGGTCAATATCGCAGTTTGCGTACCTTTTACAGCATTGCAAGCTGCAAATGAAGCACTTCAAGGCAGTAAAATTGATTTGGGTGCTCAAAATATGCATTATGAGTCTGAAGGGGCGTTTACGGGTGAAATATCTCCTCTCATGCTAAAAGAGGTTGGGTGCCGATATGTTATTTTAGGCCACTCCGAGAGGCGGCAGCACTTTAAAGAATCAGATGAGCTCATTAATAAAAAAGTACTTGCAGCATTGAAGTACAGTTTTATTCCGATTGTCTGCATTGGAGAAACGCTTGAGCAGCGGGAAGCGCGCCAAGCTTTTGAAGTGGTTAAAAAGCAATTTGAAGGTTCGCTGGCTCATTTGGAAGCAAAAGATTTAGAACGAATCGTGATCGCTTACGAGCCGGTGTGGGCAATCGGAACGGGAAAAACAGCAACCCCTGAGCAAGCCGAACAAATGCATTCTTATATTCGTCGATTATTAATTGAAAAATATGGTGATGACACCGCAAGTAAGGTTCGCATTCTGTACGGCGGCAGTGTCAAACCAGACAATATTACGCAATTAATGGAAAAACCAAATTTAGACGGCGCGTTAGTAGGGGGCGCTTCGTTGAAAGCGGAATCTTTTATTCAAATCGTCACAAACTCCACACATCTTTCTGGCGCACGAGGTAACTAAAAATGACAACGTTTATTGTAATTATTCATGTCATCGTTTGTTTTATTCTGATCTTGGTTATTTTGCTGCAAGCCGGACGGGGGAGCGGACTGAGCTGGGGAACTTTTGGCGGTACGCCGCAATCATTTTTTGGAACCAAATCGGCCAGTTTTCTAGCGAAAGCAACCTCCGTGGCTGCCATTATTTTCTTAACCACTTGCATTGCGCTTGCAATCTTGGAAACCAAAAAGTCTAAATCACTATTTAGCAATACGCCGCAAACTCAGGTTGATGTCAATAAAATCAAAGAAGTTTTGAATAAAATCAAGGCAGAAGAAACAAAAGGCGAGTCAACCGCAGCGCCAACCGATACAGCAACTCCGGCAGAAGAGAAGCCAACCCCACCTGACTCAGCTGCCGAATAGCTGGTTTGTTTCATCGTTTTGTTTATACTGTTACTTAAGACGGAATTATTGTGCTACCACAGGCGATGGATTTGGCAAGCGATATGCACACAAAAACCACAGAAACAGCCCCCCAATCACCAAAACCTGTTCGCTATTTGAAAGGGGTTGGTCCGCGGAAAGCGGAAGCATTTAAACGTATTGGAATTGAAAATGTTTCTGACCTTTTCTATTTCTTCCCGAGGCGCTACGAAGACCGTAGTCACTTTGTCAAAATAAGCGATGTGAAGATTGGCGCTTTTGTGACCTTGCAAGGGAAGGTGGTTTCCGCGCAGCTAAAACCGTTGAAGCGTCTTAAACTTTTTGAAATGTGGATCCAGGATGATACGGGGCTTTTTTCTGCCATTTGGTTTAATCAGCCGTATCTTAAACGCATCATTCACGAAAATACTCACATCATCATAAGCGGCAAAGCGGAGCTATATCAAAACCGTTTGCAAATGACGCAGCCAGAATATGAAATTATTGATATTGACGAAGAAAACCCCGTTCATACCGGACGCATTACACCAATCTATCCCCTCACAGAAGGTCTGTTTCAACGGTCTTTGCGCGTCATCATGAAATCCGTTGTCGAGCATGAGATGGACAAATGTGTGCAGGACTATTTGCCGGCGTCCATTCAAAAACGTTTACATTTTATGGGGTTGCCCACCGCTGTCAGGCAGCTGCATTTTCCTGAGAGTTTTGAAATGTTAGAAGAAGCTAGAAAACGCCTTATTTTTGACGACTTTTTTTTGCTAGGTCTTCGATTGATGCGCAAGCAGCAAACCGTGAAACGAAAGAAAGCTATTCCCTTTCAATATGCTGCAGACACCTTAAAAGAGTTCACTGCGCGTTTGCCTTTTCAATTAACCAAAGATCAAGAAACTGTTATTCGAGAGATTGCGGGCGACATGAGTCAACCGGCTCCCATGACGCGATTACTTCAGGGAGAGGTGGGTTCCGGCAAAACAGTGGTGGCTGCGTTTATGATGGCGCTTGCCAAACGCAATCAGTGCCAAAGTGTTTTTCTGATTCCGACTGAGGTTTTGGCAGAACAGCACATGGAGACCATGACAAAGATTCTAAAAGGAACCGCTCTTAAGGTCGCACTTTTAACTGCCAGTATCACGGGCGAGGAACGTGTTCGCGTGCTTGAACAGCTTGCCTCAGGCGGTATTGATGTCTTGGTCGGCACCCATGCAGTTTTGCAGGAGACGGTTCAATTTAAGAATTTGGGTTTGGTAGTGATCGATGAGCAGCATAAGTTTGGAGTCAAACAGCGTTCTCAGTTGCTAGCCCGCGTGCCGCGGCCTCATCTGCTCATCATGTCAGCAACCCCAATCCCGCGGACTTTAGGGTTAACTGTTTACGGTGATTTTGATATTTCAACCATTCGGGAATTGCCAAAAGGGCGGCAGCCCATTAAAACCGTTAGCATCTCTTCGGTCGACGAATCAAAGCTCATGACAACGATCAGAGCCAAAGTCGCTCAAGGGGAGCAAGCCTACATCATTTTTCCCATGATTGAAGAAAATCAAAAAAACGAATTACAAGCAGCTGTCCAGGAATATGATCGGCTTAAAAATGGGCCGCTGAAATCAATACCCATCGGGTTGGTGCATGGTCGGTTGGGGTATGAAGATCGCGAAAGAGTCATGGAATCTTTTCGTAAAGGGCTCATTAAAATTTTAATTGCCACTACCGTCGTTGAGGTGGGCGTCGATAATCCAAATGCAACCGTGATGGTGATTAAACATGCCGAACGGTTTGGTCTTTCGCAATTACATCAAATACGCGGACGAATCGGCAGAGGCGTCAAACCTTCTGTCTGTTACTTGGTTTCGGATCATCAGGCGGAAGATGCGCTCAAACGTATTAAAATACTAACACAGTCACAAGACGGCTTTGAGATCGCCGAGGAAGATTTGAAATTAAGAGGGCCGGGTGAATTTTTAGGTGTCAGACAAAGCGGGGTGCCGTTTTTTAAAATAGCTCACCTATCCCGTGATCATGAGTGGTTAAAAATTGCCCGTCAGGAAGCTAAGAATCTTTTGCAAACAGATCCCGATCTGAACGCGTCTGAGCACCAACGTTTGAAAGAAATGACAGGTTAAATTAAAATGCGAATTATCGCCGGTGTTTTTAAAAGCCGGCTCATCGATTTTCCTAAAGCAAAAATAACGCGTCCCATGATGGATCGGATGCGCGAGAGTGTCTTTAATATTTTAGGACAAACGCTGGATGGTTTGAAAGTTCTAGATCTGTTCGCGGGGAGCGGAAGTGTCGGTTTGGAAGCCATTAGTCGGGGGGCTAACCATGTCACATTTGTGGAACAGGACTTGGAAGCGATAGGCATGATTAAAAAGAATCTAGATTCATTAGGGGTCACCCGTGACCGGTATGACATTTTTCAAGGTTCAGCCTCCCAAGTCATCCGCCGGTTATCACAACGCGCTTTTTCCTACGATCTTATTTTCTTGGATCCTCCTTACAATAAAGGACTTATAAAAAAAACATTGCGTCAATTAGAGCGTTCTGTTATATTGCCAAAATTTGGTAAAATCGTCATCCATCGGGCAAGCCAGGAGGGTATGGAATTAGCCGGAATTAGGAGATTTCAGCTAGAAACCGACCGGCCTCTGGGACAAGCTTTTATTAGCGTATTGATGGCAATAGAACCATGCTCGCAAGTTAAAAAAGACCTATGAAGCACTCAAAGCGAAAAGCTTTATACCCCGGCAGTTTTGATCCCATTACCTATGGCCATCTTGACCTTATTAAACGTGCGCTGGCATTGTTTGACGAGGTTTATGTTGCTATTGCGACTAATGAGGATAAGGTAGCGTTGTTTAGTGTTGCCGAGCGGGTTGAGATGATGCAGCGGGCACTAAAGGGACTAAAACGGGTTCATGTGCATGCTTTTGATGGATTAAGTGTTGCATTTGCGCGAAAACATAACATTCAGACGTTGATTCGGGGATTGCGGGCAACTTCTGATTTTGACTATGAGTTCCAAATGGCGATGACGAATCGGACATTGGCAAAAGACATTGACACCATTTTTCTGATGCCTTCCGAAAAACATTTTTATCTATCCTCAAAATTAGTAAAAGAAATTGCGAAATACGGCGGTAATGTGGATACGTTTGTACCTCCTTTTGTTATGAATGAAATTAAGAAAAAGTTAATGTGAACCGATGATTATCCAGGTTTTGCAACTCAAAGACAGCACACCGACACCGATCGAGGAAATTTTGCCGGCAGGCACACTCGACATTGACGCGGTAGATATGCATTATGTGGGGGAAGTGACCGTGCGGGGAAACGCCGAAAAAAATCTAAATACACTCGTGTTTCGAGGTCATATCTATTGTACCCGCGAACAAACATGTGCGCGATGTCTAAAAAAAGTAGTGAATAACATTGATGAATCAGTTGACTACGCTTATGATATCAAAGGCCTAAAAGAAATAGATCTCTCTGACGATATTCGTGATTCATTGATTTTAGATCAGCCTGAACGTTTTCTGTGTGATTCGGAGTGTAAAGGTTTGTGCCCTCATTGCGGTATTGATCTCAACACGTCAAAGTGTCACTGTCGCGAAACGCGCAAGGCAGATTCCTTTAAGAATTTAAAAAAGTGGTTCAGCAATACCTAACTGACGAAGGAGTTTTTATGGCACATCCGAAACGAAGACATTCAAATGAACGATCGAGCTTAAGACGTTCTCATGACGCCGTTCATGCAAAATCACTTTCTAAGTGTTCTAATTGCGGCGCCATGATCGCACCGCACCGGATTTGTCCTGCATGCGGTTATTACAAGGGGCGTCAAGTGGTTACCATTAAAATGAAGTCGAAGAGTGAGAAATGATTAAAGTCGCTGTTGACGGGATGGGGGGCGATTACGCTCCGCAAACAATTGTTGATGGGGCGGTAGAAGCTGCACTGGCTTACACCGATATTGACGAGATCGTCATTGTAGGGCGCGAGGATGCTATTAAGCGTGAACTTAAGAAGCATAAAGTACAAGGCGGACAAATATCGATTCACCATGCCTCTGAAGTAATTGACATGGGAGATTCACCTGTCAAAGCAATTAAAAAGAAGAAGGATTCTTCTTTAGCGGTTTGCATTGATCTTTTAAAAAGAAAAGAAGTGGACGCTGTTATTAGCGCAGGCAATACAGGCGCTGTTGTTGCAGGGGCAACTTTAAATCTTGGTTTACTGCCGGGTGTTACCAGGCCCGGGATCGCTATCACGTTTCCGACCCTTCACGGCATTTCACTCGCTTTGGATGTGGGTGCTAATATTGATCCTTCGGCTCATCATTTGGTTCAATATGCCATCATGGGCGAGGCATACTCTCGCTTCTTATTAAAGAAGAAGAAACCGGCGGTTGCCTTACTTAATATTGGCGAAGAAGAATCAAAGGGAACGGAAGTCTTGCAGGATGCTTATCGCATGCTGCGTGATTCCGGCATTAATTTTATCGGCAATATTGAGGGCAGAGATTTCTTTGGCGGCAAAGCCGATTGCATTGTTTGCGATGGTTTTGTTGGCAACGTTGTTTTAAAGATGATTGAAAGTATTATCGAAGTTTTTGTCAGTTTGGTCAGTAATGAAATCAAGAAAGATTTTTTAGCAAAAATAGGCGCCTTCTTTTGTCAAAATGCATTTGAGTCTATTCGACGCCAAACCAATTATGAAGAAGCGGGCGGAGCGCCCCTCTTAGGGGTTGACGGGGTGGTTATCATTGGGCATGGCATATCGTCAGCCAGAGCCATTCGAAATGCAATTCGGACGGGAGCCAATATGGTTGAAAATCAAGTCAATAACCATATCATCGAAGAATTGAAGATCAGAGAGCAAAACCATCATACCGGTTCGGCAAACCCCACTCAAAAACCGACAGCCTAAATATGAAACATTCGCTGTTGTCCGTGTTGTGAAAGAATCGAATGAAATCATCATCAGTTAGAATTCTTGGTTTGGGCGCATTTGTTCCGGAAAAAGTGCTGACAAATTTTGACCTTGAAAAAATGGTCGATACCAGCGATGAGTGGATCCGAACTCGAACCGGGATTCAAGAACGCCACATCGCAGAGCCCGGGACTGCGGCAAGTGACCTTGGCGCAAAAGCTGCACTTGAAGCGTTGGCGCAGGCGAATCTAAAAGCGACTCAAATTGATCTCATCATTGTCGCAACTGCGACTCCCGATATGACTTTTCCTTCAACCGGCTGCGTCATTCAGCAAAAAATAGGAGCGGTTTGCCCAGCCTTTGATTTATCAGCGGCTTGTTCCGGATTTGTTTACGGTCTCTCAGTGGCAGAGGCTTACATTAGAAGCGGTTTGCATAAGCATATTTTGGTGATTGGAACTGAAATCACATCCTCTTTTATTGATTGGAAAGATCGTGCTACTTGTGTGTTATTTGGTGACGGGGCAGGTGCCGCTGTCCTAGGCGTTTCTGATAAAGGGCCTGAATTGTTAGGGAGTTATTTGGGGAGCGACGGTGAACAGGCGGATATTTTAAAAGTACCGGCTGGCGGGTCTGCGTTGCCGCTCACATCTGAAAATATCAAAGAGGGACTTCAATATCTTAAAATGTCCGGGGGTGATGTGTTTAAAATTGCCGTCAGGACAATGGATGAAGCCATTCAAAAAATCTGCCAATGCGCTCAAATTACCCCGGCGCAAATTGATTGTTTAATACCCCATCAAGCCAATCTTAGAATTCTGCAGGCAGTGGCTGATCGCGTTAAGTTACCAATCGAAAAAGTATTTATCAATGTCGAACGTTACGGGAACATGTCCGCTGCTTCCACAGTTGTTGCGTTATATGAGGCTGCTAAGTTTGGTAAATTAAAAAATGGTCAGCATGTGGTCCTAGTTGCATTTGGCGGCGGATTAACGTGGGGAGCAAATATCATTCGGTGGTAACTATGTTGAAAACGGCATGCTTATTTCCTGGACAGGGTGCGCAATATGTTGGGATGGGGAAAAGTTTATACGAAAATTGTCCTGAAGCAAAAGAGATGTTCGTCCGCGCCGATCAAATTTTAGGTTTATCGCTTTCAAATATTTGTTTTAATGGCCCCGAAGAACGATTGACAGATACAGCGAATGCCCAAGCGGCTATTTTTGTTACAAGCATGGCGGCTTGGGCAGTTTTGAAAGCCAGACTTCCCCAGTTTGCACCAATGGCTGTGTCCGGTTTAAGTTTAGGCGAATTTACGGCGTTAGTAGCGGCGGAGTCTTTATCTTTTGAGGAGGGGTTGAAATTAGTCCGCAAACGCGGTGAACTCATGACAGAAGCTGCCCGAGAGAATCCGGGAACGATGGCGTCTTTATTGGGACTTACGGCTGAGCAATGCCAGCAAATTTGTGACAAATCTGGCGCGGGAATTGCTAACATTAATTCACCAACTCAAATCGTTATTTCAGGAACTTTGGAAACTGTCCAAAAAGCTTGCCGGCTAGCAGAAAAACAGAACGGAAAAGCCATGATGCTTAAAGTGAGCGGGGCTTTCCATTCAAAATTAATGGCATCGGCTCAACAAGGCTTAAAGGATGCCCTCAATTCCGTCACTTTAAAGTCACCCAAAGTGAAATTTGTTCCTAACGTTTTGGGCACCTACATCCAAGACCCCGCTCAAATTAAATTGCGCCTATATGAGCAAGTAACCTCATCGGTTCAATGGGTCAAGACAATGGAAACCTTAAACCAAGACAGCATTGAACAAGTGCTTGAAATCGGGCCCGGAAAAGTGCTGAAAGGGTTGGCGAAAAGAAATCAATTAACTGCTTCAGTTATTAACATAGAAACCGATAATGACATTCAACAACTCGTGAAGGAATTGGAGGGGAAGGTATGTTGAGGTTAGATAATAAAGTTGCATTAATTACCGGCGGCGCAAGAGGTATTGGAAAAGCCATTGCCATGACGATGGCAGCGCAGGGCGCATCACCCGTGCTGTGCGACATTCAAGAACCGTTATTGCAGGAAGCCAGAGAAGATATTAAAAGCAAAACCGGTCAAGATTCACTCACTTTTGTTTGCGATGTTGCGAATGCAAAACAAGTCGAAGAAACTGTTAAAAAAACGCTTGACTCCAAAAGTCGCATCGATATACTTGTCAACAATGCAGGCATTACACGTGATCAATTGCTTGCTACCATGAGTGAAAACGATTGGGATTCTGTTCTTTCAATTAACTTAAAAAGCGTATTTCTCTTTACTAAATCTGTCTCACGAATCATGATGAAACAGCGATACGGTCGAATCGTCAACATGGCATCGATTATCGGTGTGATGGGAAATGCAGGGCAGGCTAATTACGCCGCCTCAAAAGGGGGCGTGATTGCGATCACGAAAAGCACTGCACGAGAACTGGGAAAACGGGGTGTGACAGCCAATGCGATTGCCCCCGGGTTCATTCAGACGGCCATGACAGACAAGTTAAAGGAAGAGCATCGACAAGCACTTTTAAGTCAAATACCTTTGGCACGCCTTGGCAGTCCGCAAGACGTTGCAAATACTGCTCTCTTTTTAGCGTCAGATGAAGCAGGTTACATTAACGGACAAGTCATTCAAGTTTGTGGTGGAATGTTGACATAATCAAGGAGGTTAACTGATGGCCGCTCAAGATAAGATTACTGATATTATAGTTGAACAACTTGGTGTTAAACGCGAAGAAGTGACACCAGAAGCATCATTCGTCGATGATCTCGGCGCTGATTCGCTCGATACAGTCGAGTTAGTTATGGCGCTGGAAGAAGAGTTTGGCATAGAAATTCCGGATGAAGACGCCGAAAAAATCCAAACTGTCGGCGATGCCATTAAATACATTGACGAAAAAACAGCCTCTAAGTAAGAGCTCATCAGAAGTTGACCTTCTGTGAAAAATTTGTTAATGTAAATACCTACCATGAAATTCCGCGTGGTGGTCACAGGTGTTGGTACCTTGACCCCAGTAGGCAATAATGCCAAAACCGCCTGGCAAAACGTCATTAGTGGTGTCAGCGGCACGTCAAAAGTGACTCAGATTCCGAACGAGGTAGCGGTGCACTTTAATTCAAAAGTCGCCGCTGAAGTTCGCGATTTTGATCCCAAGCAATTTATGCCCGCCAAGCAAATCAAAAAAAATGACCGATTTGTTCAATTCGCTTTGGCAGCGACTAAAATGGCCATTGAAGATTCCGGCCTTGATCTTAAAAAAGAAAATCCGGCAGATATTGGGGTGCTGGTGGGTTCTGGAATCGGTGGTTTGCGGACCATTGAAGAACAGCATAAAGTGCTTTTAGAAAAAGGTCCGGGTCGAGTTTCACCATTTTTAATTCCTATGTTGATTGTTAATATGGCACCAGGTCAAATTTCAATTGCTTACGGTTTAAAGGGTCCTAACAATTGTGTTGCGACAGCCTGCGCAACCGGCTCGCATGCGATCGGTGATGCGTTTAAAATCGTTCAGCGCGGGGAAGCAAAAGCCATGATTGCAGGCGGCACCGAATCATGCATTACACCGCTCGGATTCGGCGGTTTTGATGCTATGAAGGCGCTTAGCACGCACAACGAAAAACCAGAAACAGCTTCACGTCCATTTGACGCGACGCGGAACGGTTTTGTGATGGGGGAGGGTTGTGGCGTGGTTGTGTTGGAAGAACTTGAACACGCTAAAAATAGAAATGCTAATATTTATGCTGAAATCGTTGGGTACGGAATGACCTCTGACGCTTCTCACATGACAGCGCCTGATCCTAAAGGGGAAGGGGCTTCGCGGTGTATGGCACTTGCATTAAAAAGTGCCCAAATTAACCCGACGGATGTCGATTATATTAACGCACACGGCACATCGACACCGCTCAATGATAAAGTTGAAACACTGGCGATTAAAAAAGTATTAGGAGATGCGGCTGCCAAAAAAATTATGGTCAGTTCAACCAAATCAATGACGGGCCATTTGTTGGGGGCTGCGGGCGGTGTTGAAGCGATTTTTACCGTTCTCACAATAAAAAATAGCGTCATTCCGCCGACAATCAATTATCACACGCCTGATCCTGATTGTGATTTGGATTATGTTCCAAATACAGCGCGGGAAAAACCTGTCAATGTCGCGTTATCAAATTCTCTAGGTTTCGGTGGACACAACGCAACCATTTGTTTTAAGAAATTTAATTAGCCCTCATACCGCCTCAGCCGCTCAAATGGGCGCTTCCGACAATCCTCGGTCCTCTTTTTTTATCTGTTGTTTAGGTGTAAATATTTTAAGAGTACAGGACGATACAATATACGCATGCATGAATCCTGATAAGGAGATCTTAAACTAATGCATTTAAAGAAAATCGAATTAGCCGGTTTTAAATCGTTTGCCAAAAAAACAGAACTCCTTTTTGAAAAAGGTGTGACGTGTATTGTAGGGCCCAACGGTTGCGGTAAAAGCAATATATCTGATGCTATCCGCTGGGTACTAGGTGAACGAAGCGCCAAAATGCTACGCGGTTCTAAAATGGAAGACGTGATCTTTCAAGGAACTGATTTTAGGGATCCGGTTCATTTTGCAGAAGTGACGCTCACCATTGATAACAGTGACCATGCGCTTCCCATTGATTATACCGAGGTTTCATTGACCCGCCGACTCCACAGGTCCGGGGAGAGTGAATATTTGATCAATAGGACAGCTTGCCGCTTAAAAGACATCCAAAATCTTATCTTAGATACCGGTATAGGATCTAGTTCATATTCGATGATTGAACAAGGGCGCATTGATTATATCTTGAATGCAGAAGCCGAAGAGAGGCGGTTTTTAATTGAAGAAGCTGCGGGCATTTCTAAATACAAGGTGAAAAAAGAAGAAGCGATTCGTAAATTAGACCACACAGAAAATAACTTGTTACGTTTGAACGATATTATTGCAGAAGTTGAGCGAAATATTAAATATGCGGAACGTCAAGCGAAGCGCGCAGAACAATATAAAGTCAATTATGAAGAGCTCAAAACGCTCGAACTTAAACTTTTAGCTAATGAAATTAATGATCTAAATCTTAAAAAAGGTAATCTCGATCTCCTGCGGCAGGAAGAAGAGGCTAAGCTGCAGAAAGATAAAAACTTGCTGGCCGAATTGGAAACAACCTTCAAACAATTATCGGAAGAGTTGAGAGTGGCGGAGAAAGAGTTTTTTGAGACAGAGCATAACCGCCTTCAAATTGGTGAAAAACTAAGTTCAATTCAGAAAGAAAGAGAAACTACCCGCGAACGTTTTCATGAAGTCAAATCTCAAATTAATCGCAATACCGAAGAGTTCGAAAAGAATCACAAGAAACTAGAACAACTGATTGTCGAACTTGAACAAATTAAAGCCGAATATGATAAGTTAAGCAGCATTCATCATGAACTTGAAACACAGTACCAGTCAGCGCATGCCAATCTAGCCCAAACCACCGATGAGATAGCCAAAAAAGAATTGGCATTCAAACAACTTTCTGAGGACAGTTTTGATCACGCGCGCCAAATGGCCGAAGTCAAAAATGAAATTCAAAGGATTGCTTCCCATGTGTTACACTTAAACGAACGCCGCCAGCAGACAAAAGAATACCGGACTCGCTTAGAAAATCAGCTGAATGAATTGATTGGGGATGAGCGAAAAATTGTCGATCAAATCGCATCCCTGAAACAACATTTACTTGATCAAAAAACACTTCTTTCCTCTGCCACTCTAAAACGTGAGTTGCTGCAAACGCAAGTGGGCCAGTTAAAAGATCAAGTTGGGCAGCAAAAAGAGGAAAAAGCCGAGTTTTTACACCAACTAGAACTGATGAGCCAGCTTCACGGCCCGGCGTTCTCGCAAGTAAAACAGCTATTGCACACCTCAGAAACGCAGACAACGGTTCACGCCTTTCTTGATCTGTTGGAGATTTCAGACGGGTACGAAGTTGCGACAGCAGCCGCCCTTTCTGATTTTTCTAAATCCTTAATCACGGAAAATACAAAAGATGCTGTTTCTCTTATCTCAAAATTACGGAGTAAAGGGCATCACCGTGCGTCCATTCTGATTAAAAATCAAGTAGAATATACATTCAGCGAACAGAACGCGCATCAAATTTCACCTCTTCAAGAAGCAAGACTGCTTGACAGAATAAAAGTAAAAAGCGGTTACGAAGTCATGTTTGAGGAGCTCTTGGGGGATGTGTATGTGATTGACGAATTTCACGAAGACAAATCCGAAGCCTACTCGGAACTGTCAAAAACGGTTCGCTTGGTTTCTAAGAACGGCATATTTTTAGGTTCTAAATTTCAACTGACGCTTCGCAATGGTTCATTGACGCCCCTAAAAGATTTAAAAGCACAGGAAGTAGAAGTTGCGCAAATTGAAGAAAAGTTGGCTCACCTTGAGCAAACGATGAGTGGTCTCAGCGCTGAACTTCAGGACAATGAAAAAACACTCGCGGAAACCGAACAGCTGATCCAAACCACCAATCAGCGTTACGTGGAATTGCAGCTTCACATTGAACGTTGCGAAACAACCAAAAATAACATTCATGAGCAGCTCAAAAAGCATCAACAGGAGCTGGAACTTCGCTCTCATGACCAAGCTGCCTTAGGTGACGATGAAGCTGAATGTCATAAGCGAATTGAGGCGCACCAAACCAACCTGACGGGTTTAGAAGCAAAAGAACGTGAATTTAAGACACAGCTAAAAGCGCTTACTGAGGCGATTGAAGCAGTGCAGGTCATTAAGGAACAAAAGCAGATTCAGCACGCGAAAGCGCAAATCAAGCTGGAAACCCACTGCGAAACAGAGCAGCGTATCAAGTCTCAACAAGATCTGCTCACCAAGAATCATGAAGACTTGGTTCATCGCAATGAATCTCTTGAAAAAGAGCAACATGCACTTGAGGAGCGCCTTATTAGACTCGAGCAGCTCACAATGGATCTTTCGGCAAATCAACAGGCGTTGCAGGCAGACCTAATTACAGTAACCGCACAAGTCCAGCGTTGCTCTCAAAAAAGAGGTGAGTCAGCCCAAAGAAGTCAAGAAATTGAAACCAAGCGTGACGAACAGCAAATAATCGTTCAGCAAGAGCAAAATGACCTTTATCAACAAGAGAAAAGGGAAATTGAGCTGGAATACCATAAAAAATCCGCCATTGAACGTGTTCGGAATACCTACCATATTCAAGCGGATGAACAGTTGCTCCAGGGTTACTACGACCCGGCCTTAGACCTTGAAACGAGCACCCAACGGCTTGAAGTCCTAAAAGGGAAGGTGGAACAGTTTGGCGCTGTCAATTTAATGGCAATTGAAGAATACGATGAACTCAAAAAGCGTTTTGATTTTCTCACGACGCAAAAGAAAGATTTAGAAGACTCGCGAGATGCCTTATTGGAAGCCATTCGTAAAATCAATCGAACAACGAAAGAGTTATTCCAAGAAACGCTGACAATGGTCAGAGAAAATTTTAATACATACTTTAAGATTTTGTTTCAAGGCGGTCATGCTGATCTTGTTTTAATCGATGAAACAAATCCCTTAGAATCAGGTCTTGATATCGTGGCGCGACCGCCCGGAAAAAAACCCCAGCACATTACCCTGCTATCAGGCGGAGAAAAAGCCTTAACAGCGATTGCTCTCTTGTTTGCGCTCTTTAAAATTAAAGCATCTCCATTCTGCGTTCTTGATGAGATTGATGCACCGTTAGACGAAGCAAACACAGAACGTTTTAACCGCGTTTTAAGGGAATTTATCAATTCAACACAATTTATTATTGTGACGCATAGCCGCAAAACCATCAGCATGGGTGATTCGCTTTACGGTGTGACGATGGAAGAAGCGGGGATTTCAAAGATTGTTTCAGTTAAAGTTGGACAAGATAGCGAAACCATTGAACACCAGGACGAAAAAGTACAAAAACAGCTAAACGAAGCACTCCAATAGTGGAATTTTGCAGTGTCTCTACCCAATTACATTACGATACTCCGCATCCTGCTCGTCCCCGTAGTTTATTTATTAATCACTTATTATACGCCCGCACAGGAGCATTATCGTTGGTGGGCTTTATATGTGTTTGCCTTTGCCAGCTTGACAGATGCCATCGATGGATTTATCTGCAGGCGGTGGAATTTGCGCACCACACTAGGGACCATTTTAGACCCTCTGGCAGATAAGCTGCTTCTTATTTCAACTTTTATTGCCATTAGCAACTCACTGCTGCCGCTTAAACCGCCCAGTTGGGTTGTGATCATCATTATATTTCGAGATCTTTTCATAGTGAGCGGTCTTCTGACTATCGTACTGACAACAAACAAATTAATCGTTAAACCCAATTGGCTGGGTAAACTAACAACTTTTGGGCAAATGCTCACAGTTCTGTTGATTTTACTGAACTCAACATTGGCGCCGCCTATCTGGTGGTTAACTGCTTGGTTGACAGTTGCTTCGGGTATCGTTTATATTCTCCGCGAGCTGAAGCAATTGAACCGTGCCAAATAATCAGATCCAAACAACATCAATAACGAAAAGTAAAGGGACTGTGCTGTTATTAGGCAGGACCAATGTAGGGAAGTCCTCTCTATTTAATCGATTGGTGGGGAAGAAACTTTCCCTCGTTAATGAAACGGAGCATACCACTCGGGATTATCTAAGCGCGACGGCAAAAGCCGTTAATCTTATTTATACCCTTATTGACGGAGGAGGGGTGACGCATCGTCCGAGCGATCCCTTTCATGACCAGGTAAATCAGCAAGTCTACGGCCTCATTCAATCGGTTGATCTTATTTTATTTGTTTGCGATGGGCAAAGCGGTCTACATCCGCACGATGAAGTAATAGCCGATGCTTTGCGAACACATCAGCAGAAAGTGATTTTGGTCATTAATAAAATAGATAGTGCGGACCAGGCGGTCTTGGGGGATGACTTTTATCGATTAGGATTTCAACATTTAGTCAAAGTCTCAGCGTCACATCGACTAGGAATCGCAGATCTTAATGAGTCGATCAAATCAAGACTACCGGAAATCATGGAGTTACCGCCTTCAATTCATTTTCAATTTTCAATTTGTATCATCGGTGAGCCTAATAGCGGTAAATCGTCTTATTTTAATGCTTTGCTGAACGAAGACAGGATGTTTGTATCCGACATTCCCGGAACCACACGGGACGTGGTCTCAGAATTGCTGACCTTTCAAAAACAAAATATTCTAATTCGTGATACGGCAGGTATCAGGCCAAAAACAACGATTAAAGATACCACCACGTACTTCAGTATGGCGCGGGCGAGAAAATCAATTCAAGAATCAGAAGTTTGCCTACTGGTCTGTGATGCCACGAAAGGAATCGGCCGCGTCACCAAGCAAATATTAGACATTGTTCGTGATGCTAAAAAACCATGTGTCCTGGTCATGAATAAATGGGACTTGGTGAAGGGTGTTGAACAAGCCAGGTATGCAAACCATATTTTTCAACGCCTTCCGTTTTTACGACCGTTTGAAATTGCTTTTATTTCGGCTAAAACAAAGCGATCCATCACACACCCATTACTAGCAGCACAAACAGCGCACGCTAATTACAGGCGCTCCATTAAAACCAAAACTTTAAATGATTTCTTGTTTGAATTAAAAAATAACCATCCATTTAAAGAGAATATTAAGTTAAAATATTTGACCCAGATCAAAACTGCTCCCCCTTCATTTTTACTTGTTGGGCGGCGTGTGAAGCAATTAAAAAATGAATCTAGCATGTTTATTAAAAATCAAATTCAGCAGCAGTTCAAATTTGTAGGAACACCTATTGAACTGTTTATCCGAGAAGAAGAAGTTAAATGATTTTGGCGGGAATTTTAAGCTATTTAATCGGGTCAATCCCAAATGCTTTCCTCATCGGAAAGTTGGTGAAACACATTGATATTCGTGAACACGGAAGCGGTAACGTGGGCGCAACTAATGTGTTTCGGACAGTCGGAAAAGGCTGGGGAAGTCTTGCGCTTGTACTGGATATGTCTAAAGGACTTATTGTTTCGGCGGTGATAGTGCCGCTGGCTTACCGCCTTTCTTCTCACGACTCATTAATCATATGGCAGTTGGTGTTTGGTCTGCTCGCAATTGGCGGACATACATGGCCGATCTGGCTTAAGTTTAAGGGAGGTAAAGGGGTCGCTACCTCATGCGGTGTTTTTCTTGGAATTTTTCCTTTGGCTGTGTTATTAGCATTATTGGTCTGGATCGCGACTGCTGTTCTCACCCGATTTGTTTCTGCTTCATCAATGGTTGCAGCGTTTAGTTTTCAAATCTTCCTTTTCCTCTTTTACCGGCATGTGTCAGAATTCCGTTTTATTATGATCATCGCTGTCTTACTCTTTATTTTTATTGTCTATACGCATCGAAGTAACATTACTCGTCTCATCCGCGGGACCGAGAATAAGATTGGTAAATCTAAAAAATAGCTTGATTTATCATCATATATTTGATATAAGTAAATCCTCCCTAACACCCACGATTGAAAAGAATATTTTTACTTCACCGCGTGCCCACGAACGCTTCATTAAAGGAGAACCCGATGAGTACGCAAATTATCTATCAAATAAAGAAAAACCAACAAGAGCGGATTTGTTTCTCCCTCGGCGAATTTAAGGAGAAATCTTATCTGGATATTCGCCTGTTCTTTATACACAGTGACAGCGGAGAGTTGATTCCAACAAAAAAAGGCATCACTCTGCCAACCTGGACAATTGCGGAAATCAAAAAAGCGCTTATGACCATTGAGAAGCAGTCAAAATCGCTAAATAATGGCCACAAAACAACTTAAATTGGTCACTATTTCAGGTTAAAGATTGCTTTACAGAATTCGACTAAGTTAGTATAATTCAAGCAGTTAGGTCAATTTTCCGGAGATTAAAATGAAAAAAAAGCAACCTGAGAAAAAAGAAGAGTCGGCTCAAATCAATCAAGACAAAAAGAAAGCATTGGAACTGGCTTTACTTCAAATCGAAAAGGAATTTGGCAAAGGTTCGATTATGAAGTTAGGTGAGGAGCACCATGAAAATATTCCTTCGATTCCGACAGGTGCTTTAACACTTGATCTAGCGACAGGCATTGGCGGGATTCCAAGGGGGCGCGTGACCGAAATCTATGGCCCTGAGTCCAGCGGTAAAACCACATTAACACTGAGCGTGATCGCTCAACTGCAAAAACAAGGCGGTACGACTGCTTTTATTGATGCAGAACACGCGATTGATCCTCTTTATGCAACCAAGCTAGGCGTGAATATTTCTGATCTTTTGATCTCGCAGCCTGATTCGGGGGAACAGGCGCTTCAGATTGCCGAGATGCTGGTGCGTTCCGGGGCGGTTGACTTGATTGTGATTGATTCGGTAGCTGCCTTAACACCCAAAGCTGAAATCGAAGGCGACATTGGCGATTCGCACATGGGGCTGCAAGCGCGCCTGATGTCTCAAGCGCTCCGAAAACTAACCGCAATTATCAGCCGATCTAAAACTTCCGTTATTTTTATTAATCAAATTCGGGACAAAATTGGCGTGATGTTTGGCAACCCGGAAACTACCACTGGCGGAAAAGCTCTCAAATTTTATGCCTCGATGCGGCTTGATATCCGACGAATTGGTTCGATCAAAAAAGGTGAGGAAGTAATCGGGAACCGTGTCAAAGTAAAGGTCGTTAAAAACAAATGTGCTGCACCGTTCAAAATTGCTGAGTTTGACATCATGTTTGATGAAGGGATCTCACGTTCCGCCACCATCATTGATTTAGCGCTGAACCACCAAGTGCTTGAGAAATCCGGCAGTTGGCTTTCTTATAATGGTGAAAAGGTGGGTCAAGGTCGTGATCAAGTCAGACTATTTTTAAAAGAAAACCAGAAACTTTTAAATGAAATTGAAACGCGTGTGAAAGAAAAGATACTGGAAACCTCAGCAGCAGTCGCACATCAAGCATAACGCCCGCATTCACTAAGGAGCGGGCATCATGACATCGGCGGAGTAACTTCCGCCGACTTTTTTTTACGGAAAGATGACAGCTAATATCGAAGCACAATATAAGCAAGGCCTGATTTACACCATACGTTTGTTGACGCTTGCTAAACGAAGTGAGCGGGATATTCACGACCGACTGGTACGGAAAGGCTATCACGAGCAGGCCATTGCAAAAATTATTGATCAATTAAAAAAGCAGCATTTAATTAATGATCTGGAATATTCAAAACAAAAAATTTTCTGGGCCGCCCATGGTAATCCGATTGGTCGACGTAAAATATGGGGTGATTTAAAGAAAAAAGGCATCTCACGTGAATTGATCGATCAAGTGCTAGAAACCTATGATGTGACCGAGGAGAAAACGCGGGCTCATGAAGCGGCTGCTGCGCGGTTGGCTAAGTTGCAAAAACTGGAGCCGTTGAAACAAAAAAAGAGATTGTACGATTATTTAACGCGGCGAGGATTTCCATATGAAATTTGTCGTGATGTGGTAACAGAAGTCATGCAAGGGGACAGGAATCTGACAATTGATGAAAACGAATCAAATTAGAGAGAAATTTCTTAGCTTCTTCAAGGAAAAGGGGCACACCATCGTTAAGAGCGATTCCCTAATTCCCGTTAACGATCCGTCACTATTATTTACGGGAGCCGGGATGAACCAGTTTAAGGACTATTTCTTAGGCGTGAAAAAGGATATGAAACGGGCTTGTTCATCTCAAAAATGCTTACGAACGGGTGATTTGGATCATGTCGGCAAAACGCCTTATCACCATTCGTTTTTTGAAATGTTGGGTAATTTTTCATTTGGTGATTATTTCAAAAAAGATGCCATTGTTTGGGCATGGGAATTTTTGACAAAAATTCTGCGTATCCCGGCTGAAAAATTGCGGGTGAGTGTTCATAAAGACGACCGTGAAGCTTTTGATATTTGGAAGAATGAAATCGGGATTCCGGAAACACATATTGCTCAATTAGGGGACGATTCCAATTTTTGGCCGGCCAATGCACCTCAGGACGGTCCCAATGGTCCTTGCGGACCTTGTTCTGAAATTTTCTTTGACCAAGGTGAGCGTTATGCGCCAAAACCTTTTAAGGGGCCATGGTACGAGGATGAAACTGGACGATTTTCAGAAATCTGGAACCTGGTCTTTACACAATTTGACCGCCAATCAGACGGCTCATTAAAACCGCTAAAAGCAAAGAATATTGATACGGGATCAGGCCTTGAGCGGGTTGCCTGCATGTTGCAAGGGAGGCGTTCAAATTTCGAAATCGACCTTTTTGAACCATTGCTTAAAGCGATGAAAAAAGAATTAAAATTAACGGAAAACCAAACTGACATCTTGTATCGAATTGTTGATCATGGCCGGGCGGTGACCTTTGCAATCGCCGACGGTGCTTTCCCATCAAATGAAGGGCGCGGCTATGTCATCCGAAAACTGATTCGTCGTTCTGTGTGGCAGGCTCAAACCACAGGTAAAAAAGAGCCCTTTCTTTACCGGATTGTAGCGCCTGTTGTCGAGGCGATGGGGCAAGCCTACCCTGAAATTAAGCAAGCCGAAAAGAATATCGTTGAAACAATTAAGCAGGAAGAATTAAAATTTTTTGAAACACTTGAGAAGGGTAATCAAGTGTTAGAACGTTTTATTCGGGAAGCGAAGAAAAAGAAATTAAAACAACTAAGCGGACAGGATGTTTTCTTGCTTTATGACACATATGGTTTTCCGGATGAATTAACGCGTCAGATTACCGCTCACGAAGGCTTAACAATCAATCAGAATGAATTTGACATGTTGATGACTCGGCAAAAAAAGACGGCTAAACAAAAAAGCAATATCAGTACTGAGATATTCTCGGTTGATGAGGTTAAACAAAAGATCGGCTCAACTGCTGCTACTCAATTTTTGGGATATGCACAACTGACAGCCGGGGCGAAAGTGATTCAACATTTTAATCAAGGTAGCCAAACGGCTCTGATATTAAATCAAACACCCTTTTATCCCGAAGGTGGCGGGCAGGTGGGTGATGCGGGAACCATTGAATCTGCTTCTTTCAAATTTGAAGTAACGGATACGCAGAAAAAGGATAAAATTATTTTTCATATTGGGAAAGTTGTCAAAGGCAAAATCGAAGAAAACATGGATGTGAAAGCCTCGGTGGATACAGTTCGCCGAGAGGCGACCAAACGAAACCACACGGCCACTCACTTATTGCAAGCAGCTCTCCGTCAAGTGTTAGGAAATCATGTTCGCCAAGTCGGATCCTTGGTCCATCCAAGCAAACTTCGTTTTGATTTTAAACATCACAGTGCATTAAGCGAAAAAGAGCTTGCGATGATCGAGTCAGCGGTCAACCAAGTTATTCTAAGAAACGAATTGGTGGAAACGGCCCAGCAAACCTATGAGGCAGCTGTTTCCGGCGGTGCGATTGCATTTTTTGGCGATAAGTACGGAGAAAAAGTACGGGTGATCAATGTGTCCGGGTTTAGCAAAGAATTGTGCGGGGGAACCCATTGTGAAAGAACAGGTGATATCGGTGTTTTTGTGATTGCAAGTGAAACTGCGATTGGCAGCGGGACACGGCGGATAGAAGCCGTCACGGGATTGGGAGCGCTTGAATACTTGACAAATATTCGGCAAACCATACAGAAAACAGCAGACGTCCTTAAGTCGACGCCCGATGCGCTGGTTGACCGCGCTGAATCGCTCATGCAAAGTTTAAAGCAATTACAAAAAGATAAAAAACAGGCCGCCTTAACGCAATCAACAATCGGAATTGACGATTTGATTAAAAAGGCGCAGTCAGTAGGTAAGATTAAACTAGTGACACATCAATACCAAGATGCCAGCATTGAACAACTGCGGCAATTGAGCGACCAGGTGAGAAAACAATTAACAACCGGTGTTGTCATTTTATTTGGCATCCAGCCGGATAAATTTTCTTTAATTGTTTCACTGTCAAAAGACTTAGAAAAAACGTCTGTCAATGCAGCGTCAATTGCCAAGGAAATCTCACAAGCATGCGGGGGATCTGCGGGTGGTCGAAAAGATTTAGCCCAAGGCGGCGGCAAGAACAGTGCCGCTATCCCGACCGCATTAGCAAAAGTAGTTTCACTCATTAAGGCCGGCTAATATGCAATTATTAACGTGGCAAAAGGGATTGACTCAAAAGATTACGCGAGAGGTGACGGCTCTCTACGATAAAAATCTGACTAAAAAAGTTGAGCGAATTATCAATGAGGTCAGAACGAGAGGGGATGTGGCGCTGCGCAGTTTTACAAAAGAGTTTGATAAAATTGACTTACCGCTGAAACGCTTGAAGGTCTCAGAAGGAGACATTAACCGTGCTTTTGAGCAAATTCATTATGAATTTGTACCGTTGCTGAAACAAATCACGGAGAATGTCCAATCATTTTATGAGGCAGAGCTGAAGAAATCATTTGAGATCAAGGGGAAAAATGGAACTTACCTGGCAAAGCGATACATCCCAATTGACCGAGTCGGCGTTTATATACCGGGCGGCACAGCGCCATTGGTATCAACTGTTTACATGACCATTATCCCAGCCAAAGTAGCCGGCGTCACTGAAATCGCCATTGCAACACCGCCGAACCGAGAAACGGGAGAAATTGATCCGCATATACTCGCTGTCGCTAATTTGCTCGGCGTCAAAGAAATTTATCGCGCCGGTGGCGCACAAGCCATTGCAGCGTTAGCTTTTGGAACCAAAACAATTCGTAAAGTTGATAAGATTGTCGGGCCCGGGAATCCATATGTGACAGAAGCCAAGCGTCAGGTTTACGGGTTTGTCGACATTGACATGGTAGCTGGTCCCAGCGAAGTGGCCATCATTGCCGATTCGGAAGCAAACCCGGACTTTGTGACATGCGATCTCTTGGCACAAGCAGAACATGCCGGAGGTATTTCGTATTTGGTTACTAACTCAAAGAAATTAGCTGAGAGCATTCGAAAAAGAGTGGATAACGGCTATATTTTTCTTGTGAAAAATTTGAGCGAGGCTTGCGAAGCAGTGAACGAAATTGCGCCCGAGCATTTGGAAATCTTAACTGAAAAACCAGAGGAACTCGTTCCGAAAATCAGACACGCCGGCGCTATCTTCTTGGGAGAATATTCACCGGCAGTAATCGGTGATTACATTGCCGGCCCAAGCCATGTGTTACCAACAGGGAGCACAGCCCGCTACTTTTCTCCGCTGAGCGCTTCTACTTTTATCAAAAGTACCCAGATTATTCAATATAGCAAAGAAGCACTGGCTCGGACGCGGGAACATGTCAAGAAATTGACCGAATTAGAAGGATTGGTTTTACATCGCATTTCGTTAGAAGCACGTTTTATGAATGACAAAAATAACTCAACCAATGATTAGGAAAAAGCTATGAAATCTTCTAAACGAACTGCCGCCGTATCGAGAAAAACCTCTGAAACCAACATTGAGATTAAATTGAATCTCGACGGGACGGGAAAACAACACATTGCAACGGGGATTCCTTTCCTCGATCATATGCTGACCGCACTTGCCAAGCACGGACTTTTTGATTTAATCGTGAAAGCCAAAGGCGATTTACACATTGATCATCACCACACCAATGAAGATGTTGGCATTGTGCTGGGTCAAGCATTTGCTAAAGCGCTTGGATTAAAAAAGGGGATTAGGCGTTTCGGATTCTTTGCGGTTCCGATGGATGAAGCTTTGGTGCGAGCTGTTTTAGATATTTCCGGCCGCCCTTCCTTTCACCTGTTGCAAGTAAAGAAAAAACGCCTCTATTCGTCGTCACAGTATTCTTTTCATGACGGCTGTGAATTTCTCCGCTCATTTGTTCAACACGCCGGAATCAATCTCATTGTCGAAGTGGTAAGCGGGGAAGATTCACACCACGTGACCGAAGCCATGTTTAAAGCTTTGGCGAAATCGCTCGATTTGGCAACCCAGTTGGATCCGCGAGTCAAAGACGTTCCGTCCACCAAGGGAACGCTCGAATGATTGTCGTCATAGATTACGGAATGGGTAATTTGAGAAGTGTGGGTAAAGCCATTGAGACTTTAGGGGGCAAGGTCTGTATTAGTGACAAGCCAACCGTCATCGAACACGCGCAAAAGCTTGTTTTACCGGGAGTAGGCAGTTTTGGCCACGCCATGCGCGAACTTCGAAGTAGGGGCTTGGTCAAACCTATTCAGAAAGCCATTGCAGCTAAAAAACCATTTCTCGGTATTTGTCTGGGATTGCAATTATTGTTTGAATCAAGTGAAGAAAGTCCCCGCACAAAAGGTTTGGGAGTCATTCGGGGTCGTGTTAAACGGTTTCGATTAAAAAAAAATCTCAAAATTCCACAGATGGGGTGGAATCAAATGAAGATTCTAAAACGGACTCCGTATTTTTCTGGCGTCCCGGACCGTTCATTTTTTTACTTTGTTCATTCATTTTACGCGGCACCCAAGGAAGGCGCAGTGACGATCGGGACAACAAACTACGGCATTTCTTTTGCATCGGCCGTTCAAAAGGAAAACGTGACCGCTGTTCAATTTCATCCTGAAAAAAGTCAAAAAGTTGGATTAACTATTCTCAAGAACTTTATCAAGCAATAACATGATCATCATCCCAGCGATTGATCTCAAAGATGGTAAAGTAGTCCGGCTCACCCGAGGAGATTTTGCTCAGGAGAAAGTCTATTCGCAAGCACCGGAACAAGTGGCCATGAAATGGCAGCAAGACGGTGCTGAAATGATTCATGTCGTTGACTTAGACGGCGCCTTGGCAGGGAAAAGGAAAAATCTCGGATCTCTCAAAAATATTTGCCAAGCTGTTAAAGCGCCCATCCAATTCGGCGGCGGCTTGCGGTCCGTTCAGGCGGTTGCTGATGTTTTTCAAACGGGCGTCAGCCGCGCTGTCATCGGCACAAAAGCATTAGATCTTAAAATGTTGACGCAGTTAATTAATCGATTTGGCGACAAAATTGTCGTTGGCATAGACATTAAAAACGGTATTATCCAAATTCAGGGCTGGCTCAAACAAGTCAAGCTCATTAAACTGGAATCATTTTGCAAAGAAATTGAGCGGATTGGCGTGAAACACATTGTGTTGACTGATGTTTCGCGGGACGGGACATTGATGGGGCCGAATGTGACGGAATTAAAAAATATCTGCACAAAAACAAGTATGAATGTCATCGCTTCGGGCGGCATCTCAACCTTAAAGGATTTTAAATTTTTAAAAGCGCTTGAGTGCTCAAATCTATGGGGTGTGATTGTAGGAAAAGCACTCTACGAGCAGCGGTTTACATTGCAAGAAGCCATTCAAGCGATTCAATCGGATAGTACCCATGAATGATTTTCTGATGATGATTGAGACCGAAAAATCCTGGTCATGGTCAGTCATCGTTTTGGCTTACTTTATCTTAGGTCTGCTCATTAGAAACCTCTTGCTGAGAAGGACTTTTATCAAGATCAACGAATTATCCCGTGACACTGCCCGGTTTGTGCGTTCCGAATACAGCAGTCGGGCTTTGCTTGGTTGGATTATTTTTGTGGCAGCTTTGATCATACTGACATTATCTTGGATGGATTTGCCCATGTTAAATATTTGGCTGACATGGGGCAGAGGGCAATGCGTTGCCTTTATGCTTTTCATTTTTTCTGTTCTTTTACACCAGAAAGCCTGTACGCATTCGCTCCTGAAATTTATCGATGACCGGATGTCGACGAAGGGGGATATCTGATGTTCACGAGACGGATCATTCCCTGTCTGGATGTGCATGCGGGTCGCGTGGTGAAAGGGGTTAAATTTGTTAATTTGCGGGACGCAGGTGACCCGGTAGCCATTGCGCGTTCATACGATCAAGCCGGCGCCGACGAATTGGTTTTTCTTGATATTACAGCGTCTCATGAGAAACGTAACATCATGCGAAAAGTGGTGGAAAAAGTAGCTGAATCAGTTTATATCCCATTTACCGTTGGCGGCGGTCTGCGTAGCGTTGAAGACATTAGAGAACTTTTAAAAGCAGGTTGTGATAAAGTGTCGCTGAACACCAGTGCGGTTGAAAACCCATCACTTATCCGGAAAGCGAGTACACGTTTTGGCAGTCAATGCATCGTGATCGCCATTGATGCGAAGGCCTCTGGCAAACATCAATGGTGTGTCTATACACACGGTGGCCGTATACCGACCCGATGGGATGTCATTCGGTGGGCGAAACATGTAGAGAAACTAGGCGCCGGAGAAATCTTGCTGACCAGCATGGACCAAGATGGAACTAAACTAGGCTATGATATCGAACTTACCCGCCGCGTTTCATCAGCGGTACGTATACCGGTCATTGCTTCAGGCGGTGTCGGGAATCTTTCCCATTTTTATGATGCCTTCCACGGCGGTAAAGCTGATGCAGCCTTGGCAGCATCGATTTTTCATTTTGGAGAATTTAGCATTAGGCAAGTTAAACAATATTTAAAAAAAAGAAGAATACCCGTTAGATTGACATAATGCATATTAGACCGAGTACCTCAGCATTTAAATCACAGACACGAAAGGGTAAACTTATCCCGGTTTATGCGGAGTTTATCGCCGATCAAGAAACGCCTGTCACGCTCTTTATGAAAATAGCCCGTCTAAAAGAGAAAACTTTCTTGCTGGAATCTGCCGAAACAGACGAGCACATCGGTCGGTATTCAATTGTGGGACTTGATCCATCCCACGAAGTGACGCTTCAGAATAATGTGCTACAAATTAAGCAAAAAGGGCTAAAACAAAAATTTAAAATCACGACCAAGGAAGATGTTTTTAAAATACTGCGGCATTTTATTAAGACGTTAAAATTTGTTCCCAATCCTGCGCTCCCGAGCATTGTCGGCAGTTTGGTTGGTTTTTTAGGGTATGAATTTGTGCAGTACTGTGAAGAAATTAATTTGACCCAAAAATACGGCACGCAAACTGCCGATCTAAATTTACTCATTGCCCGTAAAGTAATTGTTTATGATCATTTCAATCGAACGGTTAAATTGATTGTCTTGGCTGACAGTAAAAATCAATCGGCGAATAAGGCTTACCGAACAGCATGCCATGACTTGCGGCGCTTGGCAAAATGTATCCGGACAGGAAAGGCCGCAGGCGAGCGGCTAGAGGCGGTGAAGAAGGAGGATTACGATTCATTTGCTCCAAATTCAAAAGTGAAAAAGAAAATTTTCTTGGAGGCAGTTCGGCAAATTAAACGATACATCAAAAATGGCGATTGTATTCAAACTGTCTTATCGCAACCCTTTGACTTAGGCATGGTGCAAAATGATTTTGAAATTTATCGTGCACTGCGCATTTTAAATCCATCCCCTTATATGTTTTATTACCGCAATGAAAAGCTTCGCTTGATTGGTTCGTCCCCGGAAACATTGGTTAAAAAAGAAGGGATGATTGCAGAGACGAGACCAATCGCAGGGACACGCCCTCGCGGGCGTGACGAACGCGAAGATCAACGCCTTGAGATGCAGTTAAAATCCTCGCCGAAGGAAAAGGCGGAACATTTGATGCTGGTGGATTTAGGCCGGAACGATTTGGGCCGTGTTTGTCATTTAAACACCATCAAAGTCATTGATTTTTGTCACGTTGAAAAGTTCTCCCATGTGATGCATTTGGTCAGCGTTGTCAAAGGGCGGCTGAAGCAGGGTAAAGATGCGTTTGACTTAATTCAATCTGCATTCCCAGCGGGGACTGTTTCGGGAGCGCCAAAAATTCGTGCCATGCAGATCATCGATGAGCTTGAACCTTATCGACGAGGGCCGTACGCGGGCGCTGTTGGATATTTTGGGTTTAACGGGGATATGGATGTTTGCATCACGATTCGAACTTTGATGATCATGAATCGCCGGGCTATGGTTCAGGCTGGCGCTGGTATTGTGAATGATTCGAATCCATTGCGAGAGTTCAAAGAAACGGTGAATAAAGCCAAAGCGTTGATGCAGGCCGTTCGGTTGTCACAAAGGAGATCGTCATGATTGTCATGATCGATAATTATGACTCCTTCACTTACAACCTTGTCCAATATCTTGGCGAATTAGGTGCTCACGTTCGCGTGTACCGAAATGATAAAATTTCTGTCGCGCAAATCAAACGTCTCAAACCAACTCACATTGTTATTTCGCCAGGTCCGTGTACGCCGAAAGAAGCCGGTGTGTCCAACGAGGTTATCTCGGCTTTTCATGGCAAGTATCCCATTTTGGGTGTTTGCCTTGGACATCAATGTATCGGTTATACATTTGGCGGGCGTATCATTCGCGCTAAAAATATCATGCATGGTAAGGTGTCTCAAATTTATCATCAAAGAAAAGGGTTATTTAAGAACATCAAATCGCCTTTTGAAGCAACGCGTTACCATTCGCTTTTGGTAGAGCGGAAATCATTTCCGAAGGATTTTGAAATCACGGCTTGGACTAAAGACCGTGAGATCATGGGTTTGCAGCACGTGAAATTCCCCACCTTCGGGGTTCAATTTCATCCCGAGTCAATCCTCACTAGAGCCGGAAAAACCATCTTGGCTAATTTCCTTAACAAATAGTTTGTCCGTTGATTCGTATTTTCAAGTGTGCTATTATTACACACTATGAATAGAAAAAGAGTTATAGATAAGCTGTTGCTAGGTAAAGACTTAGAACAATCGGAAAGCAGGAAACTATTCACACTGCTCATCCGTAATCGATTACCTTTCGAAACGGTAGTGCAAATTTTGGCATTACTTCAAAAAAAAGGAGAGGCGGTTACAGAGTTAACCGGCCTAGTGAAAGCAGCCCGCCGCATTCAAAAACGCCTCAAGTTTAAACCTGTGCACGCCAATCTTTGTGATGGCTGCGGAACCGGGGGCGACGGGAAGCAAACCATTAATATTTCAACCGCCGCTTCACTTGTTGCAGCTGCGGCAGGCGCTTATGTGGCCAAACATGGAAATTATTCGATCACCTCGCGAGCTGGCAGTTCTGATTTGATGAAAGCTTTAAGGGTTAGGATTCAGGCGCCTAGCCATGCGATGTTAAGATCATTAAAGCAAATTGGATTTGGCTATTTTCATGCCCCTGCGTATACAAAGGCATTTCGATACGCCGCGCCTGCACGTCAAGCATTGGCACGTCAGAAGATGAAAACTATTTTTAATTTATCCGGTCCGCTTTTAAATCCATTGCATGTTAAAAGACAGGTCATCGGTGTTTTTCATTATCGATATATTCCGTTATTGATTAAAACGCTCAAGTTACTTGGCTGTCGACACGCGCTTGTTGTCTCAGGCCAGGATGGGACGGATGAAATCACCACCCATCAAATAACATATACGGCTGAACTTAAAAAAAGCCAAATTAAATACGGTCGGTTTCAACCAAAGCAATGGCTTTTACGACGCTCGCAGACCAAAGATCTTAAGGGGGGCGGAGCGCTGTTTAATGCAAAAAAGACGCTCAGGATTCTAAACGGCACAGATCGAAGCGCTTGCACGGATGTCGTGCTGGCAAACGCAGGCGCCATGCTTTATGTGGCAGGTATTTCACCGTCCATTCGGGCAGGAATTCAAAAAGCGGCCGTCATTTTAAAGACAGGAAAAGCACTTATGGTTTTGAATCAATTGAGGCGGTTAAGCCAATGATACTGGATCAAATTGTCAATAAAAAGAAAAATCAGGTGGTGGAAGCAAAAAATCTTTACCCGCTTCAAAAACTGAAACGGGCGCTCTTAACTCACAAAGTTTCCGTCCGCAGTTTGAAATCCGTTTTGCAAAACCGCGAAAGCAGGCCTCATTTGATTTGTGAAATGAAAAAAAGCTCGCCTTCGGAGGGCATGCTCAAGCATCGGTATGTTCCGCAACATCTTTTAAGACAGTTTGAAAAAGGCGGCGCGGCGGCCGTTTCGATTTTAACTGAACCTCACTATTTCTCCGGCAGCATTGAACACGTGAGACGTTTAAGACCGCTTTCAAAAATACCAATTTTAAGAAAAGACTTTATTATTGATGAATATCAAATATATGAATCACGTTTAATCGGGGCTGATATCATTTTGTTAATTGCCGCTATCCTCACGCCGGCACAAATGAGTGACTTTTTGAAACTGGCTCGCACGTTAGGACTTGAAGTGTTGACCGAAATTCATCGCGAAGACGAACTACAAATGGTAATCGACGCGGGGTCAGATTTGATTGGGATTAATAATCGAAATCTTGACACGCTTCAAACTGACGTCAACTATGCGAAACAACTTTTAGAAAAGGTGCCAAAAAATCTTTTAGCCGTGGTGGAAAGCGGTATTTCATCGCATAACGATATTCAAACTTATCAAGAACGAGCGGATGGTTTTTTGATTGGTAGCACTTTGATGAAATCGACAAATATTTTAGAAAAACTCAGAGAATTGCGAGGCTGCTGATATGGTTCAAGTTAAGATTTGCGGAAACACCAATTTAGAAGATGCCCAATTGGCGCGACAGTATGGCGCTGATTTTCTGGGTTTTATATTTGCAAAAAGTAAACGTCTTATTACGGCTGATACAGCAAAACAAATGATGGAACACATGAAAGATTTTAAAGCATTTGTTGGTGTTTTTGCCAACCAACCTAAAGAAGAAGTAGAAAAAATTGTCGAATTGCTAGGTCTTCAGTGGCTCCAATTCCACGGTGAAGAAACAAGCCGGTACTGTGACTATTTTTCACAAAAAGGTTATAAGATCATCAAGACTTTCCACATCAAAGATGCCATGAGCTTAAAACGGATCGACGAGTACAATGTCGATGCTTTTCTCTTTGACACCTATTCAAGTAAAGAAAAAGGCGGTACCGGTCAAATCTTTGATTGGTCTTTGATCGATGAAAAACCTTATGTGCGTGAACGATTATTTCTTGCGGGAGGACTCAGCGTAGACAATGTTAAACACGCCGTCCAGACTGTAAAGCCTTATGCCATCGATGTGGCAAGCGGCGTTGAGAAGGCACCCGGTCAAAAAGACCCGGATCTCCTGCGTGAATTCATACGGTTGGCGAAAGGCGATGAGATTAAAACATTAAAGTCATGATGACACCGGACTTCTACCTCAAAGCGATCAAGCGAATTGATAACATTGATAAAGATAAACTGGCTGAATGGGTTTCTTCGCTTTGCGATCACCAGAAAAAAACTGCGGAACTGCTCGATGCAATTCATGAGGGTGTTCTAGTCATTGATTCGCAATTGCAAGTAACCTATCTTAATCTTCCAGCGCAACGCATTCTGGGGATTCAATCGGAAACGCCGCAAGACAGAACTCTGGATCATCTTATTTTTGATCAAAATTTAAAACAACGGCTGAAAAGCATTATCCATGAAAATAATGAGGTTTTTGACGAACCATTTCAACTCTTGATGCCCCGTCATCAGTATTTACGAATTAGTATCCTGTGCTTAAAGCGCTTAAAAGGTTCTTACGTCGTTAGTTTATTGCCCGAAACCCACCACGACGAACGTTTGAAAGAAAGATATCAACAAGAACATCTAGCTGCTATTGTGACATTAGCATCTGGGGTTGCCCACGAAATCGGTAACCCCCTTAACTCGATTAATATCCATTTGCAGTTAATTGCCAAGCAGCTTGGACTGATACCCGCCCGATACGCAAAGACAATCAAAGAATCGATCGAGGTGGTCTCGGAAGAGACCGATCGGCTTGATCAAATTGTTAAGAACTTTTTGCGCGCCACACGCCGCAAGCCCATCCAATTTGAGAAAGGTAATCTGCAAGACATCCTAAAGGATGTGCTTCGTTTGCTTGAGCCCGAATTTAAACAGCAGCACATTAAACTCAAAAGTATTTTTGATCATAAATTGGAACCATTTCTGATGGATGAGGAACGTCTTAACCAAGTGTTTTTGAATATCATCAAGAATTCAATTCAAGCCATGCCGAATGGGGGCACTTTACGGATTACCGTTAAAAAAAACCAGGCTCTCTGCCGAATCTCTATTGAAGATACCGGGCACGGGATGGACCGTAAAGCCTTGGATAAAATCTTTGACGCTTATTACACCACCAAAGAAGAGGGGAGCGGACTAGGACTCGTGATTGCTTATCAAATCATTCGGGAACATCACGGCCGCATTGAAGTGCAAAGTCAATTAAACAAAGGAACCGCCTTTCATATTTATCTGCCGATTCAAAAAGAAAAGTTACCATTGCCAAGTCCTCAGCCAACTCAAAAAAGAAATGAACAATTTATTTAACTCAGTCTTGATTGTAGATGACGAAAAGAATACCCGTGACGGCATGCGGATATTCTTAGAAAGCAAAGACTACGACGTGTGGATGGCTGCCAACGGCACCGAGGCGTTGGAGACAGCAAAAACGCACCGGCCAGATTTGGCATTGATTGATTTGCGGATGCCGGAGATGGACGGGTTGACTTTACTCAGACGCTTCAAAGAATTATACCCTGCTATGATCGTTATCGTTTTAACTGCGTATGGAACTGTTGAAACTGCCGTTCAGGCCATGAAGGCAGGTGCCTATTACTATCTCAGCAAACCTGTCAATCTGGATGAATTGGAGATTATTTTAAAGAAAGCCTTTAGAGAAAACTCTCTCGAGCAAGAAAATAAGAGCCTGCGACAAGAATTGTTAGACGCGAAATTTGAAACGAATCAAATCATCGGCCAGTCAGAACCAATACAGGCATTATTAAAAACCGCAAAGCAAGTAGCTGAATCGGATGCAACAGTTTTAATTGAAGGAGAGAGCGGAACAGGTAAAGAATTACTGGCACATGCCATTCATCAGTTTAGCAGGCGTCGACAAGCGCCGTTTGTGACGGTGCATTGCGGAGCGCTGACTGAAAGTTTGCTGAGCAGTGAATTGTTCGGACATGAAAAAGGGGCTTTTACAGGTGCCTCAGAGCGAAAAACCGGCCGGTTCGAGAGGGCACACGGCGGCACGCTTTTTTTAGATGAAATTGGCGAAATTACGGAAACGACCCAAATCAAATTACTTCGTTTTCTTCAGTCCGGTGAATACGAACGTGTCGGAAGCGCTAAAACGTTAAAAGCGGACGTTCGATTAATTTGTGCGACCAATAAGATTCTAAAGAACCAGGTGCAGGCAGGTAAATTTCGGGAAGATCTTTTTTATCGTATTAATGTTATTTTACTCAGAGTTCCGTCTTTAAGAGAGCGGAAAGAAGACATCGAAGTGCTGGCACAACATTTCATCCATATTCTTGCAGTGAAGAATCGCCGCGATGTTAAGTCCATTACGCCTCGAGCGTTGAAGTTTTTTCAACAATATGATTGGCCTGGCAATATTCGTGAACTGCGCAATATTATTGAACGAATGATTGTGCTAAGCAAAGAGCCAAAACTTGATGTGGATTTGATCCCGTCTGACTTAATCAGTGTCACATCTTCTGCAACGTCTAAAAAGAATGAGTCAGATAGCAGCAGTCTTTCTTCGATGGAGAAAAATTGGATTGAGAGGGCGCTTAGAGCGGTAAAAGGCAACAAATCACTTGCGGCCAAAAAGTTAGGAATCTCCCGCCGAACCCTCTATCGCAAGCTGGAAGAGTATGGGCTGAACGTGTAATATTGACACACTGCATGGTTCAATAGAATTCAATTTCCAGATGATTGAAGCCTTATCATTTTAACGGTATTCCTTAAGTCTTTTATTTTGAGTAACTTACAAGACATAGGATTGCTCTGATCTTTGGCACACTACTTGAACTAGATTGAGTAGACAGTTTTATTAAAATGATTAAAAAGGGGATAAACCATGGGAAAAGTTTTAGGGATTGATTTAGGAACAACCAATTCATGTATGGCGATCATTGAGGGTGGAGAACCGAAAGTGATTCCAAACAAAGAAGGGAATCGAACCACGCCCTCAATTGTTGCATTTACCAAAAATAATGAACGGCATGTGGGCCAGGCGGCTAAGCGGCAGGCTGTCACTAATCCTGAAAATACGATTTTCAGTGCTAAGCGCTTTATTGGCAGACGAATTAACGAAGTGAAATCTGAGATCTCGCTTGTCCCTTTTGAGGTCAGAGAAGGTAAAAGCGGCGAAGCCGCGATACATGTCAACGGCCGGGATTTTACACCGCCTGAAATATCAGCTCTTGTTTTACAAAAACTCCGAGCAGACGCGGAAGCTTTTTTGGGTGAGACGATCAAACAAGCAGTCATAACGGTTCCCGCATATTTTAATGATTCACAGCGGCAAGCCACAAAAGATGCCGGGCAAATTGCCGGATTGGAAGTGCTTCGCATCATCAATGAGCCAACGGCGGCGGCCTTGGCTTATGGACTTGACAAAAAGAAAGAAGAAAAAATCGCTGTTTATGATCTTGGCGGCGGTACTTTTGATATTTCAATTCTTGAAATCGGAGATGGCGTGTTTGAAGTTAAGGCCACCAATGGCGACACACATTTAGGCGGCGACGATTTCGATCAAAAGATCATCAACTGGCTTGTGAGTGAGTTTAAAAAAGATCAGGGTGTTGATCTTTCAAAAGATCGCATGGTCTTACAGCGTTTGAAAGAAGCGGCCGAAAAAGCTAAATGCGAGCTTTCGACTTCTCAATCCACTGAAATTAACTTGCCTTTTATCACTGCTGATGCCTCCGGACCAAAGCACTTGGTTATGTCGCTTACGCGTTCAAAGTTAGAACAGCTGGTTCAAGAATTGGTAGAACGCACCATCGGCCCATGCCAGCAATGCCTCAAAGACGCCGGTCTTTCAGCTTCTCAAATTGATGAGGTGATTTTGGTCGGCGGTCAAACGCGCATGCCGGCGGTTCAAGAACAGGTTAAGAAGCTATTCCAAAAAGATCCGCATCAGGGTGTTAATCCGGATGAGGTGGTCGCGGTAGGCGCAGCTATTCAGGGCGGTGTTTTAGCAGGGGAAGTGAGAGACGTCCTTCTTTTGGATGTGACACCTTTATCACTGGGGATTGAAACACTTGGCGGCGTGATGACGAAGCTGATTGAACGTAACACGACCATTCCAACCAAAAAGTCGGAAATCTTCTCAACCGCCTCGGATAATCAAACAGCTGTTACCGTGAAAGTGTTGCAAGGCGAACGTGAGATGGCATCAGGAAACCGAGTGCTCGGTATTTTTAATTTAGAAGGGATACCAGCAGCGCCGCGTGGCGTACCTCAAATTGAAGTCACATTCGACATCGACGCCAACGGCATTGTGCATGTGTCGGCAAAAGACTTGGGAACCGGCAAGGAACAAAAGATTCGGATTGAATCGTCCTCCGGAATTTCCAAAGATGAGATTGACAAACTGGTCAAGGAAGCGGAAAAACATGCTTCTGAGGACAAGAAAAAACACGAACTGGTTCAAGCCAAAAATACTTTAGACAATTTAATTTATTCCGTTGAGAAAAGCTTGAAAGAATACGGAGATAAAATTACCGAAGACGAAAAAAAGAAAATAGAACAGGAATTAAAAGCTGCAAAAGAAGTTTTGCATTCTGAAGACATCTCTACGCTTCAGAGCGCACAGGAAAAACTGACGCAAGCTTCTCATGCTGTTGCTCAAAAAATGTATGCAGAAGCTGCTAAAAAGCAGCAGGGGGCACAACAGACATCTCAGGCAGAACCATCATCATCACAAGGCTCCAAAGCAAAGGACAAAGGCGATGTCGTAGATGCTGATTACGAAGTTGTTGATGATGACGAGGGGAATAAGAAGAAATAACTTAAATTAACCGCTTGTTGTTTCTTATTACGAGCGCTCATAAGAGCATGCTGATAAGTAAACGGTTGCAACTGGTTTTCCTTTTGATCGTATTGGCCGGTAGCGCATTTATCTTGCTGCCGGTCAATGTTTTTTCTAACACTGATCTGACAGTTAAAACGACTCATTCCGGACAAGAACTCACACTGGATGATGCTTTTACGCTTAATGTTCAATTCATTTGGCATGGTGATCCAAACGATTACCGCTTTTTGATTCCTTCGCTTAAGTTAGACAATTTAATCCTCACTAAAATAGGGCAGTCGATCGAGTCAAAAGGACCGCAAATTATAAAGTCCTTCAATTTTACGTTTAAGCCGATCAAAAACGGGGTTGCTACGGTCCGTGCGTTTCAGTTTTCCTACCAAGCAAAAGAGGCGGCCGAAATCACCTCTATCACTATCAATGAACAGCCGCTCACCATTTTTTCCTCTTCTGCAGCAAAATGGCTAAAAACTTATTGGCCAATCTCTCTGACGGGTGCCCTGATTTGCGTTATTCTTCCCATCATTTTGTTAAAGACCAGTACTCAGCGGAGGAGGGCGGTAAGAGCCGTTCCGGTCACTTCGCTCGAACAAACGCAACTTGTAAAACTCGAACACTTAGAAATGCAAGTGAAAGCACGTCATTGTGAAATGAAGGAGATAGAAGAATTATCTTCAATTATAAATGACTATTGCGTGTTAAAATGGCATGCACGCAGCATGAATGAATTTAAGTCGACCAAATTAACAGCATTAGAAGAAAACGAGCAGAAAAAAATAGGCATCATCCTAGATCAGCTCGAGAAATTAAATTACGCGGGTAATCAAATTGATCAAGAAGTCTTTATGGATACCGTTAGACTTTCCCGACAGTTTATTCATCAACATGAACCTGTAGCAGCCGTCATATCAGCCTAACAAAATACTGGAGGAATCTATGCAAGCTAGCATCCGTGAACTTGGGGATAAAATTAAGTCCGAACACACCAAACTTGAAACACTGTTTCAAGAAATAAACAAGGTGATGGTTGGACAGAAATATCTGATTGAACGCTTAATGATCGGGCTGCTCGGCAATGGACACATTTTAATAGAAGGCGTGCCTGGATTGGCAAAAACAACCGCTGTGCGGACGCTGGCAAATGCCATCCGTACCGATTTTCAGCGAATCCAGTTCACCCCAGACCTTCTACCGGCCGATTTGATCGGTACTTTGGTTTACAATCCCAAAGACGGACATTTCACTACAAAAAAAGGACCAATTTTTTCTCACATTATTCTGGCAGATGAAATTAACCGCGCCCCTTCAAAAGTGCAAAGCGCTCTCTTGGAAGCTATGCAAGAACGCCAAGTAACAATCGGTGACACGACATTTAAACTGGATGATCCATTTCTGGTTCTGGCAACCCAAAATCCCATTGAACAAGAAGGAACTTATCCGCTGCCTGAAGCACAAGTTGACCGCTTCATGCTTAAGCTTTCGGTTACTTACCCAACCAGAAAAGAAGAAAAAGAAATCTTAGAACGCATGTCAACCGGAACCGAAATCCAAGTGCAGCCTGTGATGGAAGCCAAGCATATTCTTGACCTGCGAAAATTAGTCAACCAAATCTATGTCGATGAAAAAATAAAGGATTACATTCTCGACATTGTGTTTGCGACTCGAAACCCCGAAAACTACAAACTGGATTCCTTGAAACCGTTGATTAATTTTGGCGCTTCTCCGAGAGCCAGCATTATGTTGACGGTTGCCGCAAAAGCACAAGCTTTTTTGAAGGGCAGGGGATATGTGACGCCCGAGGATGTTAAGCAAATTGGGATGGACGTTTTACGCCATCGCGTCATCGTCACTTATGAGGCGGAAGCGGAAGAGATGCGATCCGAGGACATTGTTGGCAAAATCTTTGACCAAATTGAAGTTCCCTAATGATTCCAAAAGATGTTCTAAAACAAGTTAAGCGCATTGAAATTCGAACCAACCGCTTGGTCAATGACTTATTCGGCGGAGAGTACGGGTCGATTTTTAAAGGCCAAGGAATTGAATTTGCTGATGTGCGCGAATATGTTCCGGGCGATGACATTCGTACGATTGATTGGAATGTGACGGCGCGGTCGGATAAAACCTTTGTAAAGAAGTATGTTGAAGAACGTGAACTGACCGTCTTGTTCGTTGTGGATGGTTCGGGCTCACAGCACTTTGGAACTGCCTCTAAATTCAAATCCACCATTGCTGCTGAAATTTGTGCATTGCTGGCATTTTCGGCAATTCGAAACAATGATAAGGTCGGTCTCTTAATTTTTACCGATGAAATTGAGAAAATTGTCCCCATTAAAAAAGGCCGCAGCCACGCTTTGAGGGTTATCCGTGAAATTCTTTTCTACGAACCAAAGCGGAAAAAAACCAATTTAAAAGCTGCGCTTGAACATCTTCAGAAATCCTTGCGCCGTAATGCGATCATTTTTATTGTGTCCGACTTTATGGATGACGGTTATGAAAAGCCTCTTAAGGTGCTCGGCCGTAAGCACGATGTGATTGCCATCCGGTTAGTGGATCCCCGGGAAAAAAAACTGCCTCGATCTGCTATGTTAGAATTGGAGGATGCGGAAACGGGAGAAAAAGTCCTCGTCGATACCCGCTCAAAGCAAATTTGCGATGCTTATCAACGGCATTTTGAAGAACGTTTTTTACGCCTAAACCGTTTGTTTCGATCCATTGGGATTGACCGCGTTGATATTCAAACAGACGGTTCTTACACCGAGCCTCTGATCAAGCTATTTCGTGAACGTGAAAAGAGGAAATGATGGGCTTGAAATCGCGTGTAATTAGCCTTTTTTTGCTGTTTTACACCTTATCTATCCTTTACTGCCCACTGGGAGCGATCGGTGCAGAAGACGCTGATATTTCAGTCAAATCAGCCGTTGATAATGCCTTCATCACCATTGGTGATCAAGTCCATTTTAAAATCACGGTTACGCATGATCCTAAGATTCAAATCACGCAAATTAACACCGCTGAGCCGCTAAAAGATTTTGAGGTTAAACAAGACACGCCTTTTAAACAAGAAAAATCGGACGGACAAATTGAGGAGGGGAGAGACGTTGTTTTTACCAGTTACCAAGTAGGGGAGTACGTCATGGCTCCAGCCATTATCAGCTATCTCGACCAGAACCGAACACCGCAAAGCACTGAAACCAACCAACTTTACTTAACCGTTGAAAGCATTGACCAGGGACAAAGCGCTAGCCAAGATATTAAGGACGTTAAAGGAATTTTGCTTTTCCAACATTCACGATGGATTTGGCTAGCGCTGATCACAGGCCTTCTTGTGATTGCTGCTATATGGCGGCTGTTCAATCGTCAAAAAAAACACATGACAGCGATGGGAGAACAGCCTGCTCTTTCAGCTGACGAAGAGGCCTATCGAGCATTAAATCGATTAATAGAATCCAACTTACTCAAGCAGCAGCTTTACCGTGAGTACTTTTTTCAGCTTTCTGAAATTATCCGCCGGTACTTTGAACGCCGGTTTTATTTTTCAGCACTCGAATCCACCACGGATGAAGTCATGCAATCTATTCGGCAAAAGAATCTGGATGGAAAAACCTTGACCCTCATTCGCCAAACATTGGAATTTTGTGACTTAGCTAAGTTTGCCAAATACAAACCTTCACCCGCTGAAGTGCTTGAATTGAACCGATTTTCTAAAGAAATAATTGATATAACTAAAATAGACACAGCAAATGGCGGTCACATTCCGCCATCCGTTCAATCGCCGTGATGTATGACTTTTAAAGATCCGCAATTTTTTGCTTTCATAGTGCTTTTGCCTGTTATTCTGTTTTGGTTCAAGAGAAAACGCAGCAGTTCTATCCGATTCTCATCCATTACGCCATTCGCCCGTATTTCTCAGATCGGCAGTGCCCGCCGGATCCAATTTTATTTTGACCTAGCACGGCTCGTTGCTTTCTTATTAATAATAGCTGCGCTTGCGCGCCCGCAGCAGGTATCCGCTGAAAGAGAATTCGAAGCGAGCGGGATTGACATTGTTTTAGCTTTGGATATCTCGGGGTCGATGCTAGCCGAAGACTTCAAGCCTGCCAATCGAATTAGCGTCGCCAAAGAAGAAGCAAAACGCTTTATCAAAGGAAGGCATAGCGACAGAATCGGCTTGGTAGTTTTTGCCGGCAAGAGTTACACCCAATGTCCGCTCACGCTTGATTACCATGTGCTGACGCGCCTTATTGATGACGTGCAAATCGGTTTAATTAAAGATGGGACTGCCATCGGACTTGCCATTGCCAATGCAGTTAATCGGTTACGGGACAGCGATGCCAAGAGCAGGATCATTATTCTGTTGACGGACGGCGACAATAATGCGGGCAACATTGATCCTGTGACAGCTGCTGAATTAGCCAAAAGCTTCGGTATCCGCATCTACACCATCGGTATCGGAACAGGGGGCTTGGTGCCGTTCCCGATTGATGATCCTATTTTTGGCAAACGGTATGTGCAGGCTGAAGTGGCTATTGACGAGCGTATGCTCAAACGCATCGCCGATATTACCGGCGGGTTATATTTCCCCGCACGTGATGCTCAAATGCTTTCGCAAGTTTATGAGAAAATTGACAAACTTGAGAAAAGTGATTTCAAAGTTCAAGAATATCAGAGCTTCAATGAACTCTTTGATTATTTTTTATGGCCTGGCATTCTAATTTTATTGCTCGAAATCATCATCCGTAATACTTTCTTCTTAAAGGTTCCTTAATCATGCAGTTCTATCATTCGAATAACCTGGTGTTGCTTTGGCTGGTGCCAGCCCTCGTGGTTTTTTATCTCTGGCTGTGGCAAAGGCGGATGCGCGCGCTCCGATCCCTAGGCATGCTTGATACGATTAAACAACTCATCAGTTCGTTTAGTTCTACGAAGTATTTTTGGAAGGCAGCTTTGCTGATTTTAGGGATTACTTTTTTGTTGGTTGGACTAGCACAGCCGCAATGGGGAGAGGAAAAGAAACAATTGAAACGCCGTGGTGTGGACATTATATTTATGGTTGATTCATCTCTCAGCATGTTGGCCGAAGATGTAAAGCCAAACCGCTTAGAGAAAGCAAAATTCCTGATGAAATCGTTCTTGCGGCATTTGAAAGGTGATCGGATTGGCATTGTCACGTTTGCCGGCACAGGCTTTTTGCAGTCACCGCTCACATTAGATTATTCAGCGTTTACTTTGTTTATTAACTCTATTTTTGCCGGCTATATTCCGGATCCCGGGACTAATCTCAGCGAGGGCATTAAAACAGCGGTGCACTCTTTCCCTGAAAGCCAAAAGAAATATCGCGCCATTGTTATCTTGAGTGACGGTGAATCACTTGCAGGACAAGCCGATGAGGCGATCGCGTTAGCCAAAAAAGAAAACGTCAAAATTTACACCGTTGGAATCGGATCGCCTGACGGAGAACCTATCCCCTTAAAATCCAAAGAGGGGAAGTCAATGGGCTATAAAAAAGACAGGGAAGGGCAGGTGGTCATTACCAGGCTGGATGAATCTTTTCTCAAGCAGTTAGCGCAAGAAACGGAAGGGCTTTATTTCAGAGCTTCTGCCGCTGAGCGCGAAACAGAGTTGATTTATCAGCACATGCAGAGTCTCGGCAAACAAGAATTCAAGGAACAGCTTGTCATTGAACGGGAAGATCATTTTCAGCTTTTTGTGGCAATGGGGCTCACTTTGTGCATGTTTTCGACTTTATTATCAGATCGGCGAAAATTATGATGCCATTTTTCCGAATTTTCATACTATTTTGTTTTTTAGGTTTCTTCAGTGCATGGTTTGATTCAGCATCCGGCCTGACGAAAAAAGGAAACGATTTGTTCGAACAAAAAAAGTATCAATCAGCGCTTGAACAATTCCAGAAAGCACAAGTCAAAAGCCCCCATCGGCCGGAAGTGCATTACAACATTGGGACGACTCTCTACAAAGCGGGTGACTTTGTAAATGCGGGGGCTTCACTGGATAAAGCGATTCAAGAAACAAAAGACCAGAAAACTGATAAGAAAATGTTGGCGCAATACTGGTATAACTACGGTAATGGGCAATACCGCTTGGGGGATTTTGAGAAAGCCGTCGAAGCTTACAAAAAAACGCTGGATCTTGATCCTGAAGATCGAGATGCTAAACACAATTTAGAACTCCTGATGAAGAAAAAAGGCGCTTTTGAAGATAAGCAAAAGGAACGTGACCGCCAAAACGAAAAGCAGCAGGAAAATCAAAAAAACCAGAACCAGAAGCAACAGCAAAATCAGAATCAGAACAATCAGTCCCAAAATCAGCAGCAAAACCAAAACCAAGGCGGATCAGATTCGAAACAGGACCAGCAAGATCAAGGGCAAGATCAATCTAAAGATCAAAAACAAGAAAAGGGTGAGCAGAATCAGCAGCAAAATGATCAGGAAAGTAAGGAAACCGAGCAAAAAAAGCCGAAAAATCAGCAAGATGAGCAACAGAACCAGCAGCAGCCCGAACCTAACCAAAAGCCTCAGCAACAACAGCCACAGCAGCAAGCTGAATTAAAGCCAAATCAATCAGAAAAACAGGAGTTAGTGAATCAGGGCGGTACTAAAGCCGGTGAATACTTGCAAGGTCAAATGTCAAAAGAAGATGCCTTGCGAATCCTGGATGCACTTAAGGATGGCGAGCAGGAGCTGCAGATTGTCAGGCGACCTCCGGAGAAGAAGCGCGAGGATGAGTATGTCGAGAAGGATTGGTGAGCGCGGTTTTTATCAGTAGTACATCTTACATAAGATATATTATAGGACGTTCATTATACAATCAACAACTAAACTGCTGCTGCAGAAAGACTCCCGACAATGCTTAACTTCTTCTTGGCAAGCCGCCCCAACGTTGTATTCCCTTTAGCCAGTTGTTTCAATACTTGAATCCCGAATTCCCGAAGATCAAACAACTTCTCTGAAAAGTGAAATCCAATATAGTACTTGTCTTTGGGATCAAAGGCCTTCTCCTTTTGGATCCGTTTCGCAAAACTGGCTCCGGCTGATTTAACCATGCTTTGAAGCATCAAAAGTCCCTTGTCTTGGTCGCGATAAGCGCTTGAAAGGTCCTGTTTTGAACGTTTTAGAAGGTTAACCATATAGGCAAATCGCGCTTCTTCATTAAACAGGACACTTCCTTCAATTTGATTCAAGTAAAACAGAGCTTGATCCCATTTCTTCTTTCGTTGGAACGCTTTAACACTTGTCATCACATAAGTATATAAATAATCAGGATTCACAGCTTTTAAGAGCGCAAAATAACGCTTGTACTGCTCATTATTTTGTTTCACTAGCTTTTCAGCCCGTTTCACGATGCTCTGACAAGCCGCTCGCTTTTTAAAGTAAATCTTGTGGGACTGCAGAATATGAATAATTTGACTAGCTTTTTCCGGACCGCTTGCGTGGTCAAATTGAATCAACAAAGCCGGGACAGCGCGTGACATTTTTTCTAGCGAAGATTTAGCCGCGTCCCGGATCCTAAAATCATTAGAATCCAAATAACGCGTTAAAGTCGAAACATTTTCTTTCGAATCGTATGTCCCCAATTTTGAGAGCGCAAAACTTCGTACGGACGGATGATGGCTTTCTAAGAGCTTCGTTAGTTGTTTCTTATATTTTTCCGGAAGCGTCTGTTTTTCCAAGGTGGCAATCGCGTTTTTAACAATGTTTGAAAAATCATCATGGTGTAAAAGCGGGAATAACGCTTTTATGACGTCTTCATTTCCCTTTTTCTCCAGCGGGAGCAGCGACAGCGAAATGAGTGCAAATTTACGCACACCTAACTCGCGATTCGTTGCGATGAATTTCAAAAGATTTTTTTTAAAAGAAACGTCCCCTAAATATCCCATCAAAATAATACCGGAGGTTAAAACCGAGGCGTTTTTCTTCACATCAGTGCGGTTCACAAAACGAACAATTCGAGTCCGGAGCCACGAACGGTTCTTCCGCTCCGCCTGCGCCAGGATCGGCCGCAATAAACTGCATACATACCGCAGGTGTTCAAAATTGCTTTGATCAAGCAAAGCCATTAAAAGGAAATCGATTGCCTCCCTGCTCTTTAGTCGTGCAAACACATCTAAGATGGCTTGCTTGGTTTGATAGGTAACCTTTTTGTAAGCTTTTCGCAAATAAGGCACTGCGCCCGGCCCCATTTGCGTCATGATTGACACGATGCGATCACGCTGCATTTCGGAGCTTTGTAACGCGTCAATTAAGTGCGGAAGATAAGCGGTGACGGGCGTTTTTGCCACAATCTCTAACAAAGCAACCCTTAACTGCGGCGAAGAAGCTTTTTTGATGCGCTGTCCGATCAGCTGAACTACTTGAGGGTCCCGCACCTGAAGTTCCGCCAGCACGCGAATAGCCGCTAATTGCAGTTCTAGACTTTCGGCATTAATAAGATTGCAAATTTTCTTAATGACTGGCTGCATGGGTTTGATTCTACAATAAATAGTCGAAATAATAAAATTACTTTTTTGAAGCCGATGGCGGGTGCCGTCGATAGACTTTCCGACGAAAAACATCGCGCGCAACTGAGTGAACACGGTCTAAAAACAAATAGCCATTTAAATGATCGAGTTCGTGCTGAAGACAAATCGCTTCAATACCAGCGGCCGCTATTTGACGGACTTTGAAATCTTCATCATGATAATGAACTGTCACTCTCTCATACCGCGAAACATTGCCTGTGTGATGCGGTAAACTCATACACCCTTCTCTGCCTATTTTTGCCCCCTCCCCTGTTAATAGCTCAGGATTCACCAGAATAAGCCGTTTTTTGCCCTTTTCTCTGCTACTGACATCTATAACGGCAATCGCTCGATCATAGCCAATTTGCGGGGCTGCAATGCCAATACCGCCAGGTTGAACAGCCATGGTGTCAATGAGATCCCTAATGATTCCTCGTTCAAATGAGGTGATGCCCTGAACACGTTTGACTGACTTTCGCAGTATATGATCCGGGTACAACACGATGGGTTTAACAGACATGAATTTAAAGCGGCAGTGGTTCGACAGGTTTAAAAACAAGATCAGCTCGATAGCGCTTAGCGACTTGCCGCAACCCTTTTTCGACTGACTTGATGTCTTTTGATTTTGGAATATCAACTTCAAGCGCTAAACCATAAATCTTTTTCTTACCCATTTGTATTAACTTTGAATTCAAATCAGTGATATTCAACCCGCGGCTTGCCAGCAGATGACTGACATGGTAAACAATGCCTGCCCTGTCTTCACCAAATATCGAAACATAGTAGGGCATTTCGTACTGTGTTGCGTGAGGAATTTTCTTTTTTTTGGCTGGTGATAAAGGCCGGATATCAATGCTTAACTTTCGTTTTGCTTCCAGCCGCTTTAAATAACTTTCCAGCACACTCAGCTGCTTTTGGCTGGGTAACGCTACAATAAAAATCATGGCAAACTCGCCGCACAAAATGCTCATGGTGGCATCCTGTAAATTACCCTTTAAACGGTAAAAGACGGATGTGACGTCGGCAATAATACCGCTCTGGTCCTTCCCTGAAACCGTCACACATAATTTCATCAAATTTCCTTTTACGCGCTAAGTTTTATCTCATCGATGTACCAGGTGCCGGCACTTTCTTGTCCCAATGAATATAAATTTATTCTTAACGCCGAAAGTGCATTTAATTTCAACTTACTGGCTTCGGTTCTTAGATCAAATGTGTACGTCTTCCAAAATGTAAAGACATCTGCGACTCCGAAAGTAATGTGTTCGTTTTTCGTTCCCAGCAAATCCACCTCGGCTTTGGGTGCGCGATCAACAACCGTAGCGGTTTTCATTCGCATAGAGATTTTAGAGTATTTGCTCAAATCGGTATTAGGCAGTTCAATAACGAATGAAGCCGGCTTATACAGGTTGGGTTTAAAAGCAAAATTAACACGGAGCGAACCTCCCGTGCTGCCAAATTTATTAGCTTCGTCAACTCCTAAAGTCAGAGCATTTGCCGTCATGGGATCAATGATACTCTTCACCTGGCCACCAAGTTCTGTGGCAAGTTGATGATGATCAAATTGTGCCACGATTAATTCTTCCTGTTTCGGTGACGCCATCGGCCGAGCGGCCGCGGACTGTATTTTTTGATCATTCCCCGCCGCATGATCAGCTTGCTGTCCGGAAGCATCAGGCGGCTGACGGGTGTTCATTTTTGAAGACTGAATTAAAACTACCGTTGCAAAAAAAATAACGATTTGGGCAACCAAAATTGCAATGGCATACCGCAAGTAGCCGGCCCCCTCATCGGTAAAATCTTTTTTTGCGCGGATCTCTATCACATCCTCCTCACCCAGATGTTCCGCCCTGATCTTAGGAAATTCTTTTTTGGAATATGGATTATCTAGCCTTGGCTCTTTTTCTGATAAGTGCGCTGCACCCATTCTAATACCTCTTCTTTATTTTGCCATTTCCCTTCCAACTGTTGAACATAAACCTCATCTAAAATAGTCTTCATCAAAGGGCCCGACACAATGCCTATTTTCTTCAAATCGTGCCCATTAATCAAGCTTTTTGGTTTAAGGTTCTCAATTTCAAATTCTTTTAACTTTAATTTTAAAAACTGATAATTATCCAATTTCCCATGGCTGGAAAGGCAATCGATGCGATGGAACTCAAGTTCATCATCAAACCCTTCGCGTGTTACAAATTGTTTAAGCTTTCCGAGCCGCATTTGCTGAACCGCTGCAAACTTCATGTGATTCACCACGCAAGATAGAATACCGTCAATTTCATGATTTGAGAACCTTAATCGACGCAAAATCTTCTCTGCCATCTCAGCGCCCACGTGCTCATGGGAATAAAAAGTGATTTTCCCCTCCTTCACGGCCTGTGTCGCCGGTTTGCCGACATCATGCAAAAGCGCGCCAAACGCTAAAATAGGAGAAGGATCTTTTAATTGATTGAGAATAATGGCCGTATGAACAAAAACATCTCCTTCGGGGTGAAACTCGGGCGATTGTTGAACACCCTTCATGGCTTCAATTTCAGGTAAAATAACCTTCAAAAGACCTAACTCGGATAAGAGATAAAGCCCGTCCCCTGCCCGAGGCCGGGTGAATAACTTAATCAATTCATCGCGGATCCTCTCTTGACTCACACACCCAATATCACTCGCCATCTCCTGAATGGCTTTTTTAGTTTCCGGTGTAATCGAAAACCCTAAATTAACCGCAAAGCGGGCTGCTCTTAATAAGCGTAGTTTATCTTCTTTGAATCGGTCTCGGGGATTGCCAATGGTACGAATAACTTTTTTTTGTATATCCAATTGACCATCAACATAATCGATCACTTTATCCTGAATGGGGTCAAAAAACATTCCGTTGATCGTAAAATCCCTTCTTAGCGCATCTTTTTCAGGACGGCTGAATGAAACGCGGCCGGGATGCCTGCCGTCTTGGTAATCACCTTCCTCGCGAAAGGTTGCCACTTCAAAATGATGTTGATTACGCACAACAATCGTGACGCCAAACTGCTTGCCAACCGAAACTGTTTTTTTAAATAACCGCTCGACTTCCTCAGGCTTTGCAGTTGTAGCGATATCATAATCGGTGGGCGTCAGACCCATTAATTTGTCGCGGACACAGCCGCCGGCAAAGTAAGCAATATGGCCCGCTTTTTGTAAGTCCGTCACAATTTGAATAGCATCAGCTTTGAGATTTTCCATTTTATTCTACAAAAAAATGTTTATACTCGCCAGTGGCCGGCAGTTTCTTAGTATCCACTTTTGTCACGCGGGCCATCGGCGGGCCTTGCCGGCACCAACCAAGGAATTGTGACAGGCTTACCTCTTCTCCTTCGCACACAATTTCAACATCACCATTTATTAAATTGCGAACGTAACCACAAACACCCATTCTTTCAGCCTCATCACAAGCGCTCTTTCTGAAAAATACGCCCTGCACACGTCCTGAAATTTTAATTTGCAGCCTTGCTTTGGCCATGACGACGTTTTATTGAACTGTTTTTAATCGCGCAATAACAAAAAATCCCGCGCAGGTCATGGCAGCACTCATTAAAATCAACTGTTCGATAGAAACCCATTTAAACAGCCATCCCCCTAAAATACCTGATGAAGAAACGCCAATGTTGTGAACGCTCATCAGTATAGCAAACAGCGATCCCTCAACGCCGGTCTTGTGAGAAAGCTTGGCTGCGGTTGACATGAGCGGTAATATGCCGATATACCCAAGAACACCTCCCATGAAATAGATCATGATCGATGAGAGTTGACTGCGAATCGCCAAACAAGAAATAATGCTCACGACGCCAATCCCAAACGCAAGATAAAGTGCTTTTTTAAGCGGCAAGTGATTTAAAAACTTTAAGTAAAGAAAACAGCCGACGATAGCACCGCCCCAGGTGATACTCGATAGAGAACCTAAAAACAACTCGCTAAACCCCAAGGTTTCCTTGAGATAAAAAAATAAAGGCACAACAAACATCCCGGATAAAGTTGAAATAAATAGAATGATGCAGAACAACCCTAAGTCACGTATCGTAAACAGTAATTTAAAACTTTTGACGAGTGAGGATAGAAACCCGTCACGTCTTGCTAAATCTTTGCACACATTTTCTTGATAGTTTAGGACTGCTATTAATATGATCAAAGGCAAACAGCCCATCACGGCAAAAATAACACGATAAGGCAAGTGCGCTGCCAGATAACCGCCCATCACCCCTGTAAGTAAAGCGCCAACACTTCTCGCCCCCCATGCAATACTCTGATATATCTGAGTTGTTTTCTCATCAGAATGCTCAACAACGATGCCATCGGTAACAACATCGGTTCCCGCAAAACCCAATTGCGCAATCAAAGCAGCCAATAAGAGCCACCACCATTTTGCAGGAACGCAGGATAATAACAACCATCCCAAACTGGCTGCCACGGCATAAAACAATAAATAAGGTTTTCTCCTTTTCCCTCTAATTGGATATGCATCCGATATGCTTCCGTAAATAATCTTAAAAAGCCAGGGCACTGTCATGATAGAGGTAAAATAAGCAATTTTAGAAACGCTAAAGCCCATATTTCGCAAAAATAATGGAAGTGCAATACCGACAATGCCAAGGCATCCTTGAAAAAAATATACGACCGAGGTCAGATGGACAATATCAGGTTGGAGGGATTTGAAGTTTTCCCGTGTATTGCCAAGATCGATACTCATGAAAAAAAATCACGCGCCTTTTTATCGCCAATGGCTTTCATATAATCTTCGTAATCAATGCAGATTAATTCAGGTCTTTTATCATGCGCCCGTTTGGCGAAGGAGAAACGTTCACCCGGATGGGTTTGGAATCGACGGCTGGTAAAGAATTGAAAGGTCGTTTTACATTCGGGACAACTTTTCGCGGACCAGGGATCTAACCCAAATGCTCGGCAATTAGCACAATCACCGCTCGAATCACCCATGAACAAGAGATGCTTTTTAACTTCTTCGATTTCGAAATTTTTCCAGACCCGGACAAAAAGTTGTGCCATACATCCTCAAAACTAGCCAATCAAATAAACTTCGTCGCCGACGCGCACTCTTTTTTTAACAGCGATGCCGATCTCATCACCTTTCTTAGCGGTCTCGATATTGACACGATCTATTTGAAGTGAATCAACAATTTGCTTAAAATCGGTTGTGTGACCCTTGATGTAAATACGGTCACCCCGCTTGAGTTGTCCTGAACGAAGGATCAGAACCCCGGCATGTACGTGTGGAAAATAATGCGTGATCGCGCCTATCAATTTTCCTTTTGCCGCTAAATCTCCTTTTTTGCCCTTCCCCAATAATTTACCGACAAACGTCTTAAGTAATCCTTTTTTGGGTTTCAGGTTTGATCTGGCTTGCTGCTTAGATGTTTTTTTACGCTTGGTTGGCTTAGCTCTCTTTTTCTTACCCTGACTCGTTTTTTTCTTTTGAGTTTTTCTTTTCTTAGCCATGGGTCTCTCCTGTTTGATTTTTTTCTTTCATAAAAGGACGAAAAGGCAGCGTGAATACATATGAACCAGCTTTTCCAATCCCTTTTACGGTCCAGTCTATCGCCTGACCAACGCCTTCAATCGGCTTCTGCACAACCGCAAACGTACCATATTCAGAGATGCCGTCTTTTCTTGATCGTTCCGATGAATCATTTTCAGCAAAAAGCGGTATTGCGGCGAGAATCAGCATGAGCATGATTACCATGATAAGCGCTGTTGGATTGCGTCGCATATACCCCTCCCTGTCTCATTTAATGAATAAATGTGATATTAACATCTTCAATGTGCAGCGCAGGATCTGCTAAGACCAGAATTCGGCTCTTGGACATTCGCTCTAATTCCTGTATTGATTTCTGCTCTTGATGCAGCAATCGATCGGCCACATCTGGATGCACGTAAACGTTTAACACTTTCCCTTTGGACGAATTGAGCGACTTCCTGATTTCCTTGACGCTTTGTATCGACATGGTGTTGGCTGATTTGACCATTCCTTTCCCGCGGCAGTAAGGGCAGGAATCATACAAAGCGCTTTCAAGTGACGGCCTCAGACGCTGCCGAGTCATTTCTACCAATCCAATATCTGACATCGAAAGGATATTGGTCTTGGCACGATCTTTTTTCTGGATGGCATCCCGAAAAATTCGATACACACTTCGGCGATGATCTTCACGTTCCATATCGATAAAATCGATGATGATAATGCCGCCCATATCCCTCAGCCTTATTTGCCTGGCAATCTCATGGGCTGCTTCGATATTGGTGCGATAGACAGTCTCCTCCAAATCTCGTTTGCCGGTAAATTTCCCTGTATTAATATCAATGGCCACCAAACTCTCCGTTTGTTCAATGACGATATGGCCGCGTGATTTCAGCATGACATTGCGTTGGAAGGTTTTGGCAATTTCTTTTTCAATCAGGTATTTTTCAAACAAAGGTTCAGGACCGCGATGCCATTCCACATGCGCCCGATAGCCGGGCATGTAGGACTTGAAAAACCGTCTGACTTGCGTGTAAAGGTTGTAATGATCAACAACAATTTTATCCATGTCCTCTGTAAAATAGTCGCGGATCATTCGTTCAACCAAATCCAACTCTTCATGAATCTGGCAAGGACCCTTCTTGCGTTGAATGTCATTTTTGATCCGATTCCACGTTTTGATGAGGTATTTGACATCGCGGATAAACTCCCGTTTACTCTTACCCTCCCCCGCTGTCCTGACAATAAAACCAACGTCTGAGGGGATGTCAATTTCAGCAAAAATTTTACGGATTCGTTCTCTTTCTTTTCGGTCATCGACACGTCTTGAAATACCGATTTTTCGCTCCCCCGGCATCAAAACGAGGTAACGGGCTGGAATAGAAAAATGGGTGGTGAGCCTAGCCCCCTTGTTGCGGATAGGCTCTTTGACAACCTGTACAATGATTTCTTGTCCGACACTTAGAACAGAATCTATGCGAGGCAGGTCTTTTCTGTGGTCGCGGTGATTTTTGCGGTGCGGCTTCTTTCTGGACCCTTGCTTTTCTTCCTCTTCGTCGTCTTCTGTATCAAACTCTTCAAACGCAGTCTCTAACGGAGAACCGATGGCGTCTGAAACATATAAGAATCCGTCTTTTTTGAGTCCAAGATCAATAAAGGCTGCCCCGATACCCGGGACAACTGATTTGACAGTACCTTTGTAGATATTGCCAAACATGCGCTGTGTTTCTTCGCGTTCGATGTAATATTCTTCTAATTTGCCATTTTCGAGGATCGCCACTCTTTTTTCGTTGGCTTCCAGCGACATGAGTATTTCTTTCTTCATATAAATTAACCATTCTTTGTAATAGTTGTGAATTGGGCTGTTTAAAACTGAGCAGCAAGACAACGATCCTTTGCCCAATCGATAGGCAAAGATCTTTAGTGTTAACATGCTGACTATACATCACATTGTCTTCCATAAATTTGCTCAAACTCACTTTCAGCCACAATGAAATTGTTAAACTGGGTTTTGTTGAATTCCAACTGTATTTACGGCTGTTTGCGCAGGTACAATGGTGGTATTCCGACGCATTGGCTGCACCATTGTACGCTGTCCAGCTGTATCTACGATAGAAATGGTGATGAAAAATAATGTCTCGATCTTTTGATTTGCATCCGATCCCGCTGGCTTTGTTGAGTTCCTGAATAAGCGGCCAATTAACGGAATCTTTGACAAACCGGGGACCGAATCCTCCTCGTATTTTTCCAGATCACGCATGAGACCTCCGATTGCAATTGTTTCACCATCTTTGATGAGCAATTGAGTTTCAGCGGTCGTTGTGCTAAACGAAGGTGCTTGAAAAACACCTGTTCCAAAACTTACATCTGCTGCCTGACTGCTTACTTCGGGTTTTAAATCAACCAAGATTTCACGTGCGGCATTAATGTGGGGAGTAACATTCAAAACAACGCCGGTATCACGGTAGGTAAATCCGGAAATAACAAAACTGCCGGTTGTTTCATTTCGTTCAAATGTGGGTATTGGTATTTCATTGCCCACTTGCACTTTTGCTGTTTGATTGTTTAAAACAACAATGCGCGGATTCGAAACAATCTTGGTATTTGTTTTCGACCGCAGATAAGCCAACGCCGCACTCAGAGATTGAAAATTAAGCGTTCCTAAGGTAAATCCGGCCTCAGTCGCCGTTGAGTCAGTGACATTGACTGCTTCATTGTCAAGGTTACTAAAGGGGGCCTTGCCTGCGAAAAAATCGTTAAATAGATTATTGATGGGGTTAAAATCCGTTGTGTTGCCCGGTGCAGTAAACGGAAAAGTAACCTCGCGCGATCCGCCCGTTATTGATCCTTGAAGATTCCAACCGATGCCAAGATCTTCGTTCTCATTTAACTCGGTTCGCACAATCTTTGCATCGATATAGACTTGCGGGGTAATTTGATCAAGCGCGGCTATTACCTGACTGATCTTATACATGTTGGTGGGCACATCAGAAACGATAATGGTATTTGCACGCGGTACCGATTTGACGCGTCCGCGCTCTGATAAGACATCGCGAATTGCCTCTTCGACTTCTTGTGATGTGGTGTAATTCAACACGTAAGTTTCAGTGACTAATTCCTCTGTTGATAAATTATCTTTGGTCGTGACACGAATGATATTTCCTTCCCGCTCGTAAACATATCCGTAAGTACGCAAAACAACATCCATGGCTTTTTCCCACGGAACGTCTGACAAACGAATGGTAACTGTCCCCTCTACTTCAGGACCGGCCACAATATTCACGTTGCTTTTTAAGCTAAGCACCCGTAGAACATTCAAGATGTCAGCATCTTTAAAATCAAGACTCACATTCCCCGGGGCAGTCGTGTCCTGGCTGGCGAGCTGAACGGCTTCTTCATCACTGCTTATTTCTTCTTCCATCTCCTCAACGGGCATCACCATAGAAGCAGTGCTCACATCCTCATCGCCGGCCATTTCCAACTCCTCAGGTTGGTTTTCTTCCAGGGCAGTCGGTGCGTCTTGGTTTAATTGACCAACTGCCTCATCGGCTGCTTCGTCAAAGTTTTGGGCGTCTGAACTATTTGAATTATCAGTTGGCACACCGTCGTTTTGATCAGCAAACGCCCCGGCGTTCCACAGCAAAAAGACAATGAACAACACATAGCCTAACAAATTTTTTTTTCTTATTTTTCTTCGAGCGGGCAAGGGATTCATTTGTCCAACTCCTTTGCGTCGTTATTCTTCGGTTATTAATGGAATAGTGAAGACTTTTCCGTTATTTTCAAACTCAACACCATGATTGGTGATTTTTTTAACCACGATTTGATTTCCGATCTGGTCACCTGCTCCGACCATTTCTCCATTAACAATAGCAACTGAGCGGCCGCCCGGATCAATCACAACACCTTCTAGCCGTAAATTTGTTATCGAACCCGTTTCTTGTTTTACCACCGCAGTCCGCATCGACGGCTCCATAAATGGATCCCGTTTACCGTGACTATCATAACGAAAATCATCAGCAAATGCTAATGAAAAAAGGCCGGTACTAAAAAATGCGGCAATTACAAAGCTTATTAAATGACGCTTCATCATAGACCTTGCGGCGCGAGGACAAATGCGTCAACTTGCACAACGCATTGCAAATTTTGCAATGATCTCGCGCTATTTTGTTTGATGTTAAGATCACGAATGAGTAACAGTTTGTCCAGCTGTTCAAGCCGGCTAAAAAGACTTCCGAATTGGTGATACCCGCCGGCGAGTGTTAACTCATAGGTGACGGCGAAATATTTTTTATCATAAGGTGCTGGAAAATTTTTTTGTAAGTCGCTAAGCGGCCGCGATCCCACCAATGTGACGCCGTCCTTGCTGGCTAACTTTGATATTTCGCCCAGCAATTCATCAAGTTCATGGATTTGAAAGAACCGTTTGCGCGTGCTGCCAATTTCTGTTTCATACTGCTTTAGTTTTTCCTCTAGTTCGGGAATTCTGTCCCGTTTCGATTTTGAAGTTCGAATATTGAGCTCTAATTGTTTGACCTGATTATGAATGGTGCTGTTTTTAAAGAAAAGCGGAATCACAATGCAGCTGAGAAGAACGAGGACTCCCAGCACGATAATACCCAATTGGATCACTTGTTTACGGTCTTTCTCCCAAAGCAGTTTAAGCGCTTCGATGGGCGTCTTTTTAGCCGTCGCTTTCTTTTGTCCTTTGCCCTGTGGCGTTGCCATATCAGCCGCTCTTCCTGAGTGATTGAAAATTCACAGCAAACTGCATCACCTCGGAGCTAGAAACTTCCCGCAAGTTCGTGCTTAATGTAATTTTCACTTCCTGCATTCTGTTATCCGACACACCTTCATTTAACATCGTTTCAAGCTGCGCCTTTAATTTGTTGACATATTCCTGAATTTGAGCAACTGCGATTTGTTTGGTTGTCAACTTTGCGTAACCGGTCATCTCTAAAACAACGGCTTCCCCGCCGCGATTTAATCGTATATCGGATAACCACATGCCTTCCGGCAGTAAATCACTTGCACTATTTAAGATTTCCGCAACCAGCACATTGGCTAAGACGTGGCGGCGGAAGAATGCGATTTCCGGTTCAAGTTTTGATTTAATGGCAGTTGTTAAAGAATCGGATTTAGCACTCGGGGCTTTCAAAACTTCCATTTCCGATTCGAATCGATGAACTTTTTGCTGAACGGTGACATACGAAAAGAGTTGAATTAAGGCAACCGCCAATAGTAAGAAAAAAATGGCAAGCAGCGCAGTTTGCGGTTTAACACGGCTTTGCTTAACCTCTACCTGCCTGAATTCAATTGGAAGTAAATTGACCTTAATCATTGCCTCACCTAAGCGCTAAACCGATGCAGACCGGTAAATAAGAATGATGCTTTTCGAGTTCATCTTTTTTCACTTCGGGTCCAACCACAAAGGGCTCAACTGAATTCCAATGTTTAACGGGTATGCCCACTTCTTTTTCGATTGTTTCAATTAACAGCTCCATCCTGGCCAATCCGCCATTGACGTAGATGGCGCTCGGTTTTTCCAAATCGGCATGCTGATTATAAAAATAATTAATTGATATTTTAATTTCTTGAATGAGGGTTGAAAAACTTTGCTTCAAAACGTCAACGTGGGGCGATTGCGACAAATTTGGCGTTGATTGAATCGCAAGCGCCTCTTGATCGCCGATTTGAAGTTTCCGTTTAAGAAACTGAGTAATGTCATATCCGCCAAATGTGATGTCTCGAGAAAAACAAAGAATACCGTGGTTTATGATATTAACGTTAACGTCTTTTGCGCCAAAGTCGATCAAAACAAACACTTTCTCTTTGGCTTCTTTATGCACATGCAAAAACGCATTAGAAAAAGCAATGGCATCCACATCAATGGCTTCAACCTGCAAATTGATTTCCTGAAAAGTTTTTACTAACTTCAACACTTCTTGGCGGCGTGCAGCTACCAAAATCACATCCATGTTTTTTTGCGGGGTTTGTCCTTGAGGACTCTCGCAAATATGGAAATCGAGCACAACTTCGGACATGGCAAAAGGTAAATATTTCTCAGCTTCATATTGAATTGCGCTTTCAAACTCTTCACGAGTCATTTTGGGAAAACTAATAAATCGCAGGATCACCCCCTGCCCTTTCATTGAAATGCGGATATTCTTTTGCAGCATCTGTGCACTTGTGAATAGCTGTGCAATTTGTTGGGAGGGCGGTGCGTTAGGAATGATCTGCTGATGCGCATATTTATCAATGATAATACTACCGGACGCTTTTTGAAGCTGAATGGCATTGATATGCGCTCGTCCGATATCTAAGCCTATCGTCACTTGATTTTGCGACAAGCCTCCCTGTTCCTTTCGGCTCAGTTTAGACGATAGCGCTTGGATAAAGGGAATTTGCATAATTTAATCTAATTTTGCTACATTATATGTTAGAAAAGCACATTTTACTATCGTCAATTAGGTGATAAAGCTTGAAGATATTTAAGGAGAGATTTAAAGCGATTAACTACGCATTCTAAAAGGTCATTGGTCAAAACTAGTACCGTCTGACAATTGATTTTACCGGAAGGCGGCACCAGCGCTAAAGCGCACTAGTACCGTTAGACATTTGATTATAGGGGTTTCTCTCGGAGGTATCATGAAGATTTATTATTTACAGCCACAGGTTGGTCAATGCGCAGGACTCACAATTTCAAATGTCTAACGGTACTAGGAGGGTTTTGACTGCTCATTTATTTTTCTTTCCATATTACGACTAATAAACTTCACATAGTCATCGTTCGGCACAATCCGAAGCAGCTTTTGATAATATTGATAAGCTTCTTCAAATTGTCCCAATTCGATATGCCAACTACATAGGCGTTTCAAAACGGTAAGCGCATCAGGATCTACCGCTAAAGCTCTTTTCACTTCTTCGATAGCCTTCTCCCGCTGCCCTTTTGCATAATACATATCAGCTATGTGAACATAAGGGCTCACCGACTGATGCAGCTTGGCAGCCCGCTGGTAAGATTCCAATGCCAAATCTTTCTCACCAATAATCGCGTAGTAAAAGCCATAAAGATCGAGATAAAGTGACTTGTATAAAGGCGTCATTTGATCATATGTTTTTCCGATCTCTTTCAGCGTTTCTAGCGCACTTTCTGCGTTTCCGGCAAAGAGAAAATTCTGAATTTGTCTAAACAGGGTTTCGGTCGTTGGTCGATAGATCATCGCCTGCTCAGTAGCAATGGTTCCGCTTTGAATGTCGCCTGCCATGGTATGGGCTGAAGCTAACCCCTCATATAGACGCCCATCGGGATATCGGGCTTTTGAAATGTCTGCCTCCCAAAGCAAAACGGGATTCTTCCAAAGTCTTAACCGCTCTTGCTGCAACCAAAGCAATGGCATTGCCAGTATCAAAAAAATTGCGAGCGTAGGGCCAGACGATGCGACAGTCGAAGACCCGGCTGGAAATAAGGCGCCTTTTGTTACTTTGTGTATGAGATAAAATCCTACCCAGTAAAATCCAACCATCGGTAAGTAAAGATAACGATCTTGCATAAAACTTTGAACGGCAAGAATTAAATGTGAATTTGGAATCAAATGAATAAAAAACCAACCTGCCATAAAACATGCCATTGGTTCTTTTTTACGCTGCGAAACGATAGCGGAAAAAACCACGGCTAAACCAATCAACGTCACAAGAACCGGTAGCCGCCAAATTGATGTATAAAGTTCGGTGACACGCCAAAGTTGTTGTGTAAATGGAAATAAAAGTAATTGAACATAGCGATAGTAGACCGTTATCGAAGTTAAAAAGTTACTCCAATGCGTACCACCTCTTAAAATGATCTCGGTCTGGCGATTGATGGTAACCATATATATCCCAATCAAAAAAGAGGCTGCTATCATGAGTGCTAATAAACCATATTGCTTATATTTCTTCCACATAGGCTCAAAACAAATTTGATGCCAGCCAATCAGCACGGGGATAATGACCATGCTGGGCTTGGAAAGTAAGGCTAAAAGAAAAAAGAATAGCGTCTGAAACCAGCGGCGGTTGAGATACTGATGCAAAGTGAGTAAACAAAAAAAGGCAGCTAATAAGTTTTTCCGTTCACTAACCCAAACCACTGTTTCAATTTGAACGGGGTGAAAAACAAATAATAAGGTAGACGCAAACACAAGCCACCAGTGCTTAGAGAGTCGAAGTAAAAGCAAATATAGCAACAAGGCATTCGCAATATGGAACAATAAATTAGTAAGATGATAACCGAACGGTTGCTGTCCCCAGATTTGGTAGTCGAGGGCAAACGAAGCCATGGTGACAGGGACGTACATCAGTACATAATCACGCGTCAACCACTTAGCTGCATAATCTAAATTAAAACCCCGGATATCGGAGTTGACGACAACGTAATCGTAATCATCAATATTATGAAAACCATATTTTAAAGCGGGAGCAAAGACAAGATAGCCAATTAAAACAACTACAACAATTGCAAAAACTTGCCTCTTGTTTTCTGTGAAAAAATGACGAACTGAACTCATAACTTTCTCACCTTCATGCTTTGTTTAAGACTGGGAGGACATTAAAAACAAAACAGCGCTCCAATTTGGAGCGCTGTTTTGCAACCACAGGTACGACCTGGTTAAGCAGAACAATTAACCAGAAACAGCTGTACCGCCGCAAGCATTGGTGCCTGCTGTGTAGGAACCCGACTGTGTCATAATCACACCATTGCCGGATATACAATAGTTGGTGGATGACTGGTTAGCGTTTGAATTCGCAACCAAGTTATATTCACCGCTATTGGCAGCAAAAGCCATGGTATGACCACGACGTAATGCGGTTGTTGACCAGGTGGTGTCCAAGTATGGCGGTGTGGAACCCGTCGTTAACGCACCAAGGCTTTGTGCGTAAGTGGGCGGATTTTGTGCCGCGCGATAGCTTTCCATCGCTGAACTGAAAGTGCGCAAATCACCGCGGATTGCCTGGTCATTTGCGTTAATGCGAGCTCTGAGCAAGTTTGGAATTGCAATCGCTGCCAACAAGCCGATAATGGCGACAACGATCATAATTTCAACGAGCGTGAAACCTTTTTTGTTCATTTTAATTAACATTGTATTCACCCCTTTTTTCTTTCTGTTTGATGACTGAACTCAGATTCATAACGTCAATTGACATGCCAAAGTTTAGCTTTTTTGTTTATTGTTATAAGTCATTATAATCAAATAACTTATAACTTATTGATGATATTAACGAGTCTCTATTTGATCTATTTTGATCATGAATTACGTAAAAATATTTTGACAATGTAAAAATCCTTTACTTAGCAATTCTCAGTCTAAATGGTACTTTTTCAGTTTATATTGCAAATTTTGTCTCGTAAGCCCTAACTGTATAGCGGCTTTATTCTTATTTCCTTTTGAATTCTTGAGAGCCTCTTCTATCATCTCTTTTTCAAACTTCTCCACCGCATCTGACAAAGTTTGCTCGCCCGCCTTTTTATCCTCGACATTAGCCGGTTGATTAATTGATTGAGGTTGTCCTAATAGCGCCAGCGCTTCTTTTGTAATCATTTCTTGGTCTTGCAGCATCACAATTCGTTCAACAAGATTCTCAAGTTCACGGATATTGCCGGGCCATTCTCTGGACTTTAGATAATCAAGACCGTCAGGCGCTATTTTGAATTCTCGCTGAATTCCGTGGCGTCTCGTATAGATTCTTAAGAAGCAGCTGATTAACTCGGGGATATCAGTAATCCGTTCACGTAAGGGCGGTAACGAAATAGGAACCACGTTTAACCGATAAAACAAATCTTCTCGAAAACGGTTTTCTTTCACTTCCTCATTTAAATTTTTACTGGTAGCAGCGATGACACGGACATCAATTTCAATGTCACGGATACCCCCCAAATGTTTAATGGTTCTCTCTTGCAGAACCCTTAACAATTTTGCTTGAAGGCTTAAAGGAATTTCCCCGATTTCGTCCAAGAAAAAAGTGCCGCCTTTAGCAACTTCAAATAAACCCTGCTTGCTTTGGATTGCCCCCGTGAACGCTCCTTTATCATATCCAAACAACTCACTTTCGAGCAGGTTCTCGGGTAAAGCGGCACAATTCACACTTACAAATGAAGCATTTTTACGCTTTGAATTATAGTGAATCGCACGCGCAATCATTTCTTTGCCGGTTCCGCTTTCGCCCAAGATTAATACCGTCGCATCTTTCTTTGCAATGCGCGACACTAACGCAAACACTTCTTTAATATTAGGACTTTGGCCAATCAAGTTTTTAAGCTTATACCGCTCCTGAAACTCATTCAAACCGCTCACTTTTGGCATTAGACGGGTTTGACTGCTCGCTTTTTGAATGGTCGATGCCAGATCGTTTAACTTAAAAGGTTTTACCAGATAATCGATCACGCCTAATCTTAGAGCTTCAATCGCAGAATCAAGCGACGCATGTGCCGTCATCACCACAAAACTGAGATCGGGTGCAATTCGCTTCATTTTTTTAATTAATTCAATGCCATCCATGTCGGGCATCAAAATATCTGTCACGACCACCGCAGGTTTTTCATGCTTCAATTTTTCAATGGCACTGGCACCGTCGGTGAAAATTTGCGAACGCAATCCGTGGGTTTCCAAGCCGCTTTTAAGCGATTTCACCACGTTCACTTCATCATCAATTAAAAAAATGGTTTGTTTATCCATTAATCAGACTCTTTCTTTAAATAAAGCGTCACCTGGGTTCCTTTTCCTTTCTGACTACTCACGTGAATCTTACCCTCATGCAAAGCAACAATTTTCTGGACTTGTGCTAACCCCAGTCCTGTACCGCTTGATTTGGTTGTTTTAAACGGTAAAAACAGCGATTTAAGGGTTCTCTTGTCCATGCCGTGCCCCGTATCACCAATGACCACTTCAACCAAATTCCGATTCTCTCTGACTCGAATGTGAAGCTTACCGCCTGTCGGCATGGCTTCATAGGCATTCCGAATTAAATTAGAAAACACATCCGTCATTTGCTCGGCGTCTATTTCAATTTGAATCTGCTTGTCAGGATACTGCTTCTGGATAGTCACCTCGCGTGATAAGTTTTTATCATGGGAGACAACCAGCAAAACATGGTCAAGCAATTTCTGAACGGACGTTTCTTGTAATTTGAGGTCTTCAATTTTTGAATAGTTTAACATTTGGCTAAAAACGCGTTTGAGGCGTTCAGATTCATCAACCACGGCATTCATTAATTGACGGGTTTCTCCTTTAACCAAATCTTTCAGATCATGAGCGAGCACTTCCACAGAACTGCTGATCGCCATCAGCGGATTACGGATTTCGTGTGCAATGGAAGATGTGACGTCCCCTAAAAAGGCGAGTCTTTTTTGGATTCTAATTTTCTCTTCCAACTTTAAAATGGTGCCGGTCAAATAATTAGTCAAGACGGCCACCACGACAAAAATAGTAATCCTAACGTAAATGGCATAAAACAAATAAAGCGGATCATGCGCAGCTGAGGCGACCGGACCTGCTACCAGCAAAATCTTCGGGATCATCCCCCAATGGATCGCAGTCGCAATGACTGAAAAAAGAAAGCTGCAGAATGCTGCCACTGCAAAGCTGGCCCAAGGAACAATTAAAATACCGGCACTGATAATAGATAAAACATAAATCGTCGCAAATGAACTGTCAATGCCATCGGTGTACAACACCAGAATAGTTTCAAGCAATATGTCTACCACAATTTGAGTCCATGTCAGCAAAAGCAAATGCCTGCCGGTCACCAGCCAACCCAAATAAAAAATGCTTAAAAAGCAAACGAAGGCAATGATGTAGTAGAAAATAAGATTGTCTGTTTCGAAAACCACCTGCGTCATAAAAAGTAAAAAAGTCACAATAAACAACCGTAACATAATAAAAACGCGAAGCCGGTTGATCTTGTGTTCAAGCGTCATGAGTTTTTTACTTAATCGCTGACGTCAGCGTTAGAATTGGCAAGAACATCGCAATCACAATGGCGCCGATGACAATGGCTAAGAAAGCAATGACCAGCGGTTCGATGATTGAAGTGAGCCCATCAACAGCGCTATCGACTTGTGCATCATAAAAATCAGCTATTTTGGTCAGCATTTTTTCCAATTCACCCGTCTCCTCTCCCACATGAACCATTCGAATGACCATGGGTGGAAAAACGTCTCGCCGGCTCAACGGACCTGATATGCTCTCGCCTTCTTTGATTGAAGATCTGACTTCCTGCATGATCATTTCGATTAAAGAGTTCCCGGCGGTACGGCCCACGATATCCAGTGATGCTAAAATGGGAACCCCGCTTTTAATTAAGGTTGAAAGCGTGCGGGAAAATTTACTCACTGCCACCTTCAAAAGCAGCGGGCCAAATAACGGAACCCTAATTTTATTGGTGTCGAACCACAGGCGCCCTTGCTTGGTGTTGATATACCGGGCGACGAGAAAAATAATGAGGGCAATGGCGCCGACGATATACAGCAAATACGTTCTTAAGAAATTACTGAGTTCAATTAAAACGATTGTCGGCAGCGGTAAAGCAGCATTTAAAGAAAGAAATATCTCGGCAAACTTAGGAATGACAAATGTCAACATCCCGGTTGTGATCAAAATGGCCATAATGCTGACGACAGCGGGATAAACAAGCGCTGATTTCACTTTCTTCTGCAGGGCGCTTGTTTTTTCAATATAAGTTGCTAAACGATCTAAAATCTCATCTAAACGGCCGCTTTGTTCTCCGGCGTTTACCATGCTGACAAAAAAATTAGAGAAAACCTTTTTATGGGCTTCCAGTCCCTCAGATAAACTTTTACCGCTTTCAACATCGTCGCGAACATTCAATATAACTTTCTTTAAATTATCATTCTCCGTTTGTTCGCCTAAAATTCCCAAGGCTTGCACCAAAGGCACGCCGGCCTCTACCATGGTCGCCAGCTGCCGTGCCAAAACAACCAAGTCGTCAATCTTAATTTTTCCGCGCCTCCCTCCTTTTTTACTTTGACCGACACTAAAAAGAGATGCTTTCTGTTTCCCTTCGGCAATTCGGACAATCAGATATCCTTTTTCTCGGAGTGAGCTTACCAGCGCCGCTGAATCAGCTGCCTCTTGCGAACCTGAAATGGTTTTTCCATTTTGATCTTTGACTTGATAATCAAATGTAGGCATTTTATTTTCCTCTGTCTTTTTTGTTAATCACTTGTGATGACACGCAGCACTTCTTCAAGTGTTGTATTGCCCGCTTTAAATGTTTCCAAGGCGTTCTCAAATAATGAATGCATTCCTTTTCTTCTCGCCACTTTTTCAATATCATCAGAGGACTTATGGTCGATCACCATTTGTTGTAATTCATCGTCCATGACGAGAATTTCCATAGCCGCAATTCGTCCCCGGTAACCGGTATGATTGCACTCCGTGCAGCCGCGCCCTCGGTATGCTTTGACGTCTTTGATATAGTGATGCGCCTTGTCAAGGCGTGTCAGAACCTCGCTCGGCACTTCCGTGGCTTCACGGCAGTTAGGGCAAATCCGTCTCAAAAGCCTCTGAGCTGTCGCAGAAATAAGAGAAGATGCAATCAGGAACGGCTCAATACCCATGTCCATCAAACGCGTAATAGTCCCCGCTGCCGTATTGGTGTGTAAAGTGCTAAAGAGCAAATGACCGGTCAAAGCCGCTTTCACGGCGATATCAGCCGTTTCGACATCTCGAATTTCTCCCACTAAAATGATATCGGGACTTTGGCGGAGTAACGATCTTAGCCCATTCGCAAAAGTTAATCCAATTTCAGGATGAACTTGCGTCTGTGTAATCCCTTTAACTTGATATTCAACAGGATCTTCGATGGTCATGATGTTCCGGTCGTTGGTATTCATCTCATTGAGAATAGCGTAAAGCGTGGTTGATTTACCGCTCCCGGTTGGTCCGGTTACTAAAATCATGCCGTAGGGACGTTTAATCATCTCATTAAACTTGTCTGCGGTCTCATCGGTAAAACCCAAATGACTCAAGCCGACACTTAAGGATGATTTATCAAGCACGCGCAGCACGGCTTTTTCACCATGGTAAGTCGGAAGAAGTGAGACGCGAAAATCAATCTGACGTTTATCAAACTGAGCTTTAAAACGACCGTCTTGCGGCAATCTTTTTTCCGTGATATCCAAATCCGATACTATTTTAAGCCGTGCCAAAATAGAGCCGTACATTTGGCGGGGCGGCGTAAATGCTTCGCGCAACACGCCGTCGATTCGATAACGGATTCGAAATTTATTTTGGTAGGGCTCAAAGTGAATATCCGACGCACGGCGTTTAATGGCTTCCTGTAAAATCAAATTGACCATGCGGATCACAGGCGCTTGATCGGCCAATTCTTTTACTTCAATTTGCTCATCTGCCACCTCAGTCGAAACTTGAATCGAATCCGCATCCACTTCGTCTGATTCGAAAAATTCTTCAATACGCGCCGTGTCCGAGTAATAAACATCGCAGGCAGCCTGATAATCTTTAAAAGTGATAATGACCGGACGGATGACACAACCTGTTAATTCTTTTAGATCGTCAATGGCAAAGACATTTATCGGATCAGTCATGCCAACGGTCATGACCTTCCCAATTTTAGCAATGGGAATAATTTCATACTGTTCAGAAATTCGGCGGGAAATCAGCTGAACCACATCCGGTTGAATTTTGATTAAATTTAAACTTAAAAAAGGGACTTCTATTTCTTCGCTAAGAAGCAAAGTGAGTTCTTTTTCATTCATAAGACCTTCTTCAACCAACAAACTAGATAGCTTGGTGCCGGATAAATTGTGCTGCTGCGTCAGCCGATTCAAATCTTGATCCGAAATCGTATGTTTCGCTTTAAGTACACGAATCAAACAATTTTCCAAACTAGTTGTCATGGCGTCACCAAATCACTTTCAAGATCCTGATCACCCGTTGTGACTCGAAACATCTCATCAAGCGAGGTTTCGCCGCAAATAACACGGGTCACCGCGCTTTCGCGCAGGGTTGACATGCCTAACCGACGAGCTTTGGCTTTGATTTCATCGCCCGTTGCACGCCTCATAATCAAATCTTTGATTTCAGGAGTTAAAGGGAGGATTTCTGTAATGACGGTGCGTCCCAAATAGCCCAAATGCCGGCACCGGCCGCAGCCCACCGGTTCATAAAACTGACTATCTTTTTTGCCTTTTAAATTCAATTTCTTAATCAATTCTTTATCAGGCTGATACGCTTTTCGGCAATTAGTACACAACCGCCTTAATAATCTTTGCGCAGATATCATCAAAACAGATGATGCAATCAAATAAGGCTCAATGCCCATGTTAATCATGCGGACAATTGAACCGACAGAATCATTGGTGTGAAGCGAACTGAGAACCAAATGACCCGTTAAGGCCGCTTTGTTTGCAATGTCCATGGTTTCCCCGTCGCGAATTTCTCCAATGAGAATAATGTCCGGATCTTGCCGCAAAATAGAGCGAAGCGCGCCGGGAAAAGTTAGACCGATTTTTTCTTTTACGTTTACCTGATTAATGCCTTCTACCTGATACTCCACCGGATCTTCTACCGTTGTAATGTTTTTTTCGGGTGAATCTAGGTATTTTAAGATTGAATAAAGTGTGGTTGTTTTACCGCTCCCAGTCGGTCCGGTTACCAAAACCATGCCATGCGGTTTAACGACCAAAGACTTGATGGTTTCTAGTTCCTGCTCAGAGAATCCCAGCCGTTCCAAACTTTGCGTTTGGGCTTTCTTGTCCAAAATACGCAGACATACTTTTTCACCAAAGCTGGTCGGTAAAATTGAAACGCGGACATCCACTTCTCTATTTTGTGCCTTAATTTTAAACCGGCCGTCTTGGGGAATGCGCCTTTCCGCAATATTGAGCTGACTCATCACTTTGAACCTGGAAACCAACGCCAAACCCATCACTTTAGGCGGCGATTTGCCTTCTTCGAGCAACCCGTCAACGCGATAACGAACCCGAATAGCATCTTCCCATGGTTCAATAAAAACGTCGCTTGCTTTACGCTTAATACCGTCCACCAGCAGCAAGTTAGCCACCTTAATCACCGGCGTATCTTGTGCTTGGCGCATGAGGTCCTTAATTTCATCGGAGACCTCTTCGCCTTTAGTTTCTTGAACAATTTTGATGAGATCATCTAACGTCTCTTCTTCGCCGAGCAAACCGCCTAACGCTGCCTTCGCTTCTTTCGCTTTACCGCCATAAAGCTTTTCAATGGCCTCACGCAGTTCGCTAGGCAATGCAATCACGGGCTTAATTCGTAAATTGGCGATAGCCTTTAAATCGTCAATTAAATCGAGGTCCAATGGGTTTTTCATCGCAACAGTCAGTGTATTTTCAAATTTCGAGATCGGCACAACAGAATGTTTGATGGCAAACTTGGGGTGAATGAGCGCTAACGTGGCATCGTCAACCGTGATGACGCCTAATTTGATCGGGGTAAAACCAAACTCATTGCATAAAAAGCTAATCATTTCATGCTCGCTCAGAAGTTCATGAGCGATCAGTAGATCGCTCAAGGGTTTAGCGCTTTCGCGCGCCTCCCTCATGATAAGTGATTTTGCTTCAGGCTTAATTTTCTTAAACTTAACAAGCCTGTCTAACAATTCCTCCGTCAATATGTCTTTAGACATTGCTTTTCCTTCTCATGCCTGCTCACCGCCATAAAATTGCTTCAAGGCTGTACGCATTTCACTCACGGTCGTGATGAAAACCTGTGTTTTACATTTGGTCAAATTTTCAATTTCTTTGAGCGCTTTTGAATCCGACGGGTCTGTCGTTACAACCGTCAGCGTATCTTTGACCCGATCAATTGGGATGCAATGATATTGATAAGCCGCCTCTTTGGTAATGAGTGAGTAAGCATCTGAATTTGGGATAATGTATTTAAGCGGTAGGTAAGCAAAACTGTACTGAGTCGTCAAAGCAACAACCAGGTCTGCTTCGCTGACAATGCCCATCTCGATTAAGATCTCGCCTAGGCGCTGGCTGTTTTTGCTTTCTTTTTGCTTTTCCAGAGCAAGCGCAAGCTGATCATTTTCGATCGCCCCTTGCTCTATCAAAATCTCACCAATAGGTTTTAACAGTTTTGCCACAAGCAGCCTTACCGGTTAAAAGGCGGTTAATAAGTGAATTCTAGTCTATTGATATCGGCTTATTCCCGGGATCGCTTGATTAGGTGATACGATAGCCTGTTTACAATCTGCGCTCCTAAAAAATTATAACCTGTTTTAAGCAAAGGGCAAAAAATTATGACAAAATATCTACCAATCACTTTTTAAACTTAATTTAAAAAGTGATTGGTATAGAGGGCCTTTAGGTTCTAAGCGGCTCTCAAAACAGGTGACGCGATCCACCAAAATGACAATGCCGGACAGGTCATCGGGAAGTGGTGGGAAATCACGAGTTTTTGAAAGGCTTTTGTTTTTAAGACGTGCTAACGTAATATGGGGCGTGTAATCCTTTTCTGCCTGACTAACACAGTGAGTTTGATAAAATGAAGTTTCAATCACTGATTTTATCTGAGCACAAGTTCGTTTTTGATCTTCGACACCAAGCCAGATAACTTTGGCATGCTGCCATGCGGGGAAAGCGCCTAAATGAGATACAGTCAAATTGAATGGATTCAATTCTCTGATCTCATGTTCAAGAGTCGATTTTGCCTTATGGAGAATTTCGTCGTTGACATTTCCCAGAAATTTTAAAGTGAGATGAAAATTAGGTGAACTCACCCATTTAAAAGATGGCACCTGTGATTGTCCGGCCGTCGTATAATGAGTTAATTGTGATTGAAGAACCTGAGGTAACTCAATGGCAAAGAAAATTCGACGTTTCACCGGCGTGTTTTGGATAAATAAACAAACAGCATTTGAAGTGATTTCTGCGTTGCCATAAAACGAATTCGATCTCGATTTCCAGCCAATCGATACGCTCGCGCAAAAGTTCTGTCTCTTGTTGAGAAACCAATCCAGATAAGACCTACCGGTTTTTGGTGCGTCCCACCCGAGGGCCCGGCAATACCCGTGATTGAAATGCCCAGTTTCGCTGCAAATCGATGACGCGCTCCCCTTGCCATCGCTGCTGCGGTTTCCTTTGAAACAGCGCCGTATTGCTTTAACAAGCGTGGTTTTACATTGAGAATCTGCTCTTTTACCTCATTGGCATAGGCAACAACACTTCCTCGAAAAAACCGAGATGACCCCGGCGCATTGGTTAAACGTTGGCTTAGCATGCCGCCTGTGCAGCTTTCTGCAATGGCTAATGTCATTTTCTTTTTAATCAATTGTTCGGCAACGGTCTTTTCAAAAGGTTCATCCCGAAACGCGTAAATGGCGTCTTTTAATTTGGCCGTTAAATATTTCTTAATCTTCGTAATCTCGCTCGCACTTAATGAGCGAAACCGCAAAAGTACAGACCCGCGCCGCGGATAGCTGCCAAATTCAAACGCTGGGTTAACAAAAAAACGGGATCCCAGCCGCCGCATAATAACCGCTTCGTCCATGCCGATAATATTCGCAGTTAATTCATGGAGGGACGCTTTTTTCTTGAAAAATTTTCGGATAATCTTATGAACGGATTCATCAAACAAACGTTCGGTTTCTTTAGGGACACCGGGCAGAACAACCAGTAATCGATTTTGATGCCACACAAAAAAACCAAGTGCTATTCCCCACCGATTGACAATGGGCTGACCCATTTCAGGAAAATATGCTTCCCGCTTTGTCATCAAGGAAGGCTCTCGTTTGGTCTTTTTGAAATATAGGCAGATACTCTTCCACTGCGCAGGGTGAAAAACAAGCGGTGTGCGATAAAGTTCTGCGACCGCTTCTCTGGTCACATCGTCAGGGGTTGGACCAAGACCGCCGGTTGCAATCACTATTTCGGATGACGATAAAGCCGTTTGAAGCGTTTGAGCAATAGTTGATTCATCATCCTCGCACGAACTGTGTCGAGTAACGCGAATACCCATTTGAGTCAAACGGGAACTCAAAAAGTAAGTATTTTGGTCTAAGACACGGCCCTGCAATAGTTCATTGCCGATCGTAACGATTTGCGCCGTTGTCATTTAACCCACTTGAATCAACAAAAACCTAACAATCAGATTTGCTAGAAGCCCCGCCAAAACATCATCCATCATCACGCCCCAGCCGTTTGGCAGTTTTTCAACTTGTTTAATGAAAAACGGTTTCCAAATATCAAACAGCCTAAAAAGAACAAACCCCATTAACAGGCTTAAACCTGTCAGCGTCACACCAATAAAAGTGACCCAAATACCGACCCATTCATCAAAAACAAATTGAGCCGGATCGTCATTGCCTGCTGTTTGCGTCATGACTTTAGCCGCATGCACGCCGATCACAAGAAGCGCCAATGTGGCGAGCAATTGCCAAATGGCAAGCGGGCATAAATACTGAAAGACGACATAAGCGCCTAACAGCCCCGCTACACTGCCAAAGGTGCCCGGTGCCTTTTTGAGGAAGCCGACACCGCCAATCGTTCCAACGATCTCTTCCCAGCTTTTCATTGCTGCTTTATCTTTAATTGGCTAAAAAATAAATAACCGGAGTATACCGTAATCAAATTAGCCGCCACCAACATGATATACATCAATATGTTAAGCGTTGATAGAATAACCGATGATACTGCGGATAGGCGACACAGAGCGGTTATAAAACAAACGGAAATAGTCACGATTTGTATCACTGTTTTCAATTTCCCGATATACTCGGCAGCCAATGCCATGCCGCGGTGCAAGTAAACTAAGCGAACGCCGGTCACCAAAACCTCTCGGATAAAAATAGGCCAAACCCACCAAAGACTGAAGAAACCCATGCGCGAAAAGGCAAATAAGACACTTAAAATGAGCGCTTTATCAGCAATGGGATCGGCAATTTTTCCATAGGCCGTGATCAGTTGAAGACGGCGCGCCAGGTATCCATCAAATAAATCCGTAAAAGCAGATATGGTAAAAAGAAACACGGTTATCAAGATAAGGCCAACGGTTAGCGGCTGTTGAAGTAAAGCAAAAATAACAACTGCTAAACACAGCCTGAGAGTTGTAAGAAAATTGGGAATGTTCACGCCACCAAGTCTGCGGTTAGATCATACGCTTGGGAACCTGTTACCAAAACCGGCACAAACTGTCCGGGCTGCAGCTGTTGATTAGCAGAAACGCGGACAAAAACGAGCCCATCGACCTCCGGCGCATCCATAAATGTCCGGCCAATGAAAACATTCTTCTCGTCATTACTCGGCTCATCAATCATCACTTGCAACCGTTTTCCAAGCCATTTTTGGTTATTGGCATGTGAAATTTCTTGCTGTAATTGCATGGCACGGTCAAAGCGTTCTTGCTTGACCGTTTTGGGAATTTGCGCCTCCAATAGCGCCGCAGGCGTATCTTCTTCTTGCGAATACATAAAGATACCTAACCGTTCAAACATACTTTCTTGCATAAAATCCAGCAGCTCTTCAAAATGTTTGTCGGTTTCACCCGGATACCCCACAATAAAAGTTGTGCGCAGAGCCATGTCGGGCACCGCTTTTCTTATTTTCTGAACCAATTGAACTGTTCGATCTTTACCGACCCCCCGCCGCATGCTTTTTAAGATATCATCACTGATGTGTTGAAGCGGCATATCAAGATAATGACAAACTTTGGGTAAAGCCGCAATGGCATTGATTAATTTTTGACCAACAAAGATCGGATAGGCATACAGAATTCTGATCCATTCGATCCCCTCGATTTGATTCAACTCTTGGAGTAATTTTGGCAATAAAAATTCTCCCGAATAATCTTTACCGAAATGCGTGGTATCTTGTCCGGTCAGCACAATTTCTTTAGCGCCAACGGATGCCAGAGTTTTTACTTCGCGGACAATATCGTCAATCGGGCGTGAGCGATGTTTCCCTCTGAATGAAGGGATGGTGCAAAAAGAGCATTGATGATCGCACCCTTCGGAAACCTTGACGTATCGAAAATGGTTGGGGGTAAGTGCAATGCGATTTTGTTGGGCTGTGTACATGAAGCCTGGCCTGCCAATTTCGGTAAACGGGATAAAGGGCTTTGTTTTGGAGATTCCATTTTCAGACTTAAGGAATTTCTGCCTGATGCGCTCAATCACAGCCGGAATTTTGGCATAATCACCTGTGCCGACAAAAGCATCTACTTCTTTAAACTCTCGGCTTAAGACATCCGGATAACGCTGAAACAAACACCCAAGGACCACGATTGCCCGAACGTGCCCTGTTTTTTTCAGCTCCACCAGCTCAAGAATGCGGTCGATGGATTCCTGCTTGGAATCTTCAATAAAAGCACAGGTATTAAGAAACGCAATGTCGCAATCAGCGACACTCTCGGCAAACTTGTATTGTTGACGGTTCAATTGGCCTAAAACAAGTTCACTGTCCACTAAAGTCTTGGGACAGCCCAGCGACAACATGCCAACCGAAATTTGCCTCCCAGCTGAATGAATCATATCGAGTTTAAACCTTTGCTCAAATTTAAGCGGGCGAAGGGAATCGAACCCTCGTCACGGGCTTGGGAAGCCCGGGTAATGCCATTATACGACGCCCGCCTATCAAAAAATCTCCGAACGATTGATGTTCATGCATCTACGTGCGTCAGTGATTTAAAAATCTTTAAGCGCTCTTCAATATCTTCTTTGGAAATTTCTCTCAATCGATCCAGGCCGAATCGTTCGACTGTAAAAGAAGCCACGATTGTCCCGTAAGCAACCGCCCGGCGCAAAACGTCAAAATTAAATTGCTTTATATGAGCCAAGTAACCCATCATTCCGCCGGCAAAACTATCTCCTGCACCGGTCGGGTCAAAGACCTCTTCCAGCGGATAAGCCGGCAAAACAAACATTTGATTCTCAAAAAACAATAGAACGCCATGTTCGCCTTTTTTAATCACCACCGCATTTGGCCCGTTTGCTTGAATGGCTCTAGCCGCTTTTATTAAATTATATTCTCCGGTGAGCTCGCGCGCCTCACCATCATTGATCACCAAAAGATCAACTCGTTTCAAGACATCAATCAATTCTTTTTTCTTATTGGTAATCCAAAAATTCATGGTATCGCAAGCAACAAGTTCACAGTGAGATCGGTGCACTTGATTCAGCACTTCGGTTTGTAAGGCGGGATCTATGTTGGCTAAAAATAATATTTCGGGCTTAACATCGGGATTAATTTTAGGTTTGAAATCAAGGAGAACGTTCAGCTTCGTATCAATGGTGTGCGCAACGTTAAGATCGGATTTGTACTGGCCTTGCCATCGAAAAGTTTCTCCTTTTGGATGGACGCTCAAATGGCCAAGCCCGATCGGTCTTTCTGACAAAATGTTCCGATAATCTTCCGGGAAATCTTTCCCGACAACAGCGACCAACTCAACAGGTGAAAAAAAACTAGCGGCATAAGAAAAATAGGATGCTGAACCGCCGAATACCTCACCTTGCTTTCCGTAAGGCGTTTCAATCGAGTCAATGGCGACCGTTCCGATGACCATCAAGGGACACTTGGAGAATTTCACAACAGCTGCTCCTTTATTTTCTTAACGGCATCGCCAATGGATGCTTGTGCAAAAACGGCTCTTACAACCGCTACCCTTTGGGCGCCGGCGTCAGTAACGCATTTAACATTTGCGGCGTTGATTCCGCCGATACAAACAAACGGAATCCGTAAAAATTTTCTTAATCTCGCAATATCCATAAGACCAATCGGTGGATACGCTGGTTTTGTCGGCGTTTGAAAAAGCGGCCCAAAGCCAATATAATCAGCGCCTTCTTTTTGGGCGTCGCGGGCTTGCTGAAGGCTATGGGTTGAGCGGCCGACAATGCCGCCTCCTAGCGCATTAAAACTTCGACGAGCAACGCCAACCGATAAATCATCCTGACCTAAGTGAATGCCGTCGGCTTTTAAGCGCAATGCGAGGTCGAGTCGATCATTGACAATCATCAATTTACCGTATCGCTGACTGATGACGCGAATTGACTTCCCAATCTCAAGAAATTTCTCATCAGTCAATGTTTTTGACCGTAATTGAATCATATCAACCCCGGCCTTGAGAGCCTCTTCCACTTGACGCATTTCACTTCGATCTGCCGTCTTCAAATCGGTGATGGCGTAAAGTCTAAAGCCTCTCAATGCTTTCTTCTGCCACAAATGTGCCACGGCCTACTTTCGCCATAGTTTGGCGCGGCGAATAAGCGTTGAAGTTGAAAATCCCTTCACCAGGGGCACCCGCCTCACACGCCCGCCTGAAGCCGTCACTTCACGGGCACCTGCAATCTCTTTGATGCGATAATCAGCGCCTTTGACTAAGACATCTGGTTTTAAAAACCGAATCAGAGCCTGCGGTGTTTTGTCGTTAAATGCAACGATCAAATCAACAGAAGATAACCCGGCCAAAACTTCAGCGCGCGCACTTAATCGATTAATGGGCCGCCCCGGTCCCTTCAGCTGACGGATAGAACGATCCGAGTTAAGTCCCACAATAAGTACATCGCCAAATTCTTTTGCTTTCGATAAGTACCGGACATGTCCAACGTGCAGAACATCAAAGCAGCCGTTGGTAAAAACAACCTTCTTTTTTTGGCGGCGTAACCGCTTAACAGCCCTCTGTGCAGCGTTCTTCGATTTAATTTTTTTATTCATGGAAATGGAACTAGGAAAAAAGCTGGTCTTCAACGACTTCTGAGACAGCATGCAAGGCCGTGATGTGCATTTCCTGGATGTGAGGGGTCTTGGTCGACGGAACGCAATAAACCACGTCTGCTTGTTGTGCTAATTTGCCACCTTTCTCACCCGTTAAACCCACAGTGGTCACGCCTTTCGACTTAGCCGCTTTAACCGCTTTGATGATATTCGGTGAATTCCCGCTGGTTGAAATCGCGATCAAACAATCGCCTCTTTTGGCCAGGCCTTCCACTTGACGACTAAAAACAGACTCGTAATCGTAATCGTTTGCTGTTGCCGTCAACACCGAGGTGTCCGTGGTTAAAGCAATTGCCGGCAAACTTCGACGTTCCCGTTTGAAACGAACAATGAACTCAGCCGCAATGTGCTGCGAATCAGCAGCGCTTCCGCCATTTCCGCACAACAGTACTTTTCCGTTTTTTTTAAAGGTCTCAACAATAACCGCTACAATCTCAGCTAATTTTGCGCATGATGAGCCTGCAAATGCTTTCTCAGCTATTTTGATATGTTCTTTCGCAATCGCATTGAGCGAAGCTGGAATTTGTTTTGCGTCATTCATCCAAAAAAGACCTTGGCAGTATTGTAATAGTCTTGAGGGACCAGTTTGAGGGATCCCAACGCCTCTTCCAGCTGAACAGCCTCTATTTTACGACCGTTCAAACTGACCATGCATCCAAACTTTCTGTTTTTAACCAGTTCAATGGCTTTAACGCCAAAACGTGTCCCTAGCACGCGATCAAATGCGGTCGGCGAGCCCCCGCGTTGAATGTGCCCCAAAACCGTCACCCGTGTTTCAAACCCGGTTTTTTCTTCAATCATTTTAGCAAGCGTGTTGCCAATGCCGCCCAACCGAACATGGCCAAACGCGTCTTTTTCTTGTGTTTGCGTGACATCCTGGCCAGCAAGTTGCGCACCTTCAGAGACGGCTACAATACTAAACGTTTTTCCTCTCTTGTGCCGGCCGGCAATCAAATCGCATACTTCGTTGATATCAATCGGAATTTCCGGAATTAATATCACATCAGCGCCGCCGGCGATACCTGCTTCTAACGTAATCCAACCGGCATGCCGTCCCATGATTTCAACCACAATCACCCGATTGTGCGATTCTGCAGTTGTATGCAAACGATCGATACATTCCATGGCAACATTCAACGCGGTATCAAAACCAAATGTATAATCAGTACAATTCAAATCATTATCAATCGTCTTTGGAACACCGACGATAGGCAGGCCTTCTTTTGAAAGTTTGTTAGCAACGCCCAGCGTATCTTCTCCGCCAATGGCAACCAAAGCGTGAAGTTGATTTTTTGTGAAGGTATTTTTAACACGGTCAACATCGCCGTCTTTGCTATATGGATTGGTTCGTGATGTCCCCAGAATAGTACCGCCTTTTGGTAAAATACCTGAAACTGCCTGGCTATCGAGAATAACAAATTCATTTTCGATCACACCCTTCCAGCCATATCGAAATCCCAACACTTGCCATCCTTCCCGCGCAGCGCATCTTTGCACCGCCCGGATTACCGGATTTAATCCTGGGCAATCACCGCCGCCTGTCAAAATACCTATTTTTTCCACATCTGCCTCCTTGATGCCGTATTGGCTTGCTCAACCGATGTTTCCTCATTCATCATAACCTGCATATTTTAAGATAAAAGTGCCATCCATTTCAATCTCGAATCACAGCCCTCAATCAGGCGTTGCTAAACCTGAGAATTTAAGGCGAACCTCAATGGGAAGTTCACATTTCAATACTTTCTTAATTCTTTGGCTGATTTCTGCCTCGATTTGTTTTCTTACCTTCTCTAAATCCTGCCCCACTACCATCGGGGCTTTAATTTCAACTTTCAACAACCCGTTTAAATAACGGCTTGTAAGCACCGGATGGCGAATATAATCAAAACTCTTTAGCACCTTTTGGCTTAATTGATTAATGGTTGAAAACGTGACTGTGATACGCCCCACGTCACCGTCAACGGCAAAAAAATCATCTTCTGCTTTACTTTTTTTAATCAACACCCGAGCAAGCGATAGTCCTAGAAGAATTAGAAAAATGCCGGTCAGTGCAAACCGTATCCGTTCAAATCCTACCTCATAAATCATTTGCAATTTAATCAAAGCATCTTCCATCGGCAAAATCTGAAAAGCAACTATCAACATCAAACTGCCAATGGTTAAAAATGTAAAAACACCAACAATATCGATCAAAAAATTTAAGAACTTCACGCAGGCTCCTGGGCGCCCTCCGGCCCGCCAGTTCCCATAATTGATTCAATAAAATGCGTCGTTACCTTGCCTTGTCGAAATCTGGGACGATTTAAAATCTTTTCGTGGAGCGCAATCGTCGTCTTAATGGGTTCGATGGTCATTTCCCTGAGTGCCCGCTGCATGATGGCGATCGCTTCGTTGCGATCTTTTCCATGTACAATGACTTTGGCAATCATTGAGTCATAGTAAGGCGAAATGACAGAGCCTCCATAAACATGCGTGTCAACACGCACGTTAGGGCCTCCGGGAAGAATAAAAGTTTTAATCAGCCCCGGATTTGGCAAGAAATGATTATCGGGATCCTCCGCATTGATACGGCATTCGATGGCTGCGCCGCTGATCACAACTTGATCCTGTTTTATTTTTAAGGTTTGGCCGGCTGCAATTCTAAACTGCTCTTTTACCAGATCAATACCTGTCACCATTTCCGTTACCGGATGCTCAACCTGAATTCGCGTATTCATCTCCATAAAATAAAAATTATCATTCTCATCAACTAAAAACTCAACGGTGCCTGCATTTTCGTATCGAATGGCTTTCGCCACCCGAATAGCTGCCTCACCCATTTTTTTCCGTAGTTTATTGGATAAACCAGGAGACGGTGACTCCTCTAATAATTTTTGATGCCGCCTTTGAATCGAACAATCCCGTTCGCCCAAATGAATGATATTTCCGTGCGAATCTGCCAGAATCTGAATTTCAATGTGCCTGGGCTCACGAATATATTTTTCGATATAAACTTCCTTATTGCCAAACGCTTTTTCTGCTTCTGCCTGCGCTGTCAAGAATGAATTAACCAATTTACCGTCGTTATGCGCGACTTTCATGCCCTTCCCGCCGCCGCCTGCCTTCGCTTTAATGATGACGGGATAACCAAATTTCTTTGCTAGTTTGAGCGCTTCTTCTTGATTGGGCACTACCCCTTTACTGCCAGGCGTAACCGGCACACCGGCTTTTTGAACCGTCCCGCGCGCAACAGCTTTATCGCCTGCCAAACGGATGCTTTCCGGCTTCGGCCCGATAAATTTGATTTGGCAAGAATCACAAATTTCGGCAAAATGGGCATTTTCAGCCAAAAATCCATACCCGGGATGAATGGCTTCGACATCAGCAATTTCGGCTGCGCTAATGATGGCAGGAATGTTAAGATAACTCTCATTGGAAGCAGCGCCGCCGATGCAAATGGCGTCATCTGCCACTCTCACGTGGAGCGAATCTTTATCGGCTTTCGAGTAAACGGCTACACTTTTGATTCCCAATTCACGGCAGGCACGGATAACCCGCAGCGCTATTTCGCCACGATTGGCAACCAGAACTTTATGAAACATGGTTTGCTTGTTTGTTTTTCACTTCAGATTATGATTTTCTAATCTTGAATAAAGGCTGGTCGAATTCGACGGGTTGACCGTTTTTCGCAAGCACTTCAACGACACGGCCATTAACTTCCGATTTTATTTCATTCATCAACTTCATCGCTTCAACAATGCACAGCACTTCACCTTCTTTGACATCCTTACCAACAGCGGCATATGCTTCACGGTCCGGTGAGGGTGCCGCGTAAAAAGTCCCTACCATCGGCGAACGGATAATGACAGTGTTCTCATCCGCCACCTCTGCTTTCCCGGTATCACTTTTAGGCGTCACAGAGGTTGAGGTTGAAATCGCAGGCAGCGACATGGCTTCTTGCTGAACCTGAACACTGCCTATCGTTTTCTTGAGCTTGATTTTCAGTCCATTTCGCTCAATTTCGACTTCGCAGAGCTGATGTTCGTTCATCAAATTAATGATTTCTTTTATCTCTTTTGTGTTCATGCGTCTCTCCGCATATTTCAATCATAATGGACGGTGAATAAAGACATTTTTTTGCACAAAATCAACATCATGGACCGGGGATTGTCGCTATTTCTTTGAGATGTAATCTGCCTCCAAAAAACAAGTACAGAATACCACAAAGAAGCCCAATCCCATAGATTAAAATATCAAAAGCCAACGCAAAGGCGGTTGCACCCTGCACAGTTGTATATTTGCTTAGAAAATAAATAACAGACGCCTCACGTACGCCAAGCCCGCCGAGAGACGGAATCATCGCAATGATTGCAGTCACCGGTAAGATCAGCATGAAAACCATATATGAAATGTGAAGTCCAATACTTCTCCCGATAATAAATGCTATCAAAATCATCATGAGTTGAATGCCGATGGAGAGCCCGTAACACAAAATCATGGCTGAGACGTATTTTTTGCAATCGGTGAGTGTTTCGTAAAACTGGCCCATTTTTTGTTTGGCAATGCTTGTCGGAATTAAATGCCGTAAAAACTTCAAACGCTCTGCCACCGGTTCCAAAAAGAAAATAATCAAACCGATCAAAAATACAAAGGCCACCATCAAAACCGAATTAACCAAACGCGGATCGGAAAAACTTTGCTTAAAAAAAGGGATGGTTACCACAGCCACCGTAATCAGTGCTGCTAACCCAAAAATACGATCTACTAAGATAGCAGAAATGGTCCGCATCTTTGTTCCCGAGTCTTTAGAAAGATAGTAAGCTTTCACGGCGTCGCCGCCCAATTGGGACGGTAAAAACAAATTGAAGAAAAGACCGATGAGATTAAAAAATACAACGCGGGAAAATGCGACATTAATTTTCTGCATTAGCAAAACGTGTTTCAAACGAAACGAGGCGATCACGTTTATAAAAAGGAAAATGCCAAACACACTGCTAAAAAGATTCCAATTCGTTTGTTTTAAAATAGCGAATGATTCGCCCCACTTGTCCTTCAATAAAACAAAAGCCAAGCCGACAAAAAATAAACTAACAAGTACCCGTACCGCTTCACGGCCAAGCTGTTTTCCGCTCATGATTGACCGGTTTCTTTCGGTGCGGTCTGATTGCTTGCCTCGACGAATTTCAACTGCAAATCAGCTAAAATTGCTTTGAAAGCTTTGATTTCTTCGGCTGTCAGGTTTCCTCTGGTCTTCTCCTTCAGCATGATGAGGATATCGATTAAATCGCGAGCAGCGTCTATGTTCAACTCCTTGGTTTGCGTCATGGGATTCTCAATGTCACCTAATTGGATGAGAACCTGAATGGCAATTGACGTCATAAACTGGATGAACTTTTGAGACGTTTGGGGCGACGGTTTGGCAGGGTTTGCCTCAGGTGCTTTCGGCTTATCGGCTTGCGGGGATGAATCTTGTGCGACCCGTTCTTTCCAGGATTCATCCACCTTTTTTTCTGTAAATCTCACATCATCGGCTGACATAAGCATCCTCCTAAAAAAAAGAGGCTCATAGTCATCATTCACCTAATAACTATGAACCTCACAATTTTTAGAGATCTCTGATCTCTCAGGAGAGCCTTATAGCATAGCCTATTTTGATTGTCAAGCAGCTCTCACAACTGCCTTATACAAATTGAATTCCCATTCCCACCTGGCGTTTCGTTAATTCAATCCGTTTGACACAGCCTTGGATACGAACGTCTTCGGGAAAATTCTCATTCGCAGGTACCACCACCGTCACTTTATTCGATTCAAGATCACCTAATTGCGTCACTTGAAGCGAACTGTCTAAATCAAGGTATTCGGCAAATAATCCGCCTTGACTGATATTCGTGGCAATCGCCTTGGAATGAACCTTGGTTCCGCTCTTCATCTCGAATTCAATCTCGATGGGAATCGCAACTCGAATCCTCTTTTTCCGGCGACGCTCAAGCCCGTATTCATTCTTAAAATTTTCCTGCTCCTTACTTAGTCCGATGTCTTTGTCTTTTTCGAAGAGAAATGAGCCCAAACAATCGGCTACTTCCTCGTCGTTTCGGCAAAGTTTAACATTGTGCGGTAAGTAGCTGCTTTGAAAGTACTGCTGCAGATTTTCACCGGCACAATAGACCAAGCTTTTTTGCGGCCTGATCAAGCTGGCAAGAATTTTGCGCGCTCCCAGCTCATCCAAATCTTGGACTTCCTGCATATTCAAAATCACCCGTTTCAAGCGTTTCTTTTGAATCGTGTGATCAATTTTCTCAATGACAGGCACTGAACGATCGCCTGTGAATGACCCATACAGGTCAAACACATGCACGCGGCCAATCTGTCTTTGTTCGATTCGCGGCACTAATGTTTTCATGTTAGTATCCCCCTTATTATTTCAATGATGCAGCGTTATACTTCAAAAAATCCTGAATCATGCGTTTATTTTCAGGACTGATTTCATAAAACTCAATGCCGATACCCACTTGTTCACCATTCAGTTTTCGGCGTATCACTTTACCTTTCGCAATGACATTTTGCTGCGTGGGTAACTTAACCTCGATGACCAACATTTTTAATTCATATGGATTCACGAATGATTGCGATTTTATGGCATCTGTTAAATCAATGTATTCAGCAAACAGCCCGCCTTCACTTAAATTAGTCACAATCGCCCGAAATTCATAGCTTTCGCCCTTTGAGCCCTCACAGCTGAATTTTAATGGCAACGCCGTATTCATACGCCAATGCTTTCTCAGCTCTTCACCCGTTGTGTCGCTTTCAACCAACTCGCGCCCAAAACAATCCACCAAATCTTCTTCTCCTTTTAAAATACGGACCTGGCTTGGCAACGCCACTGTTTTGATCATTTCCATGACCGACAAATTACCTGATAACAAACCGGCCGGCTGATTGCCGGGCAAACTTTCAATTAAAGCTTTGACACCCAAACTATCAATACCTTGTAATGATTTTAAATTAATTACAACTGCCCGATTCGGATGATGTGAGATCAGTGCATTGAGTTCTTCTTTAACCCTTAAAGCCCAGGGGCCAACGAGTTCGCCCTTTACATCTATAATATTAAGGCGGCCAATCTGCCTTCTTTGCATCTGAGGTTGGTCTGACATTTTCTGCATGCTTAAAAAGTATCAATTGATATGCCAAGATATTTAAAATCATTAAATTTCTTTAAGTGATTGAAAATAAATGGGTTACAGTAATTAAAGAAAAATTCTTAATTGATTCTAGGTCACTAAAATAGTAATATAATTGTTACATTTGTAATAATTTTGTTACTATTTACGATATATTATAAAGGTGGATTTTCCTGATTAAATCTTGGCGGGATATACCTAATTGCTTGGATGCTTTTGTTTGATTACCCTTAGCCTCTCGCAGCGCTTCCTCAATCATGCTTTTTTCAAGCTTACTCACCATCATTTTCTTGCGTTCTTTCAAACTTCGCGGCGTCTTTTCTTTAAGGTTCTTCTCACTCTTCTGAGCACCTCCCGTCTGACTATTTAAGTGTAAAAAGCAACTCTCGCTTATCATCTTTTCATCAGAAAAAACATAAGCTTTTTCCAGTTCATTTTCTAATTCACGAACATTGCCGGGCCAGCTGTATTGGGTCAGTAAACGCAGCGCTTTGGGCGAGACTGTTTTAACCGGTTGTTCGTTGCGTTGTGCAATTTTCTGAGAAATATAATCGACTAACAAAGGAATATCCTCAACACGCTGCCGCAAAGGCGGCAATTTAATGTGCATGACATTAAGACGAAAATACAGATCTTCCCGAAACTGCTTAGCAGCAACAGCATCTTTCAAATCCTTATTGGTAGCTGCGATAATTCGAACATTCACTTGAACAGATGAAGTGCCGCCTACCTTCATAAAAATCCCTTCTTGCAAAACTCTTAAAAGCTTAACTTGCAAAGCCGGACTCATGTCACCGACTTCATCTAAAAAGAAGGTGCCTTGATCGGCAATCTCGAAAAGCCCTTTTTTTTCGGCAATTGCCCCCGTAAAAGACCCCCGCATATGCCCAAATAATTCGCTTTCCAGAAGTTGATCCGGAAAAGCCGAACAATTCACGACAACAAATTCCTTATTTTTCCGCGGTCCGCTGAAATGAATGCCTTTTGCCACTAATTCTTTGCCCGTACCGCTTTCACCCTCAATTAAAACAGGCGCATCAAAAGGTGCGACTTTGTTGACCAAAGTCTGCACTTTTTTTATGGCAGCACTCGCCCCGATAAGCCCAAAATTCTTTGATTCCGTTTTAGGAAGCATGGGAAGATGATTTCTGTGATTTTAACCGTTGAATGTAGGCAATGCGCTCCTGCAGGGTCTTCTCAAACCCAATGGCCTTTGGATGATAATAAGTATGATGACTTTCCCGATATGATTGATTCACGATACCTTCTTGGAAATGATGTGCGTAAAGATAGTCTTTCCCCCGCCCCAGTTGTTTCGAAACCTTTCCGTGGCTATCTCGGAGATGCGTCGGCACTTCCTCTATGGACTCATTTTGTACATCCTGGGTTGCCGATTCAATCGCTTCATAAGAAGCGTTGCTCTTAGGCGCTAACGCCATGTAAGTGACCAATTGAGATAAAATAATCCTGGCTTCGGGCATCCCAACAAACTCAATCGCATTCAATCCGCTGGACGCTAAAATCAGGGCCTGCGGATCGGCGTTGCCAATATCTTCCGAAGCTAAAATAACAATTCGGCGGGCAATGAAGCGCGGGTCTTCTCCGGCATGTAACATTTTTGCCAACCAGTAGACAGCAGCGTCCGGATCCGAACCTCGCATGCTTTTAATAAAAACACTGGCCGTATCATAATGGTAATCTCCGCCATCGTCGTAATACACAATCTTTTTCTGACAAGATTCGGCCGCCACCTGCTCGTCGAACTGAATCAAGCCTTCCGCATCCGGCGGAGTGGTCAACACACCTACTTCAAGCGCATTAAGAACACGGCGCGCATCTCCCAGTGCATGTTTAATCAAATGCTGAACGGCCCCTTCCGTCATCATGATTTTAAACGTACCGAGCCCCCTATCTTTGTCATGCAAGGCATTCTCGATAATCTGCTTCATCGCGGCATCATCAAGCGGTTTAAACTCAAACACATGGGAGCGTGACAGCAAAGGGCTGTTCACCGTAAAGGAAGGATTTTGCGTGGTAGATCCGATTAAAATGACTGTTCCGTTTTCAATATCCGGCATCAACACATCTTGCTGCGCTTTATTAAATCGATGAATTTCATCAACAAATAAAATAGTCCGAACCGCCTGGTTTATTTTTTTATATTGCCGCGCCTCATCAATAACCCGGCGCAGCTCTTGAACATTTGATGAAACGGCATTTAAACTTCGATAATGTGCTTTGGTCGCAGCAGCAATAATATGCGCCAAGGTTGTCTTGCCGCTTCCGGGTGGCCCATAAAAAATAAGTGACGAAATCCGGTCGGATACGATCAAGCGCTTCAGAAGCTTTCCATCTGAAAGAAGATGTGCTTGCCCAAAAAACGCTTCTAATGTCTGAGGACGCAAGCGATGCGCAAGCGGTTCAAACTGACTTCGCTTCACATCGGTGGTTTTAGTTTGAGGAACTGATGCGGAAAACAAATCGCTCATATTACCATCGAAGTGCATCTCGAAAAGGACGCGCAAAACGACGGGATAACGGTACGGTTTTCTGGTCAGAATGCTTTAAGTGGATCACAAAATTACCGCTTGAAGCCGGTGATATTTTCTCCACAAATTCAGTATTAACAATATGTGCTTTGTGCACTTGAAAAAACTTCTTGGGATTTAACTTGGTGATCAATTCTTTCAGGGTAGATTTTACCAAATAAGTTTTCCCTTCTTTTAAATGCGCATAAACATCCGCCAATTCAGCATGGAAATAAACCACGCTCATCACGTCAAAAAAACTTCGATCTTTATTATCTGCCTGATAGCCACAGATTCGGTCTAAATAACTGCCTTTTGAAACAGCGCGATTCAGCACCTGAAACTGATCCTTCAAAACTTCTGTTTGCCCTAACAATGCTTTCGCGCGGTCCATGGCCTTCAGGATGCGTTCTTTTTCGTAAGGTTTTAGAATATAATCTACTGCGCTTAGCTCGAAAGCCTTTACCGCGTAGTCGTCATAAGCAGTTGCAAAAACAATAACGGGAGGAGTTTCCAGTTTACTGACTTCGGCCGCCACTTCCAATCCAGACATCTTCGGCATCCGAATATCTAAGAAAACAATTTGCGGATGCAAATCCCGCACTTTCTCCATAGCCTCTTTTCCATCGGCCGCCTCACCCACCACGCGAACATCGTGGCAAGCACCCAGCAATCGTTTCAAACCTTCACGAGCAAGCGGTTCATCATCAACTAATAAGACGGTCGGCATAACTATTACTCCTCTTCTTCGCGTTCTAATGGAATTTTAAATTGAATCGTTGTTCCTTTTCCGATTTCACTTTCAATTTGCAACCGATAGCCGGGGCCAAACTGATATCTTAATCGTTCTCCGATATTTCGCAAGCCAATCCCACTGCCCTCCGAACCGGGATTTTGGGGCTTTTGTGCTTCTGCCATCCTGATTTCATTCAGTTTGTCGGCTTGGATACCAACCCCATCATCTCTTACTTGTATTTCGACATTTTCACCGTTTTCCCAAGCTGAAATTTTAAGGAGACCTCCGCCTGATTTAGCAGCCAACCCATGTTTAATAGCATTTTCAACGATCGGTTGCAAGATTAAAATCGGCAGTTCCGCATGAAGTCCCTTTTTGCTAAGATTAACCTCCTTTTCAATTTGAAGCCCATCTTGGTATCTGGCTTTTTCAAGTTCCAAATAGGAGTCAATGTGTTTTAGCTCTTCTTCCAGCGATACCCACTCGTCTTCCCGTTTCACAATGCGTCTGAAATAATTAGATAACTTGACGATCAAATGTCTGGCTTGCTCTGCCTTTTCTCTGCTGCAAATGGCTGCAATTGTATTAAGGGCATTAAAAAGAAAGTGCGGATTAATCTGCGCCTGTAAGAACTTAAGCTTCATTTCGGGCAGCAGCTTTTCTAATTTCTTACGCCGCTGATCAGCAATCACACCAAGGGCAACCGCCACAAAAATATAAACACTCAACGTCTCAAGTGCTACCAGTGAAAAAATAACCCCATTGACCACCGAAAATCCCATGCTGCGCCACAGGGGTGCGTAAGCCACCAATCCATGAAAGGTCCCCACAACCAAACCCGCCAAAAGAGCCGTGCGTCTTGCCGGCGCAATTGGTACTTTGACGCGAGCGATCCAACCCCCGATTAAACCTGCACCCGCCAAAATAAAAAAATAGGACAGATTGCCAGCCTTTAAAAAAAGCCGGAACAATCCTCCTAATAAACCGCAAATGCCGCCCGTCACGCTGCCGCCGATCAATCCGCAAAGGGTGGTATAAACCAGCTGTAAATCAAGAAAATGCCAATCCGATTCGCCGTAACGAATAAACCCAAGCCCTGCCGAAACGGCGCCCAATGTAAAAAAAACAAACAAAAGAAGCAGCCTTTGTTTTCTGATTTCGTGCGGCTCATGCCTTGTAAAAATATCTCTGAAACGTTTTAGCCGAATGAGAAAGTAAGCAGTTAAAATAATAAATGCAAATTTCCTAAAAATATCGCCATACACTTCAAGCCATTCAATTCGAATTCGCTCGCCATAAGGCAGCGGCTTTGAGCGGCCCAATGATTTAAGGTCTTCTTCAACTTGACCCAGCAATTGACCGGCTTCATCGAATTGCTGATTAGAAATAAGCGCGACCGTTTGGTCTAAACGATTTGCAATTTCCTCGGTATTATAACCTCTGTTTTGAAACTGACGTGTCAGAATACTTAATTCTTGAAATTGACCAGAAACCTCGTCGCTGACTGCACACAAACCAATAGGCGGAACAAACATCAAGAGAAACAGACAAAAAAAGCTGGCAAGTAAAAGATAATTTTTACCGGCTGTTTTATTGATGGGTGATAGCAAATTTGTCATTTTAGGCTTTGGTCGGCAAACTGGCTTTAAATTTTTCTTGTAGCGCGTCCACAATAGCAAAATGCAGCTCATTGACTTCCTGCGCTTGCAAGGTGCGCTCCGGCGACTGGTAAAGCAATCGAAAAGCAACGCTTTTTTTGCCAACCGGCATTTTCTTTCCTTGGTACAAATCAAAAATCTCTACAGAGCGAATCAGACCCTTTCCCAGTTTCATGATCTCGTTTGAAAGATCTTGAGCGCGGACATTCAAATCGACGACCAAAGACAAATCTCTTTCAATGGGTGGAAACTTAAGAATATCTTCATACTTGATTAATTGCGGCTGAATTTGCGCCAACTGCGATAAAGAAAGTTCTGCAAAAAAAACAGGCCGATCGATGTCGAAGTTCTTCTTAATTGACTGGCTGATTACTCCCAAGTTTCCCAGGCGTTTTTGATCATGCATTAAATCAAATCCCTGCCCGCGAACAAACATGGAATTTTTAGAAATATCAAAACGGCAATTTCGTCTCTGAACCAATTGGCACAAGCTGGCGATGATCCCTTTTAAGTCAAAGAGTTCATAAGGGCGTTCGGGATCCAGCCAGTTGCCTGCCTTATGACCGCACAGAATGATCCCCAACATCCGCTCTTCAAGCGGCAGCGCTTCTTCCGCACTTAAGTAACGATTTGCCACTTCAAACAATCTCACAGATTTGCTTCCGACATTCAAATTCTTCTGAACCGCTTCCAGGCAGCTCACGGCCAAAGAGGGTCTCATTAATGTCAGGTTCTGATTACGCGGATTATCAACGGTTACCCATTGTTTTTTCTCAATCGACAAGGATTCTGCTGATTGGGGAGCAATCAAACTAAAACTGACCATTTCTTGCAGTCCAAATGAAATACAAATATTTCGAACCTCATCCGCCAAGGACAACAAGGGGTCAATCTGCGGTTGAGTTGACTTTAGCGTTGGCAACCGCTCGGGTATTCGATCATAACCATGAATGCGTGCTGCTTCCTCGATTAAATCCTCGGGGATCGTGATATCGCTTCTGGATGAGGGAATTTGACAAATGAGCTTTTTCCCTGACAATGAAGTACGGATACCGAGAGAAATTAAAATCTTTTTGATTTTAGCAGCCGGTATTCGAAGCCCTAGTATGCGAGGAATCTCTTCAACGGCCAAGATAATCCGCTTGGTTTTAACAACCAATTTGCCCGATGAAAGTGTACGGCCTATCTTCCCGACCCCTGCCAGTTCTTCGATTAAATGTGCGGCCCGGTGACGCGCAAACGCAACTAAGGCCGGGTCGACACCTCGCTCAAAGCGATACGACGAGTCGCTGATGAGTTTCAATCTTCTGGAGGTTCTTCGGATAGCAGCTGCTGAGAAAGCTGCCGATTCCAATAATATATTTTTTGTGGAAGACGTCACCTCAGATTGTTTGCCGCCCATCACGCCGCCCAAAGCCACGGGACCTCTTTCATCAGCAATCACCAGATCATCCGATATTAATTCGTATTGAATATCATTCAGTGCCTGAAATTTCTCTTTTGCCTTGGCGTGCCGTGCCGTAATTGTGTTGCCTTGCAACTGATTAAGGTCAAATGCATGCAAAGGCTGGCCTGTTTCGAGCAGTACATAATTGGTGATATCAACGATTAGATTAATTGAACGAATGCCACAAACTTCTAAACGCTCACGCATCCAGGACGGTGTTTGGCGTTGATCAACACCTTCCAAAATAACCCCCGAATAAAAGTGACACCATTTGGAATCCGGTGTACGGATTTGAATTACCCGCTCGGTTGATTCGCTTTTAGGCAGCTTACAGGATGGCATTTTAAGTTTGCCCCCGAACAACGCTGCAAGTTCGCGTGCCACACCTATGTGCGAAAGCCAATCGGGGCGATTCGAGGTTACTTCCGTTGTCAGCTGGTAATCGCTGCCTATTTTTTTGACTTCTTCTACTTCAAGGCCGGCCATGGTTAAGCGCAGTGCCGCTTCTTCCGGTGCGGCTTTAACGGTGATGTAATCTTGTAACCAGTTCCAGCTAAGCTTCATCGAAATTGCTCCAAAAACCTTTGATCGTTCTCAAACAATAAACGAATATCTTTAATGCCATACCGCAGCATCACAATTCGTTCGATCCCAAGACCAAATGCAAAGCCTTGATAACGTCTCGGCGGATAGCCGGCATATTTAAAAACCATGGGGTTCACTTGTCCCGCCCCTAAAACTTCGAGCCACCTCTCTCCCCATTTAATATCCACTTCAACGCTTGGTTCAGTAAAAGGGAAAAAATGCGGACGGAATCTCATTTTAAGTTTTTCGCCAAATAGCTGTTTTAAAAATAAGTGAATGACGCCCTTCAAATCTGCAAAATTGGTTTTTTGATCTACCATCAACCCTTCTATTTGATGAAACATAAACGAATGACTGGCATCAACCGCATCCGGCCTGTAAACACGTCCGGGTGCCAAAATTCGAAGCGGCGGCTTGCGGCGTTTCATTTCCCTCACTTGAACTGTCGAGGTTTGGCTGCGAAGCAAATAGCCTTGCGGTGTGTAGAAGGTGTCAAAAGCATCGCGCGATGGATGATCAAGCGGAATATTAAGAGCCGTAAAATTGTAGAACTCAGTTTCAATTTCACGGCCGTCTACTGTGTCAAAACCCAAACGGCTAAAAATGACGCAAATTTCGCGAATGGTCCGGGTAATCGGGTGCAACGAACCAACGGCGGGTTTGATGCCATCCAACGTCGGATCAAAACCGGGGTCGTGATCCGGATCACCTGCTAATTTAGTTTGTTGTTCAGTTATGAGCGACTGAACAAGATGCTTAAGCTGGTTAACCTTTTGACCAAAAACAGGACGTTCCGGCGGCGGCACCTGACTAACCTGTTTTAAAAGCGCAGTAATGGAGCCTTTCTTGCCGAGATATTTAACTTTGAGAGCCTCTAAGTCGTCGGCTTTGTGCGCTTGTTGAATTGCTTCACGAGCCTCTTTTTCGAGGGCTTGAAAATCCATGTCGGTCATTTGAATTGCCAATCATCACAAGCCACCCTGAACAAGTGACCCATGGCATCAGGTGATGCAAAACGTTTTATTTGGCGCCTTTTGCAAGTTCTACCAATTGATTGAAAGACTGCCGGTCTTGAATGGCAAGTTCAGAGAGCGCTCTCCGATCAAGCTGAATTTTAGCTTTTTTGAGCATGGCGATGAATCGTGAGTAAGCGACCCCTTGCTCACGGCATGCCGCATTCAGCCGTTGAATCCATAGCTGCCGATAGTTTCGCCTCCGCTGCTTACGATCGCGCGTGGCGTACGCCATGGCGCGCTGGACTGTTTCACGTGCGGTTCGATACAACTTGCGGCGGCCGCTGTAAAATCCTTTGGCTTTTTTCAGCCATTTTTTCTTACGCCGGCGCGTTGCCGGCGTTCTGGTTGCTCTTGGCATGAGAATACTCCGTTTCTATGTTTATGAAAAAATTAATATGGAAGCGCGCGTATAATTTTCTCGGCGTTGTGCTCACTTGCCACGCTGCGACTTTTTAATTTTCTCTTCTGTTTAGCGCTTTTATGACCGAGTAAATGTCTTTTCTTAGACTTGGTATAAAGCACTTTTCCATTCTTAGTTACTCTAAATCTTTTACGAACCGCTTTATTCGTTTTGAGTTTCGGCATCGATTTTGCTCTCCGATTGATTTTCTGTCAAAGCGCCTTCAGGCTTTGAATTCTTTTTTAATTGTATTTTTCTTGGTGAAAACAATAACGCAATGGATTTGCTTTCCATGCCAAAATTTCGTTCCAATTCGGCTACATCCGCCAAATCTTCCGTAAAACGATCTAGCACCCGATGGCCGAATTCTTGCCGGGTAATCTCCCGGCCGCGGAAACGTAAGGTCACCTTGACTTTATCGCCGCGCTCCAGAAAATTAATAGCGCTTCGCAGCTTCGTATGATAATCGTGATCTTCAATATTGGAGGTCAATTTAATCTCCTTGATGGTGATCACGTGCTGCTTTTTTCGAGCTTCTTTTTCCTGCTTCTCCAGCATGTAAAGGTATTTTCCAAAATCGATGATACGGCAAACGGGCGGTTTTGCTGTTGGGGAGATCTCCACCAAATCCAAACCTGCTTCTCGTGCCCGCGCCAAACCTTCGGGGACGGTTACGACACCTACTTGTTTTCCAGTCTCGTCAATTAATCGAATTTGAGGAACGCGAATTTGTCCATTCGCGCGGACGCGGTGTTGCCGTCTCATAACCTTGCTCGAAATAATGCACCTCCGTTATTGTGATAGTGACGCGTTCGATTCAGAGCGCGCGGCCGCTTCTTGTTTAATTTTTTGGATAAAATCATCTACCGGCATCGTGCCCAAATTTCGTCGGCCGCGTGCCCGTAAGGCAATTTCACCTTTTTCAACTTCACGGTCACCGATGACCGCAACGTATGGAATTTTTTCGACTTCCGCTTGTCGAACTTTATAGTTAATCTTCTCGGCACGAATGTCCAACTCGCCTCTCAAACCTTCGGCTTCCAGACGGGCACCGACGGCTTGGGCGGCTGCTTCGTGTTTTTCTGAAATGGTACAAATCTTCACTTGGACAGGTGAAAGCCAGGTTGGAAACGCACCACCATAATGCTCGGCCAGAATACCGTAAAATCGCTCCACAGAGCCAAAGACAGCTCTATGAATCATGACTGGCCGGTGTATTTTGCCATCTTCTCCCACATATTCAAGTGAAAATCTTTCAGGCATTTGAAAATCCAACTGTATGGTGCCGCATTGCCATGTTCTCCCTATAGAATCCATCACCTCAAAATCAATCTTAGGTCCATAAAAAGCGCCGCCGCCCTCTTGAACATCGTATTCAATGTGATTACTCTCCAGAGCTTGTTGAAGGCCTTCGGTGGCTTGATTCCATTGTTCATCGGTTCCCATTGATTCTTTGGGGCGTGTTGACAAGTTAATTTTGACCTGTGTAAATCCAAACGTCTGGTAAATACGTAAAATGAGCGCGATGACCTTTGAGATTTCTTCTTTAATTTGCTGCCCGTAGCAAAAGATGTGCGAATCATCAATCGTAAACGCTTTCACCCGAAAAAGTCCGTGCAAAACACCCGACAATTCATGGCGATGTACCAAACCCAGTTCCGCCCACCTGAGCGGTAAATCTCGGTAAGAACGCATCCGGCTGCGATAAATGACCGTTGCGCCGGGACAATTCATGGGTTTAATGGCGAAATCCTGATTATCAACTTTGGTAAAATACATGTTGTCTTTGTAATGATCATAGTGACCGCTTTGGCGCCACAAAATGTCTTTTAAAATAATCGGGGTTTTTAATTCTTCGTAATGATCTTTTTCATGTTCTTCACGCCAATATCGAATCAATTCGTTATACACAATCATCCCTTTGGCGTGAAAAAACGGGATGCCGGGCGATTCTTCGTGAAAACTAAATAAATCAAGCTCACGACCCAATTTGCGATGATCTCTTTTCTTAGCTTCCTCCAGCCTTTTTAAATACGCATCCAGTTCTTTTTGTGATGCAAATGCAACGCCATAGACACGTTGCAGCATGGGATTACTTTCGTTTCCCCGCCAGTACGCACCTGAGACATTCGTCAGTTTAAACCCTTTAATTTCTTTGGTATTCGCCACGTGCGGTCCGCGGCAAAGATCTGTAAACTGCCCATTTGAGAAAATAGAAACTTCATCACCTGGGATTTTTTCAATGATTTCACATTTATATTTCTCGCCTTTTTTCTTAAAAAAAGCAACCGCTTCTTTCTTCGTCATGAATGTTTGCTTAAATGCCTGATTCTCGGCAATGATCCGCAAACACTCTTTTTCGATTTTGGCAATGTCTTCTTCAGTGATGGCTTGACCAATATCAAAATCATAATAAAAACCATTGTCTGTCGCGGGCCCGGTTCCTAATTTGACACCCGGATAAACTTTTTGCATTGCCTGCGCTAAGACGTGAGAAGCGCTGTGACGAATACGATGTGCCGTCTCTTTATCCGCAATAGGAGAATTTTTTGAACTGCCCATTGAAGGCGAAGTTTTAGACGGGGTAGGCATACTATTGGACAGGAAAAATAAGTGATATAACTTCTAACTTCTGTGTTTCCATAGAGTTGTGAGTATAATGCGGATCCGGCTAAGACGCAAGCATTTTCTCCTAATAACGCCTTAGGCAGACCCTGCAATTTGCTGTTGGGCTTTGATTTCTGTATAAATAGATTCGATGGCGCGCAGAATAATCGTCACACTTCGAGAACCCTTGGCGGAATCAATCATGATTCCTAATTCTCTCAATTTGGCGCTTAATGATGCTGATTCGCCTGCTTTAAGTCCATCGAGCGCTTGAGCCAATCGGCCTGTATTAATCAAGAGCGGGATTAACATCTCAGCCACTGCCGCATTGTCACTCACTCCTTCCCAGTCCGCATAAGCCACAAAAGCGCCCGGCAACGCTTTGAGCTGATCCAAAATCGAAGGGTCTTCAACAAAAGTGGCAGCCCCCTCATGAAGACCCGCTTGGACAGCCACCGGTTCGGTTGTGATGTGAATGTCATTGGAAAAGAAATGGGCCGCAATGGCTTTTTCAATCGAACCTTCGTGTGTTTCAATTCGTTTTAGCAGTTCTTGAAAAACTTTTGTTTTGTACGCACCTGTCGGATCTGACACATAAATACGTAAATTGCCTGCCACTCGATCTCGCATAGACTGATCCGCCAAAAGCACCAACAAAAGTTGAGCGAGTTTGCTGTCAGCCGGCAAAATAACGCGCGGCACTGTATTTTGTTCCTGAGCAAGCGAACTTTGAAAAGACATGGCAAACGTTAAATCAGCCATTTGAGAGGCGCGTTGGACGGCTTCGCTGCGATTTGAAAAATAATCAGCCAAAATTAATGATGGTGCTTCTTCGGCGCGGGCACTTGGCAATAAGATATGTTCGATAAGCGCTTCCCCTGCGCCTTGCAAATTAATGTCTAAAATACCCGACAGCGGCTTCACATCTCTTGCCACACCAATAGAAACCGCCGCATCTCTTGAAAATTGAGAAATGGTGGATTGAATTTCCGGCATTTGCTTTAATTGCTGATTGAGTGCTCTGATTTCCGCGCGAGGCTCGTTGCGGGGCCTTAGATAACTCTCAATCTCTGGTATCACCTCTTGCAAATGCTCTTGGTCTTTCAAGAAAAGTGCGTCCTTTTTCACAATGAGCAGCCAACGATTCAATTTAGCCAGTATGCGCGGTTTTCTACGGATATAGCTGGTCGTATGTGCTTGAAACCAAACAACCTGGGCTAACTCTGTCATTCTTTTTTCGCGCACAGAATTCAACTGTTCTGGTTCAAACTTAAACATGTCCAATAACTCATTATAGCCAGCCAGAACCTGTGCGACCTCTTCATCAGAAGCAATCGAGCCCATGGTGAGTTCGCTTAACAATTGATTTAATTCAAGATCGCTAATGAGGTAATGCGCCGTTGTTGCCTTCTCCGCCGTTCTCCTTTCAACCGATTCCGCCGGTTCAGCACTGACCCCCTCATCTAACAATTCCTCAGCATGCAATTGAATTAATCGAAAATAAAAACTTACTAAGGCGCCCAGAACCGACCGCCTGGTTAATGTTTGCATGACGCGCTGATGCTCGCCGCTTCGACTCAAATTAAAAAATTCTTCTAAGAGACTTGTAAACATGCCGAATGCTCCCGCATAATCACCGCGCGTAAGCGCTGTAATCGCTTTGTTGTAATCAGCCGGAGAACCTGGCGGCAATGATTGTCGGTAGCGCAGTGCTTTGACCGCGAACGATTTCACGTCCGGTTCGCTGGTTGGGATCTGAATAGATCGAAAAATATCATTCATGACCTGAACCAATTGACTGCTCAAATATTCAATCGCATCGTGAGACTCGTTTACGTCCAGGAAAATATATTCAGGACTTTTACGATTGGTTTTTTGAATCAATTGATTTGCTTCTACGATAAAGGCAAATGCTTTTTCTAAGTATTTTTGAACTTTCTTAAGCCGAATGATGTCGATCGCCAGGGAACCGCTCCCTTCAGCTTCGGCAACCGCATACATCGACAGGGCGGAAAAAAGATAAAGATGCGCCAATCGAACACGGCCAAAAATAATGCCATACCCTCCCAATGCGCGCGGCTTAAAGAAATAGTTTAACCATTCATCATTATTTGCCTCAAGAAGTCGAATGGCTTCTTCATAGTAACCCAGCGCTTCCTCATACCGAACTCTCGAACTTTGCGGCATAAGGTATGATTGTCTTTCGTCATACGACAAAGCTTCATCACCAAGATTGAAAGCGACAAGCGCTTGCATGTATTCGCTGCTCGTAGCGCTTATCGAATCGAGAATAAAGCTGGCAGCTGCCAATTGAAAGTTTTCGTTTCTGGCTAAAATTAAACCCGAAGGTTTGTTGTTTAACTGACTGTATACAGCGGTAATTTGAGAATAAATATTGGTGGAAATAAAATCACTTATCAGTCCATTTAGATTTCCCCAAGACATTCCGAGATGTCCCAATTCTACCGAGGCATTTTTGTAAGGCGGGTATTCATCGATAGCAGCTTTTGTCCAGGTTGTCATAATTTCATCATGAAGGGTTTTCAATTCGTGAATGTTGCTTCCTAAAAACGGCCTTGAATTTTCCGGTTGATTGCCAAAAAACCGCTCAACCATCTCGACAAGCGCGGCCCTAAAGCGGGTAAAATCCGGCTCCCCTATTTGCGTCCGTATTTGAAGCCCTATTGGCTTTGGATGAAGAACCCTGCCCTCAGCTTCAACTACAAAAAAATCGTTTAAAATTTTCAGATACGCGGCACCTATTCCGTACAAACCTTCACCCATTCCCAAAAGAATTTGATTTATCTCTTCGTCGTTCCTTAACTCGGCCCGCTCAGTTAAAGACGAAATATCAACCCTATCAACCGGCCACGGGCGTCCGGGGCGTGCCCCTATTGGTTTACTTGCATCCTTGCTTGCCGATGGCATTCCGTCTTTTGGTTTTTCATCGTGACGGCGTTTTGGTGTTTGGGCGGATGCTTCGGCTGGCTCCACAGGTTTAACCAGTGGTTCTTTAATGGGAGGCCGCTGCGCAATCGATCCTTGAGATGACACGCCTTCGATCATTCTCAATTCGGACCTTGGCCGGAAGACAATGTGAAGAACTGTTTCTTTACCACCCAGAGGCACCTCGCCTTCCATGTGTGTGGTCCCGCTATCGACAAACATAGCCTCTACAATTTGAAATTCTTTTGCCCACGCAACTAATTCTTTTTGAACACGCTTGCCCGAGGGGCCAAAAGCACCGACATGGTCAAAGCCGTAAAAATCACGCACGTGCAAGTTGCCTCGTGCATCTGCGCCAACCACTGTTTTTCTACCGCCCGTGAGCTTTGCCCAAGCCTCCACGCGGTGATTCACCTGTGCATTGATAACAGCGATTGGGCCGGCTTGAAAAGCGTCGCGAACATCGGAGGCGGCAATACCGCCTCCTTGCATCAAAGATTGCGCGAACGACGTTTTGGCTTCGATGATTCGAACGCTGCCGTCATTTAAAATGAGAAACAATGCCTTGGCAGTTGCAAAACCTTTTGAATTAGGGTTGTAAGGGTTTGTTTGAATACCATTTTCAATTAACAGGCCGTTAATTTTTCTATCCTCACGGAAAAGCGATGCGACTGCGATTGGCTTTACATTGGGCGTGCCCGGCTTAGCAAGTCCAAATTCAAATTGCGGGTCGTTGGCCGGATATGATCGAATACTTTTTCGCTCTAAACTTCTCACGTACAATTCTTCGAATATTGCAGCGCCTGTACCGGCCAAACTTAAGACAGCGCCCAGCTTCAAAATACCGCGTCTTGAAATAGCAGGCGCGGGAATTGATGCTCCTTTCTCAGCGGTATCAATTGTTGGTTCCGGAAGTTTTTCCGCAACAACCGATGCTATTTTTTCAGAGGGTCTAAATCCAAATGTATATTGGGCGGCTTGTTCAGGCGACATTTTCTTGAGCGCAATTCGTCCGCCTTCAACATGCCGGTTCAGATTTTTTAACAATTCTTGGATACGAGTTTTTTCTGCCTTATTTGAAATTGCAATTACCAAAGGCATGACTGCTTTGTAAAGCGGTGATTGACTTCCGCCTTCTATTTGATCTCTGAACCACTTGGTCATTTCTACTTGCCGCCGCATGCCATTCAGGGCGTTGTAATCCGGATCATTTAAAATTTGAACAATCTGCCTAGCTTGACTACTCGTTAACCGATCAGATAAGGCAGCCTCAACGGCCGGCTCTCTCAGCTCAGCGCGTCCGGTTGCATCTTCTGCTGACAGCGCTTCTGTTTGGTTGTCTGGCGTTGACTGCGGAACGGCAAATTGGCTTTTTTCACTGATTCCCAGCTGCGTTAATTTGGCTAATTTTGCGATCGCTTGTCTTGGATCATTTCGAGCAAAATGACCCCTCGGTTGGTAAGCAGCGTCCGGATTAACGGCTCTTTTTTCGTGAATCACGATAATTTGACCCGTCACGGGCACCCAAAGCAGCTCGCGTGTTGCTGCCAAAATACGGCTGCCGGTTTTAGGATCGCGGCGTGCCTGATCCCACAATACTTTGATAATGGCTCGATCGGGATTTTCAGGATCCGCATAACTGATTTCTGAAAACCGAATGCCGTAAGTCCCGGAAAAAAGTGATTGGTTAAACGTTAATAAAACTTCGGGGTCAAGCGCTTCCCGAACAATGGCATCGACCACTGTCTGGGCCAAACGGTCTAATCCCAGATATTCTTCACGGGTCATATTGGTTCTGTGCCCCGCGATATCGAAAATAGCCCGGCGATCCTCGGGCAGCATCGTAGCACGTAAAAGCGAAATGTAAGAGCGGTCAAACAACGTTTGACGCTTTCCCAACATCGCATCTACATAAGAAGATTGAACGTCCTCGAGGCTGGTCATACGGGGATTGATTTCAATATAGGACATTTGATGAGAAACGAAATTCTTCTCAAATACCTCCGAATGGTAACCGCCCGTAATGACAATCACGCGGTGATGATCTGCGGCAGCAACCGCCTTTAAGGTTTGGTGAACGAAAAATGATTCGCGTTTTTCAGCACCTTGATAAAACTTGACGGCATTCTGAAAAATAGCTTCCGCTTTTGCGGTCAACTCGCCTGCCATTGCTTCTTTCTTCGTAAGTTGCTCAACTTGAGCCGCAACCGATTGGGGTGATAAAGATCCGCCGTCAGCACGAATGTCTGAGAACTCACGGCGTGTTAGTGCGAGCTTTAAAACTTTTTCAAGCATCACTGCTTGACGAATCAAAGCAATAATTTGCTTCTCGTTAGGATTGGTCGTCAATGCCGGAAGAATTTGATCGGTGAGTTTTTCGATCTCGTCAAAAAATGGGACAGCTTCTAATTCACTTTCCAATATCAGATAAACTAAAAATTTAGTCAATTCAGGGTAATCATCGAAGCTGAAACCATAGCGGTAAGCATCCGAATAAAGACGCTCCAAGTAAAGCCGGGGCAAGTCACCTGTCCAACCAGCAAGCCCTTTTTCAACTTGCCAGCCATAAAGCGGCGTTAAAAGAGATTCGTCAACATTTTGTTGAGTGAAGAATTGAATTAATCGCTCCTTTTCATTTTGAACCGCGGCTTGATCAAGAGAAGTTTCTAAGTCGGCTGCTTTGAAATAACGAATGAGCATGGGGTATTTCAGCTGTATACCAGGATTGGTTAAATCGATGTGAAGCGCTTCCCCGGCTGAACGGCGTATTTCTTTTAAATAATTACCTGCCGACATCCTTTCATCGCGCCAAGCTTGCCATGTTCGAATGGTATGACGCAGTTTCTGATTGAGCGTCCGTGATCCTACCAGTTCAATTTGAGCTCGTAACTGCCGGAGGAAATCATTTGAAATTTTTTCCTCAGACATGACCGATTGATACATCTTAAAGTTATTCGCGTATGCGGTCACATCTTCAATGCCTTTTGCTGTGATATCCTTGTCTGGATTCTCGATTAAATACCATTCAGCGCCGGATAACTCTCCTGACTGGACGAGACGCTTAGCAATTTGATTGTTCAAATGGTGGTCATTAAAGAAATGGAAAAGTTCCGGGTGCAGTTCTGCGGTGGCGCCTTCCAACAAAATGGTGTCAAACCCATATTGATCAACCAGATAACTGATCAATTGCTTCATATTCTCCTGCGCTTCAAAACTTCCGTGCGCGTCACGGATATGGACCACGGTCCCATTTGATTTAGCTTCATTGTTTTCCCAAATTTGTTTATTAATCAGGCCATAAATTTCGGGAACTTCAAAAGCTGCTTTCATTGTAAGCACATTTGATACGCCACCTGTCTCAGGAGACAGCGGCTGTTTTAGAAGAACTTGAGGGGTAGAAGCAGTTTCTGAGAGTGCTGTGGATGTGCAGATAAATGTAAAGCACAGCAAAATTGAAATCACTCTATTGAGATTAGCGGTTTTATTTGACATATTTATGGTTTTTCAAAAGCACGTAGAAAGTCCCCCAAAAAATAATGAATTCCCTCCTCATTTGTGAAGGGATTCATTTTAGGAGATTTTAAACTGATATTAAATTATGCCAGATAACCTTGCTCAATGCAAGTGAACGCCTAATCTATAAGTCATTTATTTTAAATAACTTATGTAAGAATAATCAAAAAATCTTCCAACCTGACGACAAAAGCGATGATTTAACTCTTTTTACGTGCAGCTTTTCTGCGCTGCTGACGGCGTTTCAGATTTGCTTTTCGTCTCGCCTTTTTCATTCTGCGTTTCCAGTCTCGACTCATTCGAACTCCTTTTTGGTAGTTTACAATCGTTCTTATCAGCAAAACTGCGCGCTAGTCCTTCGGCACGCTCACTTCGAGTCCCCGGTTCTCATGCAGTGCCGTAGAGAGTTTTCCTTAAACTCTCACGGCACAGTAGTTTTGCATCAGCAAAACTGCGCGCTAGAGGACTCGAACCTCTGACCCCCACCATGTCAAGGTGATGCTCTAACCAACTGAGCTAAGCGCGCAAATTAACAGATTAAAATAGCGGGCTTTATTCTACCGATTTGATATTGAAAGGACAAGCTATTTTCTGGCAAAAAAGTTTAGGCCGCGGTAGCAATTCGGCGTGTAGCGTCACGCACTTGCTCAAGGATGGATTCAATTAAGGCAAGACCGCTCACGATATCGAAGAACGACACCTCTTGTTCGCCAAGAACGATTTCATTGACTTTGACCCGCAAGGCCTGTGTTTCATCAAGGCCCGTGACATTGTTAAAAATCTTAGCGGTACCCAAATGCTGAATACGTTCAAGCAAACTGTGCGATGGCGAAACAACAGCCACGTGCTCGTTAAGCGAGTCAGATTTTTTCGGTAAGAATTCCCGCGTGATAAAAGCAGCTAACGCACGTTCGTCTGAGGGTGCTGCGGTCACCTGAATTTGTCCAGCTTTGCCTTCTGACAGGCCGAGCGATGAGCGAATTGCCTTCAATCGATCTTTAAGGCTAGCCTCAAAAACTTCTAGAGCCCCTTCTTGAACACCGCGAACCATATAAACCAATTCGAGTTTTGAATTCACGGCGGCTGACTGTAAAGCTAATTCAAATGCCTGAACATTCAATTGATCGGCACCCAACACTTCGATGTTGCGCCCCTCAACCGCTGATTGTTTTCTGAAAATAGCCGAAATTTGCGCCAAAATTTGATTGAATTGTCCCGGTTGAATCACTTCCGCAGCTGCAAAAGCGGTCGGAACAAACTCTGCAAGCCGTGCCACAAGTTCACGCGTGCCAAGTCCAAGCGCAAACACATCGCCGGTCGCTCCAGCCAATTCGCGCTCGGCTTGCAAACGAAATTCCGGCCGCGCCTCTGATAATTGCGAAATGTTTAACGTATTACGGGCGACGATTTCAACTGAATTCGCTTTGCGTAATTCAGGACGCCTTTGTTCAACGCTATCAAGATGACTTTGCGTTTTCTTCAAAGCAGTGGCAAATTGAAATGCTTGTGTTCGGCTAAGCGTTTTTGACCGAGCGGAGTCGGTTGTGAGTAAGCCTGCTTGACCCAATTTTTCTTCAAGATTCGCATATAAAATGCGGAATGCTTGCTGCGCGCGTGAATACCTTTGATGTTCAATCGCGCGTAGAACACCTTGAATGCTGTTCAAAAGGGTGATTTCAGTGACATCGTATCGTTCAAAAAAGTCTTTCAAATCTAAAGCATCAATTTTGAGCCGCGGATCGTTATTGACGATTCTGAGCACCATCAACAATTCTTGACGCGCATTCGCATATTTAACGGGTAATTGTGCGCTAGGAATCCGCTTAGCTTCTTCTACTTTCTCAATTAAAGTAACAAGCGCCCGAATAGTTGTAGGCGGTTTATCGCCATGCAAAATTGCGTTCAACAATGAGTAAGCTCCCCAGGCTGCCGATTGACCGCTTCCCGTGCTGACACCAGCAAACAAAGGCTCCCACGAAATTGCAATGTCTTGAAGCCGGTGCATCCCAAGGATATTGCCTTCTTTATCAATATTAACAACAGAATCATTACGCGGCCCGCTGCGCCACAAGCGCAGCAATTCATATTTAATGACACTTAAAATGTCCACCGGCGGCACATCCTCAGATTCGATTAATTCTTCAGCTTCTACAACAACAGCACTCGAAGATCTTGCGCGTAATTCTGAACGAACTGGCGCTAAACCTAGTGCGATTTCAAGACTCAAAGTAACCAAACTTAATCGTGCAGCAGCACTGCTTAAAGCCGTCAATTCACGTACACGAGATGAAACGGCAGGCTCACGAAACTCAGAACGGGCGGACGAAACAGGGATGGTTGAGAGATCTGTGTTAATTTGACCTGCCGCGTTGACTGTAAATTCGCCGGTTGAAACATTTCCAACTTTAATACCTTCCGGCGTACTCAAAATTTGCCGCACCACAACCGGAGCCTCAGTTCCGGGAGTCGTTAGCACCTCTTCTTCTGCGCCCGGGAATTGCCATGCCACACGTGAACCCTCAGCCAATTCAACGAAAACGCCGCCACGTAACTGCGCTTGGAGGGTTTCGATGGAACCGGCTGTCAAAACACCATTTGCAGCTTGTGCAACTCCCCTATTTTTCCAATTGGAGTGGCCGCCCAACTGTGTATAAATTGCATCATCCACTAAATTGCCGGGGCTGGTACGCGTCGATTGCCTCATGCCGGGTGTGATTTGTAATAAACTGGTAATATAATTTTGATGTTCTTTTTCCACATCCTGGAACTGCGTGATGCGGGGCGAAACAATTAAGTAAGAAATATGATGCCGTCTTAAACCATCGCTCATTCCTTTGGTATGAAAACCGCCTGCGACGGTCATGACGCGATCCTGCTTCGTTTCACGAATCATGTTTTCAATATTGTTAAGAAAACCTTCTTCACGCTTGATGGCAAATTCGTATGACTTTAAACATTCGCTAAAAAGGTCCATGATGGGTTTCAAAGCATCTTCGCCCGGGTAAGTCCCATTCGGGTCAATCAGGCGGATGCGCTCGATCAATCGATCGGGCGTAAACCGATTCAGATTGTCTTGAACATCCAAAAAGGCTTCCCGCGTCATTTCAAGTGAAAATAAATCGCTCAACAAGTAACTGTCCCGATAAAGTGTCACAATGGTTTTCTCGGATTCCGTAGCCGCCAATACGTCCATCATTCGGGCGCTTAACCGTTCGGCTTCGTCAAACAGTTCGCTGCCGTCAATTTCATGCCTGAGAAGCGTCCCGCCCACCCAAATGGCAAGCTGAGGATAATCTTTAAAGGTAAAACCTTCGGGGTAAGCATTCACGAGAATCTCTTCAAAAAGCGAGCGAGTCGATTCAATGTTGTCCGTCATGGGCGCTTCTTTACCGAAAAGCCTGTCTTCGGCTTTGATGATCAAACGTTCATCCACCTGCGCTTGTTCCAATTGAGACTTGGCTTGCTCCCATTCTTTCTTCGCTTCATCCAAGCGGAGGCCTGATTGAATTTCTTTGAGTTTGGCAATGCGAACAAGCATGGGCCAATCAATTTGCTGGCGCGGATCATGTAAATCAATATTTAAAGCTTCTAAAGCTGTTTTTTCCAAGGCGTCTAAGAAAACATTTAATTGATTTTTTGATTCTTTAAACCGCTGCCACACACGAATGAAATCTCGGAGTTCCTTATGGGCGTCACGCGATGAAATCCGGTCGATGGCTTGTGCGAGGAACCGCGCAAATTGCCTGCCTTGTTCAGTTTGATCCCATATTTTTCTGAACTGTTCTAAGTCGGCTCGGTAAGCACTCACTGATTCTAATCCATATGCTTCAACATCCGAGCGGGTGTATTGGTTTGAAACCAAGAAAGCCTCTGAACCTGTTGCCGCACCTTCGCGCATCAATTGATCGATCATTTTCTCATTTTGTTTAGGGTCTTTAAAAATTTGCAATTGTTCTGGTTTTAAGCGTTCGGCCCCGCCTTCTAACAGCACCACTGAGAAACCGTATGTTTGGTTTAAATATCTCATTAATTGCTCAATATTTCTTTGCGCCTCATAATTAGCGTGGGCATCTTGAATATGAACAACAATGGGAGATGCTTGAGCCGGAGACATGCTTTTGCTCGCATAACGCTCTTGGATAGTGCCTAACTCTTGCGGAATTGCAATTTGACTAACGAGGTCTTGGTAACGCGCTTCTTGATTAACCGGCGCGCCTATTTCAATACCGGCCAATGGGGCTGCCCAAAGTGCTTCCGGCGGCAGGACAAGCGCGACGGCAAGCAAGCTTGCTGTTAATCTTCTCACTACACTGATTTCTTTTTTTAACGGTTTTTTTTGCATATTATCTGTTAAATTGACTGATCATATATCGACACACTTCTTGAACTTACCTAACTAAAATTTTATCATAAGTACCGGATATTTCAATACTACAGGTAAAAAAAACCTGTTATTAGGCTAATTATCATATTTTAACCTAAGATATTGCAACAAAAGGGGTTGCACACTTTCCAGGGCTTTAGACCGGTGGGAAACCTGACTTTTCTGAGAGGGGCTCACCTCGGCAAGCGTTTTCTTGAATGGCGGATAGAAGAACATTGGGTCATACCCAAACCCGCCATCGCCACGCAATTCATGAGTAATAAAGCCATGAACTTCACCTTTTCTTGTGCCGATCAATTCTTCAGGCGAAGCCAAGGCAACGACACAGACAAATTTAGCCTGTCTTTTTTCATGCGGCACATTTTTCAAACGATCAAATACAAGTTGGCAGTTGGCCAGATCGTCTTTACCCTCACCCGCAAAACGCGCTGATTGAACACCCGGTGCTCCGCCCAATGCTTCAACCGCCAGTCCCGAGTCATCTGCTAAAGTAAGACATTTTGTCTGCTTAGCATACCCCAAAGCTTTCTTAACCGCATTTGCTTCAAATGTTTCGCCATCCTCAATGACTTCGGTAATTCCGGGAAATTCATTAAGAGAAACAAGATGAATCTTAAAATCAGGCAGCGCGTGGGTTTTACCTAATTGCTGATTCAATATAAAATTTAATTCGTCTAGTTTCTTTTGATTTCTCGAGGCAATCAGCAGACGGACAGTGTGTGTCATGAAATACGTCAGGCGTGTAATGTTTTTTTCTGGAGTTGGATCAGCTCTGTAATTCCCTTTTTCGCAAGCGCCATCAACTGGTTCATTTGCTGCGTTGAAAAAGGCTTGCCTTCTGCGGTTCCTTGAACTTCGACAAACTTACCCTCATCTGTCATCACCACATTCATATCAACTTCTGCGTGTGCATCTTCTTCGTAACACAAGTCCAAGCTAGGCACGCCGTCAACGATTCCCACGCTTACAGCAGCTACATGATGATGAATCGGATTTCTTGCCAGCGCCTTTTCCTTTAATAGCTTCTGCACACAAAGCGACATCGCGACAAACGCCCCCGTGATACCAGCCGTTCGCGTCCCCCCATCACCTTGCAGCACATCACAATCCACCGTGATCATTTGCTCGCCCAAAACACCCAAATCCACCACAGCACGCAGAGATCTCCCGATCAGACGTTGAATCTCCTGAGTCCGTCCACTCGGTTTCCCCTTGGATGATTCTCTTATAATACGCTCAGTGCAAGAAGCCGGGAGCATCCCATATTCGGCCGTAACCCAGCCCTTTCCCGTTCCTTTTAAAAAAGGCGGGACACGTTTTTCAAGTGAAGCGGCGCAAACCACTTTTGTATTACCGCACTCAATCAAACATGAACCGGACGCATACTTTTGAAAATGCTTATGAATTTTAATTGGCCGAAGTTGATTCGGTTTTCGTTTGTCCGATCTCATGTTGTCTTTCCTCTCTTATTTAATATTGAGTATTCGATGAAGCCGCGGAATAATCCGAACGTCCCGTAAATAATAAGACGCCATTTGCTGCAATTCTGCCATCAACCGAAGCAACTCACGGTCATCATGCCCTTCCCTGTCTTTCAAAGAAATGGGCTGTAAAATAAAGGGGATGCTTGGCGCATGCGTACGAAGCATTTTAACACAGGTCATAAATTCCTGCGTATCAATTTCCTTGGAAAGGATTACCTTGATAAAAAGTTCTTTTGCCTTGGCCGCTTTGAGGAATTTCTCGTGTTCTTCCCAATAGTTCTTTTCTTTGGTGACAGAAGCGGGTTTCATGTCCATTGCAATCACATCAACCCACTCAATGATTTCAGACAAGGCGCGGTCTAAAATACCGTTTGTTTCCAAATATAACTTAAATTTCCGTTCACGTAATTGAGGGCAGAGCATTCTTAGAAACGGCGCGTAAACAAGCGGCTCACCGCCGGTTAAACTGACGTAGTGATGCGGGCCCGCCTCTTCTTCTAATTTCACGATCCGCTTTACCACAGAATCAATATCAAACGCTTCACCCGCTTTATCGATCTCATCGCAATATTCACAATGGATATTGCATCGTTCAAAACGGACAAATAAATGCCGCTCACCCATGTGAGTTCCCTCTCCTTGGATGGAGGAGAAAATTTCGGAAATGCCGGCTGTTTTGGAGATGATCATGATTTCACGTGCGGTAATTTTAAAAGCGGGTCCTGAATACCGAGCGTTTTAAAACCTTTGGCACGCAGGATACAAGCGTCGCATGCCTGGCACGGCGTTTCAGTACCTGCATAACAACTCCACGTTAATTCGTAAGGCACCTTCAGCCGCAGACCCTTTTCAATGATCTGTGCTTTTGTGAGGTGAATAAGCGGTGTTGTAATTTGGACACCGCATCCGCCGACGCCTGATTTGGTGCCTTGTTGAATCATTTTTTGGAATGCATCAAAATATTCGGGCCGGCAATCGGGATATCCGCTGTAATCAACGGCGTTGGCGCCGATATAAATACGTTCTGCCCCTCTCGCTTCCGCGACTGATGCAGCCAAACTTAGAAAAACCGTGTTGCGAGCCGGTACGTAAGAAACAGGGATGTCTTGGGCCATGGTGGCCTCATCACGATCTTTGGGGAGTTCAATTGTCTTATCAGTCAAAGCACTTCCGCCCCATTGAAATGGGACTTCCACATAAATATTTTCAACGTCATAATAACGCGCAATCGTCTTAGCCGACTCAATTTCTTTAGCATGCAGCTGTCCGTAGTGAACCGTGAGCGTGATCACCTCGCAGCCATCAGCCTTTGCAATCGCAAGCACCGTTGCGGAATCAAGACCTCCCGATAAAAGACAAATTGCTTTTAAATCTGGCATGTTTCCCATCGCCTCTCGTTTGAGCGTTCTTTCATTTGCACCGATTCAACAAATCGAAGTTTTTGTCCTAAAAATCTTTCCCCTAGCCGCAGAAAATGACGCGGTTGATCACTTAGATACAAACGTAAAACGCCGCGTGTTGATCCTGTTTTTTGCAGCCGATGCTTCAGCAGGATATCCTTTAGAAGAAATGTGGTTGGTTCGGCTGAATCAATAATCTTAATTTTCTTTCCCATAAACTTCTGAATGCTCGATTTGAGCAAAGGATAATGTGTACAGCCGAGAATTAATGTGTCGATCCCAGACTTTTTGAAGAAGCTCAAGTAGCCTTTGATCGCTTCCCGAGCGACCTTGTCCCGAAAACGCCCCTCTTCTACCATGGGAACAAAAAGCGGACACGCTTTTACGAAAGTTTTGATCTGTCGGTCAAACGTTCTAATTTTTTTCTCGTAGGCACCGCTTTCAATCGTGGCTTGTGTGCCGATAATACCTATTTTTTGGTTTTGGGTTGAGACGGCTGCTTTCCGAACGGCGGGTTCAATCACATCAATCACCGGAAAATGAAATGATTGTTTAAAGCCAAATCCGATGGCGCTGGCTGATGAATTACACCCGATCACCAATGCTTTAATGCCTAATCGCATTAAGAATTCAGCATTATCGCGAGAGAATTTAATGATTTGATTTTGCGACTTGATCCCGTACGGCAGCCGGGCTAAATCACCGAAATAAAGAATATCTTCATAGGGTAATTGCTTGATGATTTGACGGACAACTGTCAGACCGCCTAATCCTGAATCAAAAATACCGATGGGTAATTGAGATTTTTGCATGAAACATCTTTACCGCAGACAGAGACACACCATTCGACTTTTTGGCTAGTGAAATGCCAAAAGGAGATTCTGCTTAGATTACTTTCTAATTTGTTGTAAGAAAAAGCAGAAACTGATCAATCAGGCCTATTCTTTTTTGCTTTCTTGGTCTTGAGCACTTTCTTGGCCTGAACCCGATTCTTCAGAGCGTTTCACGTTGGTGGCGTGTTTTCCTTTCGGTCCCTCTGAAATATCGAAACTAACAGATTCCCCCTCTTTCAAGGTTTTATAGCCAGATCCCGTGATGGCAGAATAATGAACAAAAATATCCTGCCCAGGTTCTAATTCAATAAAACCATAACCTTTTTGGTTATTAAACCACTTCACTTTCCCTTGTGCCACTCTAAAACCTCCTGTTAGCAGTTTAGTTCTTTAGTTACAACAGTATGCCGTCATTAATCCGGCACATGAAGCCACTTTTCAAGCCGTGCGACTGCTTCTTTAATTTTTGCATCATTCACCACAAGTGCAAACCGCACATACCCTTCGCCATATTCCCCAAAACCAGTTCCAGGGGCCACAGCAATGCCAACTTCCCGCAAAAGGAGTTCTGTGAATTCCATCGATGTCAAAGCGGAAAACTTAGCCGGGATTCGCGTCCAAACATAAAAAGTCGCTTTTGGCTTCTTGGTTTCCCAACCAATCCGGTTTAACCCATCAACGAAGAGATCGACTCTTTTCTTATATTTTTTAACTATTTGCGTCACATAGCCCTGCGGACCGCTTAAGGCACGTGTGGCCGCCATTTGGACGGCGCGAAAGAGTCCGAAATCGCAATAACTCTTCGTTTTTGCCAAACTGGCTAATATCTCTTTATTACCGACTGCAAAACCTACCCGCCAACCCGCCATGCTATAAGATTTGGAAAGCGTATGAAATTCGATGGCATATTTACGCGCATCCTTAACCTCCAAAAGGCTGTGAGCCCGTTTTCCCTCAAGCACAAAGTCGGAATACGCTAAATCGGAAGCGACAATGATGTTTTTATCCGAAACCCACTTCACCACCTTTTCATAAAAGCCTAGGTCGCAAGTAGCAGACGTTGGGTTGTGCGGATAACTCAAAAATAATAATTTCGAAAGCCGGACGGTCTCTTTCGGCAAAGAAAAGAAATCAGGCAGGTAACCCGCTTCTTCTTTGAGTGGGATGTTATACAAAATACCGCCCGCCATGATGACGCCGTTAAAATGCACTGGGTATGCAGGCGACGGCACAAGCGCCAAGTCATCGTAATTCATAAAAGCCAAAGAAAGATGCGCGATGCCCTCTTTGGTGCCAATGCAAGGCAAAACTTCCGTCTCGGGATCGAGATTCACATTAAATCGATTTTTATACCAATCGCTGATTGCTTTTCTGAACTTAATCTCTACACTGCCGTCAAACTTTGAATAGCGATGAATGTTGGGCGCATCGAGCGCTTCCCGCATGGCTTCCACCACATGCTTTGGAGGCGAAAAATCAGGATTGCCCATACTAAAATCAATAACATTGACACCTTTTTCCCGGACTTCGTGTTTCCAGCCATCTACCACCGTAAACAAGTAAGGCGGCAAACGTCTCATTCGGTTAGCTTCGTGAACTATCATGGAGTGATTACCTCTTTCTATTAACTAAGATGATGCCGCTACTTTTTGAAGCACTTTAGCGCTTACCTCATCGGCATGGTAAGAACTTCTGACAAAGGGGCCGCAAAATGCTTCTTGGAAGCCCAGATGGAGTGCCTTCCGCTCATAATCTTTAAAAACGTCAGGATGAATAAATTCTTGAACTGATATTTTCCCTATAGACGGCTGCAGGTATTGTCCGATTGTTAAGATATCACAAGCTACTTCTCTTAAATCGTTCAGTGTTTGCAATACCTCGTCTTCTGTTTCTCCCAAACCCAGCATCAATCCGCTTTTTGTTTTGATGTGCGGTGCGGTTTCTTTAACAAATTTTAGAACACCAAGTGATTGCCTGTATTTCGCATTAGCTGAACGAACCAGGGGCGTTAAGCGTTCAACGGTTTCAATGTTGTGATTATAAATATCAGGGTTTGCATCACAGACCATTTGAATAAATGCCTCACGGCCCTTAAAATCGGGCGTCAACACTTCAATGGTTGCCTGCGGTAATAATGAACGAATGGCTTGGATCGTCTGACTAAAATGTCCGGCACCGCCATCAGATAAATCGTCGCGCGCCACGGATGTAACGACCACATGTTTTAATCCAAGTTCTTTGGCCGATTGCGCAACACGCCAAGGTTCTTCTGAACTGACTTCTAGCGGTCTCCCAACAGCAATTTCACAGAACCCGCATCGCCTTGTGCACACGTCTCCTAAGATCATAAAAGTTGCCGTCTGCCGATTCCAACACTCTAAACGATTAGGACATTTGGCAGATTCGCAAACTGTATGAAGTTGGTGACGGTCGATACTGCGAGAGGTATGTGTTACTGCCCCTGGGAGTCTAGACTTTCGTAGCCAATCTGGAAAACGCTTCATTAAAAGCAACACCTTAAATACGTCTGAATCTGGTGAAAACCGCTTAAATTTAAACAGAAAAAAAATCTCCTGTCAAGTATCGTCAAGCAAAGCAGGCAGCAAGGTTTTTGCTGCCTGCCCGCCTGTTTATCGAGGCGTGCGCCTAGGATCTTCTAAGAGACGCTCGATTTCCGATTCCTTTGCCCCAAACTCCTTAGCAATGGAAATCAGCTCGCGACACATCTCATACCTCTCCTTCAAAAGAGCTTGTTTGAGATAGAGTAGCGCCGTCAATTTGACGGGGTGACTCTTTAATATCCTGCCTCTTAATTTTGCGGTTTGTTTTTCTTCTGCTGCTTCCATTGCCAATACCTCCTTTCCTTTCGAATTTGGCATAAAATAAAAAACCCATCACCGCTTTTAGCAGTCATGGGTCTGGAAGTCCTTCTTTTGTTTTATTGGGTTAGAACAACTCGATTATGAAGCAACCTCCTTACCCATTCCCGCAGGAATCCATTTGCAGGTAGCTCGAAATGCGCTCCGAATAGAGCGGTAACCTGCAACATGCCATACGGCATGCATCGCGGGCTTCATTAGGTTGTTTGTCATAAATCGATTTTGTGTCATTGTTTTAACCTGACGTAATTATAACCGACTTCCCAACTTTGTCAAATGGCTCACCGCCATTTTTTTTCTCTGAGCCTGATAGCGCTTTTCAACACCTTAAATTCCCCCTATCCAATACTGGAAAATAGGGTATAATAAAAGTTCCCCACAGAAATACCCCCAACAATATCAATTAGCTGAAAACCATGCAACCTAATCATTATGAGCGTCGCATACTGACGCTTTTGCTTTTTATTTTATTCATTTTGACACTCATAAAATATCATGACGTCTTCAAATACTATTAATCAGAAGTCTGCGCCACTTCGCCAAATACGCTTTCCGTTACTGATGCCGGTCATTTGCTATAGCATAGGCACGTTTATTGGTATTCAATCCCACTGGCACTGCGGCCTCACCCTCTTCATGCTATGTGTCGGTTTCTCCGTTTTCCTTCACTTCAGGCATGCTTCTTGGAAACATGTATTAATTTATTTAGCTTTTGCCATGATTGGTTTTTGGTTAGGCCAAACGCGCTTCATCAAAGCACCCGCGCACGTCAAGAACATCAAACCACAAACCCATACTTATTTACGCGGTCAGATTATTTCACCCGTTCATGAACGGAACAATCAGAACAAAACAGTCACGTCGTTCACCTTGCAAGCCAAAGAAATGGGTTACCGCTCTCATAGCAGTCCCATTGAGGGGCGAATTGAAGTGTTTTTGATCAATGCACAAAAAAAGTTCAAAGAAGGTCAGTGGGTTGAATTAAAAGGGGCGTTGCAAACACCAAAAACATCGCGCGGACCGCACGAATTTGATTATGCGCAATACTTGGAACAAAAATCTATTTTCAAAACCTTTTTCGGCATTGGTCCTTTCAGCGCCCTTCCGCTTACTTATCATACTAAAATAACACCCAAGATCCAGATTCAATCGCTTCGTTCGCGTTTCGTGCGGCAATTAGACGACATTTATCAATTTCCGATCAATGCGCTTGTCTCCGCACTCTTGATTGGTATTCGAAAAGACATCCCCCAAAGCATTCGGGATCACTTTGTTCGCACCGGAACAGCTCATTCTTTGACAGCTCACTGCACGAAAAATAATCAGTTTCATCCTTCTCGTTGTTCAGATTGTTTGGCAAAAAACACCGAATATCAATTGAGCCATCAACATTTGCTGTTATGGCCGTATTAAAAAGATGCAAGATTTTTTTCTTCGTTTCATACGATAAAGCACCTAAACCTTGCCTCATCTTTTTCAGATAATCAATAACTCCTTTTGGGTTATTATCCTCTGGTTTTTGTAATTCAAATTCTAATTCCTTTGCGCGATTCTGAAATAGACCTGCGTCGCCCTTGATCTTTGCGGTCTGATCTTTAAGTTGTCGGAGATCTATCACACTTTCTCGATAAGCTTCTAAAATCCGCTCCTCTTCACAGTGCAAATCTTCAATCCGTCTTTTCACTTTTATTAATTCATTTGAAAACGACTCTTTCTTTGCTGGTCGCATCTTTTGTTCTCGGCGAACAGCATTCATAATTAACATGGGGTTGAGCAGAATTTTCTCAACCTCTTTCCAAACCACCGACTCTAAAATTGCTCCCTGCATATATCTCAAATTGCAGTTTATACTCTTACCATACAAATTCTTAACAAAATGTGTGCATCGGTAGTACAGTTTAAGGTACGGCCCATACTTTTTACCATTCTTAACGGTTATTTGCTTGTCAGCAGTCCCTGCAACTGTATTACCACAATCTCCACATTTCACTAAGCCCTGCAAAAGATACTTGTATTTGGCATTTCTAACTGAATAATTTTTTCGAACCTGAAGTAACTTTTGAGCACTCTCAAACACGGGAATTGAAACAATAACCGGCACCTCGACTAGTATCCACTCCGCTGACGGCTTCAGCCTACCGCCTTTTGAATATTTGTTCGCATACCACTTACCAACATATACTGAGTCACGCAAAATATCATGCACTGTAGAACTGATAAATTCTTTACCTTCCTTCGTTTTGAGGCGTAATTGCCTCAGTCTCCTCACCACCTTGACAAGCGATGATTCTGGCTCGTTATATAATCGAAAAATCAATCGAATAGTTTCAGCTTCCTTTTCATTTATTTTTAGTTTCTTCGATTCTTTATCGTAGTCAAATCCAAATTTGGTTGGTTGAGTCCCAGAATAAAATCCCTCTTTTGCCCTGCGAAGCCTGCCAACTTTTGATCTCTCCAGAAAGGTATCCCGTTCCAGTTGTGCTATTGAGCCAAATAAGCTGAGTGCAAATTTGCCAAAATATGTTGACGAATCAAATGGTTCGGTGATAGATCGAATAGCAACACCAAACTTTTCAAGATCTTCACTTACAGTAAGTAGGGCTTTGTTATTCCTAAAGAACCGATCAAGACGATATACTAAAATTGCGTCAAATTTCTTATGATGAGCATCCCTAATAAGACGTTGAAATGCGGGGCGTTCATAAACGGTCCCAGAGTAGCCTCCATCGACATATTCATCGTAAACTTCGTACTTGTGATCAGCGGCAAATTTCTTTAGCAGTTCAAGCTGAGCAGCCAATGAGTAGTTTTCTTTCTGCTCTTCAGTAGACACACGTGTGTACAGTGCCACTCTTGTTCGTGTCATAGCGGTCTACCTGTGATCTTCTTTAATTTCTTCACGTCTTTGATTGAATAGATTCGATAATTGCTCATCTGATCCCTGCTAGGCTTCGGAATCTTACCGGCCTTTTCCCAATTCATGAGCGTTCTCCTTGACACACCTAAGGCCTTGGCCGCATCTAAGCTGTAAAGCCTCTTCTTCTGTTTCATATGTTGGTTATGTTAGAGGAACTCTCTTTCCGTGTCAAGCAGCATGTTTCTTGGCTTGATCCTGACGGATCCTCACTTTCATCTGACATATGAAGCATTTGCGACACCATGTCCAAGAGTTGCATATATAATGTGGCGTCTTTGATGTATGTTACGTGCAACCTTGCTTTAAGTCTTCTACCCTTCTTCAATCATGCATTCCCCCTTCCTTTTTTTTCGCTTCAGGTTTTTTAATGCGATGCGTCTATCTTCTTCTGTTGGAAAGCCTCAAACAAACGCCTTCCTTTCTCAAGTTCGTTTTGAAGTCGTTTGGGGTCAGGCAATTTCAGCTTGTAGCGCGAGACAAAGATCTTATTTTCCATGCCACCTAGCGCATAACGGACAAAACTCCTTTTCCGGTCGGAACAGAGCACAATGCCTATCGGATCGTTCTCACCCTTGAGTTTCGCCTCCCGATTCGCCCAGTTGAGATAAAAATTCATCTGACCGGCATCTGCATGTGCAAAGGTTCCAACTTTTAAGTCGATTAAGACCAGGCATTTCAACAGACGGTTGAAAAAAACCAAGTCGATTCGGTAATCAGCACCGCCCACATTGAAGCGTTTCTGCCGCGCGACAAACGTAAATCCGGACCCTAATTCAAGCAGGAAATTCTCGAGATGCCTGATAAGTGCATCTTCAAGCTCAGACTCAGAATAATCACTTTTGAGGCCTAGAAAGTCTAAGACGTATGGGTCTTTAATTTCCTCCTCAGCTTTCACCACAATTGGGTCTTGCAGCGCCCTTCCCAGCACGATCTCTTTTCTTTTAGACAAGGCTGTTCTCTCGTACAAGAGCGAATTCATTTCCCGGTCAAGCTGTCTAACGGACCAATGATTCTCAAGACTGAGACGCTCATAAAAAACTCTCTGCTTGGGATGGCTTAGCGTCATCAGTAGTGTGTAGTGGGACCATGATAGGTTGAACTTTTTCGCAACCAATTCCAAAATATCAGCTTTGACAGCGTTCAATTCGTCCGACACTGTCGGACGAATTGGATAGGAAAGATAAAATTGACGAGTGCGTTTCAGATTGGTTTCAGAGAAACCCTTGCCGTATCGGGGAATAAGATCTCTAGCAAGCTTTGCAAGGATTGCAGTCCCATAAGTGGCACGCGTTTTGCCTTTTTGCTCATACAGAACGATATGTCTTCCAATCAACCAGTGAGTGGCGACAATCGCGGCATTCACATGACGCACAATGCTTCTCCGCCCCTGATCAATCAGCGAAGAGATTTTTCCAAGTAATTCCCCATACTCTGACCGCTTAACGTTTCTTTTCTTCAAGTGTCTCCTCCGATTGTTTGCTTGGCGTGCGAACTGAAAGCGATTGACAACGCTCTGTGAATTCAATTCCATAGAGCGGTTCTTTTTCGGCGAGCCAGAAAATGAAGTGCTTAAAGTCATCCGGCTCCAGACGTACCATCTCCAAATATTCATAGATTCTGAGCATGAACGACTTTGGGAAAAAGAAGACGCCGCTTGGAGAATAGGTTCCCCTATTTTGGAGCCTGGCCTCAAAACACCTAATTCTGCCGTCATTGTCCATGTGAATCCATCCATTTTCAGAAGCTGAAATACCCACGAACCCTGCCTCACGGTGTCCGAGACAAGGCAGAAGAAAGTGCCCGATGGGGAAATCAAAGTACCTGTTTGAAAAAAGCAGCAAGCAATCATCCTGCGGCACCTGGTGGGATAAAAGTCCGAGAAACAAATCCTTAATCACGCCGTTTCTTTTTTCAGGCACATAAGCCTGGTTTGTTTCGATGTGAATCCGTTTTTGATAAGGAGCCTGCATACGCCATCTGAAGAAATCCAGATAGTGAAGCCCGTTAGTCACGATCAAAACATCCCCAATGGCGTGTATTGGTTCCAATTTCAGCATCAATTGATCAAGAAGGGTCTTCTCTTCTATCTCGCAAAGGCCGGCGGGCGTTTCATGCGTCAGACCATGCGTTCTCGTCCCGAACCCTCCTGCTAAAATGATTGCTTTCATAAAGTCTTATCTCCTTCCTGTGAATTGTTCGAAATGCTGAATGCAGGATCGGACGTCATAATTTCTTCCCTCAAACTGCTGAGTGATTGCCATAAATCGATGATTCTCCTCCCGCCTGATTGTCTGCCGATGAGCAGTCTGAGTTCTGCTTCTATGGAGTCGCGTTCCATCATGGCGATGCCTCAAACGACTTCTTATTAAGATTCTTAAGGAGATCGCCAAGATGAACGCCGGCGCCTGCGAATTCCGCAAGGCCCCGGGGTTTGACTGTTACGCGGGCCGTCATGCCGACCTTGGCATCAGGCGGAAAACTATTCAATCGGATCCGGCACGTCGCCACATGTTTGATTTTGAACACTTTCTCAGTTTCTTCTTTGATGGTCGGCATCAACTCGACAATTTCACCGCCAAAGGACTTACCGGGAAGCGCATCAAATTTTGCCGTCACGGCATCGCCCGGTGAGACCAAATGCATCATGCTCTCAGGGATCTTAAATTCGAGAAAGAATGAGTCAGGGTCTACCAGGTCAAAGAGAAACTCACCCGCCACGATATAATTGCCAAGCCGCTTTGACGGGTCGCTTACGACCATGCCGCTAAAGGGTGAGCGAACGTCAAGATGACTAACGTTATCTTCAAGAACCGCCTTTTCCCGGGCAAGCATCGCCAGTTCTTTTTCTTTAGCGATTAAGGCGCTCTTGGACGCATCTCGTTTTAATTGCGACTCCTGAAAGGCACGCTCCGTCACAGCCCCGTTTTCGAGAAGAATCTGCTGTGATGAAAGTGCTTGTTCGCGGTAATCGCACTCACGCATAAGCAGGTCCCTCTCGGCATTCAAGATTTCAATACGGAGTTTGACGGCTTGAAGCTTGTTCACAAGATCTGGATTTTCAAGGCGGATGACCAACTCGTCTTTTTGAATGGACGCCCCTTCTCGTTTGACAATTTCCCGCAAAAGTCCTGCGGCATTCGCACTCACCAACACATGGTTTTGGGATTGAAGCGTTGCCTCACCGCTTAGCGTTCCTGGGTTTGAGAGAAAGCGCCATATGAGGAACAAAATGACTGCCAAGAGCAGCCACTTTCCACTGCCTTTGGTTTTCTCCAGTTTTTCTTCAAATAATGATGGTTCCGCTGTATTTGTGTCTGAATCCATTTAGTTGTCTCCTTCCGAAATTAAATCCATTGATGAACCCAATCAGGCATGCCCTTTCCCGTCAGATAGATGAGAGGAATCGAAAACGTAAGACTGATTAGAATGGGGACGATTTGCCAGATGAAATAGGGCGTCTCGTGCGTGCAGAAGTAAAATCCCCAGATGCCGGCCACGGTCCCCAGCCAAAAGTGTTTGATGATTTCCTGAAGCCGCACGCGTTCAAAGGGGTCCTTTCGCATGGGGCGCCACACGAGCTTGCGTAAAGGAAGCCCTAGCAGGTCAAGCGGCGCGTAAATGAAGTTATTGAGTGTCACGAGTGTCGAGAAAAGAACCTCATAGCCGTAATCTTTGAGATCACGTGCGCTTCTCACGATGGTAAGCTTGTGGCAGAAAATGACCGCAAGACTGAATACCAGAACACCGGTCAGGACATGGTTTGAGATCAAGCCTAACCACACACAGTCCACCTCGTAGTGAATCAGTTCGCCGGAAACGGCGGAATGTGAAAAGAGCCCCAAAAGCACCCAGGCGAAAAAGACAAGATCCGCCAGGTACAGATAGATACCGTAGAAGGCAAGAAACCGAGAAGCAAGCGTCACGCCTCTCATGAATGGAAGCGGCCAGCCCTGAAGAGTTCCCTGGGCCCACCGCCTTGCCCGCCGCCTCGCTTCGAGGAAATTGGACGGCGTCTCATCAAAACCCGACACGTCGGGACAGAAAGCCACGCGGTAACCCAGCTGATCCAAGAGGACCGTGTCCCAATTATCATGCGAGAGCAGCCCTGAGGGAAGCTTGATCCGGCGAAGCAGGCTCGCTCTTACCAACTGGTGATGACCAAATGAAATCGACCGGCCGAAGAGCGCTTGATAGGCCGTGAAATTAAACCGCTGGGCAAAGCTTGTCCCGATGCGCTCGAAATGGGCATACCAAGTCTTGGCGTGGGCAATTTTGACAAAGGATTGAAAGATCGCAATGTCCTGATTCTGCGGATGTTCGGCCTTCCTCAGCAGTTTCAGAATAGCACCGGGAGGCACCATGCTGTCCGCATCCGCTACATATATATAAGGATACTCAAAATGACGGGTTATGAACTCTTTCAAATTTCCCTGTTTTCTCTCGAAGGCAAGCTTCCGCCTCCGGTAGTGAATCCGTCTCGCATATTTGGCAGAAAGCCGTGTCACGAGGCGCTTTTCATCGCGTTCGAACGTTGAGTCGGAATCCGAAAGTATCCAAAGGTCAAGACCGGGCAAGAGATTCCCCGAAAGCGAATAATCGATTCGTTCAAAGAGCCCGTGTTCTTCGTTTCGGACGGGATACACCAGCGCCACCCGAGGCTGCCGTCTTACCATGCGTTCAGGCAGGATGGGAACTTTCAGACAAAGCTGACTGAGGCTTAACACGAAAAGAAACGCAACATTAAAAAAGAGAATGCCGAATCCAATGACCCAAAGGTAACTGAATAGAGCCGTCTCATGTGTCACAATGACGGTGGAGGCAACAAGCGCACATGCCCCAATGGTCAAGCCAGTGACTGCGAATAGGAAGATCGCCATCCGCATGCGATTCATTGGATCTCCCCTCTCATTTCAACACCCAAGAGAGCCGATTCCCTCTCGAGCTTAGCCGCGAGGACCCGGAATTGCGTGACGGCCTCAAGCATCGCTTCCCTGGCTGATTCCAAATCAAGGAAACCGCTCAGCGCATCCTTTTCGTCTGTCTCACCCGCAATCTGTTTTGTCTTGAGGTTCTTATAATCCTCAGATCGCGATTCGAGGAATTTCTCCCGGAGCGCAATGTCGCCTCTTGCAATGCGGGCCTCGTGGAAGAGTTCCCGAACCCTTTTTTCTTTCTCGCGCGCTTGGATGATGCGTTGCCATTTCGCTTCCTCAATTTCAGACTCGGCTGCTTTCATTTGCGCATGCAAGCGGCCAAAATCCCAGATATTCCAACTGCCCTTCAAGCCGATCACAGCGCGGTTAAAGTCCACATAAACATCCCGGTTAACCTCCCAACCTCCCGTGAGCATCAAGCTTGGCCAGCGCTTAGCGCCGAGCGCCTTCTTTTCAAGCTCTTTTTCCCGAACCCGAAGATCTTGGAGCCGGTAGGCGGGGTCGTCATGCGCTCCTCTTAAGTAGTCATCAATCGCCTCATGAAGACGCGGCAGTTCGCCCAAGGGTTCCAGTTCGAGGGCCTCGCCCGGGCCCATGCCAAGCGCCCTTGAGAGGACTTCTTGAAGGTAGTCTTGTTTTTCTTTGTGGAGAAGAAGCGCTTGTTTTGTTTTCTCATTCAAGACTTCCGCTTCGATCAATTGTGCGCGCGTGATGAGCGCTTGATCGAAAAGGGTCTTTGCCTTCTCGTAAGAGACGCTCACTTGATTGCGCACGTCTTGAATGAGACGGACCATTTCCTTTTCATGAAGGAGTTTTGAATAAATCAATCGCACTTCAAGCGCAAGATTAAGCTTCGTGATGGCGAGTTCCGATTCGCTCATTTGAAGCCTCACCGCCTGCTTCCTTTTCTCATAAAGACGCCTGCCTCCCTCAAAAAGCGGCTGTTCGATTCTGACATTCAGAAAGGCAAGACGGCCTGACTCCCCGCTTGCAAATCCCGCAAAGGTGTCCCCTTTCACTTCCGGGAAAAATTGCGCCTGCTTTAAATCTAATTTTGCTTTCTCGCCTTGAAGCCGCACAAGCGCCCGCCGGACGGCCGCATCGCTTTCCACCGTGCGATCGATGGCCTCTTCAATCGTGACGAGTCTTCCGAAGCGATCCAGCGGAAGCTCACCGGCATCCGCTGCAGGCGGCCTTAAAGCACACCACAAAACAATCCATAAAATTCCCCATGGTATCTCCCGCATGTTTCGATATCTCTCCTTTCCTTGATTTCCGTAAGAGGCTCCTTTCACCGGTAAGCAAAAAGAGCCTCCATGGAAATGGACTTCTTTACTTTTGAAGCGCAGCGCCCAGCTCTTTGACTGCGTCCCGGAACGCATTCACCATCCCGGCATCCAGCGTCAAGCCTCTGGGTGTCGGCAGCATCTGGCCTTCGGTCTCCGTGTCTTCACTCAAACCGAAATAACGGATGTCACCGCGCACCTTCCCGTTGATCTTGACGACTGAGAAGCAGAGCTCCTCGCCTTCGCGGGCCGGTATCGTCCGGACGACTTCCTGGACTTCAAAACCTCGATCCCGATTTTTCTTTTTCATGTTCACTGTCCTCCTCCTTGTTTAAATTGCCTCCAGCAAAATGATCTGGATCGGCGTATAGGCTTCCGTCGTGATCGAGGTCTCCACCTTCACCCCGCGCAAATCACGCCGTGCCTCATTCGTTAAGTTCTGGGCTAAGTTCATGCGCATCTGGTCATCCAAGCTGTAAGGGTCCCCGGCTGTGTTGCCGACAAAAAGTCCTGCGCCGGCCAAAAGCGTCTCGCCGATGGCTTTTAGGACCCTCAAGTCTCCGTGTTTTTCGACTTTCCCCCGGATCCCGGCAGAACCGTCTGCTGAGAGGCCCATGGCCCGAATCCTCATCTCGCGTCCGTCGGGCAGGATCAAAAGATCAAAACGGACATTGATCCGATCAAGTGACTTCATGACGTTTGCCTCGCCCAGGAAGCGGCTCCCTTTCGGGAGACGGATCTCATTCCGCCACTTAAAGTCCTGCGGCAGAACTGCGAGGACTGGTGCGGCCGTATTGAAACTGAAAATGCGGTTTAAAAGGTACACCGGAATCCTGGTGCCTGAGGGGAGACCGATCTCATCTTCCGGAGAAGCCAATAAAACATCTTGCCTGGCCTTTTCTTCTTCCTCACGGAAAATGAAAACCGCCATGTCGCTCGCATAATTTCTTTTCTTCACCTGTGTTTTCACTTGCCGTGTTTCGACGGACGGTTTTGGGCGGTCTACCCCAGCAACCTGAATGGCGCGCTCCATTGTCTCGCGCGTCATCAGAGTTCTTTTTTCATCCGAATGACCACTCGCTTTTGGTTTGGTCTTTGCTTTGCCGTGTGGGAAAAGGAGAACACAGAGAAGAAGGGGCACGATGAGGACCAGTAGCCACCGGACCCATTTCTTCTCAAAGAAATCCGGCCCTCTGAAGCTCCGTTCTTCATCTGGCGTGAGCTTCTGCAAGAACTCCTTCTCGGGAGGCGGAGGCGTTTTGGCCTTCTCTTCAGTTTGTTCGTCGTTCATCAGTTCACTCAAACCACCGGAATCCGGAAATTTCAATCGTGCGGCTTGAAAGCGCCTCGCCTTCCCGTTCCGGAACGTTTTCAATCATTTTAAAAATGGGTTTTTCTTTCTCACCCAAGGGGCGGTAATCAAAAACACAAACGCCGTAGACATAGCTGTCCGGCTGGATGATTTCCGGCAAGTGAACTTCTGATGGGAACTCAACGATTCCTTCCCGAGTGGTTTTCAGAAACTTCCTTTCTTCTCGTTGAGTTCCCACCAGCACTTTCATGGGCGCATAGGCTGCTTTTGAATAATTAAGCACTGAGAAGCGCAGATAGGCCTTCCCGCCGATCTGGGTGAGCGAGAGAAGATTGACTTGGATGTCACCCGCCGTTTCGGAGGCCTTAAGGGAAACGGCGTTTACGTCGGATGCTATCTGTTCGATGAGTTTTTCCTGGGAAAGCTTTTTTGCCTCCTCATCCAGCCGGTCTTCTTTTTCCTTGTAGGCCGCCTCAATTTCCTTTTGTTTTTCTTGGATGCGCTCTTCGAAGGCATTCTTCACGAGCAGCTTGTCATCCTCGAGCATTCTGAAATCCAAAACAAAATCGGCTGTCTCAGGAAGCCCCACCGTTACGTGAAACGCAAGCCGACCGGATTCGGTAAATACGGTGAGATTGGTGGCAGCTTCCGCCTCATCGGTCACGGGCTTAATCAGGATTTGTTTTTCATAAACTTCCACTTTAAACAGGTCCTGATCGCCGACAAAGACCTTGAGCGCTTTCTCGGGCAGATCAATCGTGGAGACAAACCCCAAAGCCGTCTGAAGGCGAAAAACGAGGTTTGAGCGCATCGTGAGTTTATAAATATTGGGTGTTGATTTTTTGAGTTGATTGAATTTCCGCCGCGCAAGGAGCGCCTGATTTTCCGTCTCACTTGCTTTCTCTTCAGGAAACGCGTTCCCTGAGAACGTTATGAAGAGTACTAAAACGGCCATCAGAAAGGCCGCCATTTTTCTTTGTTTCATTTGTCTGCCTCCAGCTTGTTGAGTGTGATTTCGCGGTACTCCTCAACCAGAAGACCGGCAGGTGTCTCAGAACTTCGCGTCACTTTTTTTAAGACGAGTTCAGCTTTAAAAAGCGCGCTTTCGCGGTAATCGGGGTTCTTGTAACTCGCGAGCGATCTCACCCCAATCAGTGAAACGAGCGCCACCTCACTACTGTTACGCGTCACTTCCTTTTCCTTAAATTCAACGGTGGCATGAAGGCCGGCCTCTCTCACGCGCGCAAGGAGCCCTGACTCGAGGAGCTCGCGCTTGACTTTCACTTGATAACGCCCCGTCATTTGATTAAAGGCTTCCGCCAGATCGCGCGCCAGCGTATAGGCGTTGTATTCGGTAAAACGCCGCGTAAAGGTCTGGGCAAAGTAAATGAGTTCGGGCTCGGTGACTTCGTTGTTAAAAGGTATATTCCGGACGGCCTGGGCCTCTCCCACGTCTGTCACGCGAATTACAAGGGGCGGCCGTTTGCCCACGAGGAAGGCGCCGAACAGCGAAAGAAATAAAAACGCAAGCAAAATGAGCGCCGCGAGTTTCAGAAACTCCACTTCTGATTCCAAGTCGCCAAACACCTCGTAATAACGCCTACCCATCCGCTCAAGGCGCTCTTGAAAACGCGTCTTCATTTATAGCTGGGCGGACTCATGCCGCCCCCTCCTTGACTCTGATGGCTTCTTGGCTCACGAGTGCCTTTCATGCCGGCGGCAATGACCGTGCGCGTCACAAAAGCGGTTCCGATCCCGATCACAGCCGAGCCCAAGCCGCTTAAAGTGCTCCCGCTTGTGATTTGGTGCGAAATGAGAGGAACGCTGATGAACAGTAAAATGAATAAGATATTCGCCGCAAAAACGGCTGCCGAATTGGTCTCTCGGGGATAATAAATGGACGTGAGGTTCATGGTGGCGATCACCTTCATGAGAATCGAGAGCACGACCGTCCAGGAAGAAACTCCGATCAAACTCTTGAGCCAAAACTGAAGCCCTTGAGAACTTGCGCGGTAGATACCAAAGCCCGCCAGCACGGGCCCAAAGACGTAAAGGAGGCTTAAAAAAACAAACCTGAGCCACGTAATCACGCCCAAGAGCGCCAAAGCCACCGCATAGGTGATGAAATTAAGAACCGTAATCACGGAGAAGAACTTAAGGACGCCGAAGTCTTTTTTCTGTCCGATCTCCCGGAAAACCGCATGGATCACTTCCCGGAACTCAGATTCCGGAAGAATCGCTTTTGAGAGCAGGTCCATCCCGTAAACCACCCAGGCGAAGAAACGTTCATAAAAGACAAAAAGTGCGATTACCAGCACGCTTCTTACGAAAAGCCCGATGTAATCGGATTCTCCCTTCATGGCCCGGACATTCTCATGCAGGATTGCCGCGATCAGCATGATGGACATAATCAGAAAGCCGATGCGCCTTGCCGTTTCATAGGGATCCAGAAAAAGATCCGGAATCTGAAGCGCATTCGTGAACAAGAATTCTTCCATCGTCTTTTCCTCCTCCCCTTAAGTGACCGTTAAGACGGTCTCCAAGTAATGGCCCGCATCGTCTAGGAATTTCACGCGTTCTGATTCAAGCCGTTTTTCATCGCGCGAGACCTGCTCGATTTTGGTGGCCTGAAGCTCAAGCACCTTTGCCATCGCTTCCTGGTTTTGCTGTTCGAGCAAGATGATCTGTGAAAGCGCCTCGGCTTGAAGCCGAAGCGCGCCCTTGGGGCTTGCTGTTTTGGCTTGCGCCGAAATATCCTCGGCTGCCCGGCGCGCTTCCTCGCCTGCCTCGCGAATCTCCTGAGCCAGCTGGAAGCCGCTCACCACCTGAACTTCTTCGAATGGAATGTAAGGACGATCCTCGGATGGGGGAATCTCACCCGTCACGGCCTGGAGCGCGGAACGAATGTCTTCGGGAGCGGTTGAGGTTCCCATGATTTCGATCTCTGGCATCACCCAGCCGAAATCTTGAAACGCCCCCCAAAGTTCATCGTAACCGCGCTCCCAAAGGCGCGCGAGCGGGTCTCCTACAAAAACATCTAGAAAATAATCAAACCCCGAATGAAAGCGGATGATTTCAAGATATTCCTCTTCAAGCTGGTTCACCTGCTCCAAGGCGTAACCAATCACCTGCGCAAACTGAGATTCTAAGATCGCGTTTCTGAGTTCGTTTAAGGCAGCATTGGCCGCGTCAAAAGTGGGAATGGTCGCCCCCGCCGAATGAGCGAAACCGAAGCCGATTGCAAGGATCAGGATAAGAGCGAAAATTCTTTTTTGCTTGATCAGCACTCTTGTATGAAACGCGCGGCAGGAGGCCCCGCGCTTAGAGCGCAAGGACACACGACTTGGTAAAGAGAGATTCTTAGCCTCTGGCATCAGAACTCTCCTTCATGCGCTCGACTCCTTTTGGAAACTGCTCTGCAAGGCGGATTAGCCGTTCCAATTCACTCAGGTTGTCTTTCAAGCGCAGGCGCTCTTCTTCGGCGAGATCTTTGGGATCCGTCGTCGCGATCCAGTATTCAAGAGGGGTGGGCTCGATTTTGAGGACCACGGGTGCGTGATCGAACTTTAGGAAAACTTCCGAGTAATGGCCCGGCCTCACTTCAAGTTCCCGGACTGCCTGGATTTCATTCGGATTGAGTCCCAGGCGGGAAAGTTCCTCGTGGCCTTTTTTGAGTCTGAGGATGTATTTCAAAGGCGAATTGTTCACCAGGACGCTTGAGATCTCAGACTCCAGGAAATCCGGGGGATTTTGAGATATGGAAAGGACGCCCGCATTCATTTTGCGCGCCGTCCGGTAGAAGACTTCGACCAATTCCGTTCCCTGCGCGTACTTCAAAAGCTGCCAGCATTCATCAAAAACAAGGAGTTTTTGGATATGGCGGTTGTCAAACTTGCGCGCCAGCGCAAACGGAATGATAAAAAGAAAGATTTCCTGAAGCTCCTGAAAATGAGAGATTTTCCTTAAATCAAAGACTGAAAAGCGCGCGTCCAAATCAAAACGGCCTTTTCGGTTCAATACCTTCCCGTATTCGCCCTCCGTGAAAAGCGTAAGTTCCTTCGCAAATTTAAACGCTTTTCTCACATCTTCCCGGTCTCCTGAGTCGTTCTCGCGCAGGGCACGCTCAATATCGCCAAGCAGCGGAACTTCGTTCTTTTCAAGAGGCGCATAGACCCGCCTGATCACCCGCTCTAAGATCATTTTCTCGCTCGAGGTGAAGCGGCGTCTGGGGTCGATCATTTTCTGGAGGAGTTCCTTTAAGAACTGCAGGTAGGTCGGATCGGGCGTCTCATCCTCCGGGAAGAGCGTCTCTTTCAGTGGAAAGGGATTGAGCGCATAACGCTCCGAGCACTCCACTTCGAGGTAAGAGCCGTCAAGGAGGCCTGCGAGCTTGCGGTAGCTTCCGCCCACATCGATCACGATGACGTGGTTGTCGCTGGATTCGGCTAAAAATTGAAGCAATAGGTTTGTCGTAAAGAATGACTTACCGGAGCCCGTCGTGCCGAGCATGAGGCCGTGCTTTGCCTGAAGCGATGAGTCAAAGAGATCCATCCGGAAGGGTTCATCCCGGTAAGTCTTAAAGGTGACACCACCCTTCCGGGTGCCGTGCCAGCTTCCTTGAAGCGGCAATAGATGCACGAGGGTTTCTGAGCGCACCAAAAAAAAGAGGGGATTTTGAATGCCCTGGAGCGGAAGGCTGGATAAAAAAAGCCGGTCATGATTCATGTGATCCAAAATGCCGCGCGCGCCGCCCAAAGCGGTAAAAGCCCGATGCGCTTGGCTTGCCTTCACGGCAAGAGCGGCTTCGGTTTTTGCTTTCACCATCACAGATAAGGACACATAGAAAAGCTTGTCCGAACTTCCCGTGATCTCGGTCAAGAACTCATCGGACTGGCCAACTCGTTCAATGGCCTCATAATCTTTCATTCTGGTGAAAAACCCCTGGGCCTTGGCAAAATTGGCATGACGCCTCAAATTGGTTTTTTCTTTCTCCTGTTCGGGGACTTCAATCGTGAGTGTCAGGAGGTAATCGTTTCCCAATTGAGACTCAAAGCTCTTCATCATCTTAAGATCCGTCTCATCCGGAAGCTCGCGCAAATTGACGGCTTGATGAAAATAGCCGCCCAGGTAAAAATGGTTTTCTTCGATTAAGGGCGGTGTTTCCAAAAGCCGTGAGCGCAGCGATTCTCTCAGGAGCTCCTTTCCCTCGCTTCTGGAATCGACCGAAAAGTCATGGGCTGAGCCATATCGGCCCGGGGCAATCAGTACCTCAAGCCAATGCATGAGTTCCGGGCCAACGAGATCCCGGGCGTCAAATCCAAGCGCTCTCAAGCTTTCCCTGATCTCAGCCACCTGCCTGAAATGCTCAGTCTTGGTTTTTAAAAATATTTCTTTTGACATTCGTTTTGCGCGGTGGCCAATTGCAAGCGCAAGATCCGGCACAAAAGCGCTTCTCGTTTTTTGCTTGAAAGGGTGTGTCACGATGAAAAGGAGGATTTTTCGGTGACGGCAGGGGCTCGTCTTCGCTAAGGACTGTTTTCCCTCTCCCAAATGGTACGCGAGCCTCCGCTCGATTACGGGGTTTCTTTCCGTTAAGTTCAAGGGAAGATCCGCCTTCCTGCTTTGCACGCTGAAATGGAGGCGCATCCCGTCCGGCAGTTGATTCAGGAATTTCCGCAGAAGGTTTTCAAACTCCGAGATGCTCTCGCCGCTTTCGAGCAGGAGATCGCGTCCCTCGATCTCAAGACCGCTTCCCATGGTGCCGCTCACCCCTAGGAGCAGGTTTTCCTCGATGGCATAAAGATCGATTCCTTTGACGAACGGTAAGCGCGATTCATTTTGAATCAGCTCTCTGATTCTTACAAACGCAGTCTTACTCATCAAATATCTCCTCCTCGAGCTCTCGGGTCTCGGGATAACGCCTGCGGGTCATGAGAAACCGGATGAGAGAGCCCGTCCAGTGAGGCGCTTTCCCTTTTTTGTAGAACCTTAAGGCAAGATAACCCGCCAGAACGATTCCCAAATTAAGGAATAAGTTTTTTGAGGCGAGGAAAACAACGAGGTAAAGCAAGATCAAAATCAGAAAGTCAAAGAATTCGAGCCCTAAAATTCTGTTTTTCCCCTGCATTTTTTTGTAGACTTTGACACGTTTCATGGCTTTTCTAAAATCCCGTTAAGTTTTGAATCAAATCCAATATGGCGCGCGCCAGCATGATGAGCGCGCCGCCGCCTGCTGCGAGCGCGCCACGGCGCATGCCTTGTTCGTCACCTAAGGCCATGGAAACACCCGCGATTGCAACGCCGATCACGAGCACGCCCGGGCCGATCGTTTGAATTAAGAAGTCCCCCAGACTTTCTAAAAAAACCCTCAAGTCCTCTTCTGAATCGCCCGCATAGAGAATGCCTGCTTGCAGAGTTAAGAGAAATCCCGAGGCAACACATGTCCAAAAAATCCTTTGAATTCGCTTTTGCATCCAAGTTCCTCCGTCTCAAGATGGGGAAGGACATCGGTGTGCCCGATAAAGGCCTCTGGCCTTGCTTGTCTGGATGGCTGATGCCTTCCCCATGGTATTGGGCAAAAACCGGGGGGTGCGTAATAGCAAAAGGAACGTTTTTCACCTAAAAAAATAATTATTTCACCCTTCGCAGCACCATGTTGACGGCACGCAGCGAAATTCCAAGGTGAGCCGCAATTTCTTTTGAGGGGAGGCCTTCCCTGTGTTTCAGCCGCCATATCCGCCGTTGATTTCTGGTCATGTTTTGAGGGCGGTCTAAATGCCCGCGTTTGGGGTTCCGACCCACGTAACCGGCAGCCTTAAGCAGTACGGTTTTGAGTTTTATCCGCATCTGTCGTACCCGGACATTTGAGACTCCGAGGATTTTTGCCGCCTGAGCGACGGTAAAGTTCTGGACATAGAGAAGTAAAAAGCATTGTTCGAGCTTCGCCGTAAGATTTGCCTTCTTAAGAACGAATGCAAGACGCCTTCTTTCGATATGTCTCGCCCTTAATTGCTTGGCCTCCTCTTCTTCAGCCAGAAGTTCATCGAGGGGGGATTTTTCCGCGGCAAGTTTGTCCCTAGCATTCTGTTCAAATCTGCTAAGCGGATCAAACGAGCGATCATTTTCAACGCGCATGTAATCCGTCTCACGAACTCTCGTCCGTCTTCTCGACTTCTCTCTTTTTGAATCCTGTTCATCATGATGTTTAGCCTGTGACACCTTTCCTGTCCTCGCTTTCCGCCGTGCGAGGACTGGGTGCGGACATAAAAAAAGCGGGCAATCCGGAGATTGTCCGCTTCAGAAACTAAGCAAAAGTTTTCTACTAACAATAAGGGCTGGGCAAGGAACCAATTGAAAGCTTATGATGGCTGGGGAATTTATCTTGATTGATGAAGGAGCTGGATTTTCTTAATTCAACGCCTTAGGGTGACGGTAAGCGGTAGCTTGACTAATGGAATTGTGTGGGATGGAACGTCTTGATTTTTCTTTGGGATGTGACGCATCAGACTTCAGATAGAGGGCAATCCTCCGGATTGCCGTATCCTGCCAATACCACACACGGCAATTTGTGTAGAGGAATTGGTTTGGAGAATCGTGACTCAGATCCCCGCCCCCTATCCTGTTTATATGTAATGCGTGCTTGCCCGAAATGGCTTGCGACGCGTCAGAAGAGAAAGGCTGCTTGCCTTCCTGTCAGCCAGCAGGACGCTGGCATGACAAGGGAGAATCATACAAAAATGTTTCAAAAGGTCAAGAAATTTTCAGAAAATCAGATAATAAATTCTGAACTGTTGGTGAAGAATAATGTCATTTTAATGCACAGCGTGGTTTCAACAAAACGATCCCATAATGATACGGTTTTAAATCAAACCGTTTCGCACCCACAAACCCTGCTTTTGTCGCCCAGTTAATGCAGTACTCTGGCCTAGGACGAATCGCCATGGATGGCCATCGAGGAGTTGAGGGGTCATGGTTCCAGTGAATGACGCCGATTTTGCCATCATCCTTTAATATTCGATAAGCTTCACGCAAAAGCAAGATGGGGTCTTCAAGATGGAGAATGTTAAAAAGCATCACATAATCAACGCTCTTACAATCCAAGCCGGTTCCTTCAGCTAGGAAATCACGCAGGATAGTGACGACGTTCTTCACGTTGAACTTCTCTGCTTCAGTTTTAGTGGCTGCCACCATCTGAGGATCAATGTCAAAGGAAAATACCTTTCCGCTTGAGCGGCGGGGATGGTGAAGGTCCCATAACCGGAACCAAATTCGACGACATCTTCAACGTTTGCGTTTAAGTCAAGCTGGCAAGAATTTGTGCGGGCTTGAAAAACGTCTCCCACGCCTCACGCTCCGGCATTCCACTTTCTCGAACCTTCATCGCTTTGACGGTTTTTTAAACAATGGATCATTTCCTCTTTGAGGGAAATTGCGAGATTTTCTCAAATCAAGCCGCCTGTTCCCCGAATTGGTGCCTGGTGCCGGATTTTTTGGATATTACTTGCTTGATACATAACATTTCTATTGTGGTCCTTAATAATTCTATTTTCTTTGTCAATCGAGCAGCCCGTAGGTAAAAACTTTTTTGCATCTGCTTCGTTGTCCAGAATTCTTTGAGCGAAATACTCTTTGAATTCGTTTTCGATGTACTTGCCGATGATTGCTTTTTCATCGATTCCCTGATGAAAATTGAAGCCATAAATATTAATCAACAACCTCACCATGGGTGAATAATGACCTTTTTTATTCTCTTCGATTCTTTCGGAAATCATTTTCAGTAATCGTTTTTCCATCATCTTGATTACTTCTTTCTGTTCACTATGTCCAAAAATTAACCAAAATACTTCACACGATAACATTCGAGCGTAATCGTCATCTTCAATGACTGCCAAGGTGCTCAAATACTCAAAAATTGCAGCAACAACTCCTTCTGTGACACTATCTTTGGATACGGCTAATTCTTCTTTAGAAAATCGAGGAAAATATTTCTTTCTTTCATCCACACAAAAAATTGTTTCCAAACGACTTGGACCAAAGAAATAGCTAGCAGACGCAACCATTTCACCCGTGGAATTTTGATAAATACTGTCTCCTGTGAGCTTGCGCACACGACCACACAGGCTACGTATCATATCTGAAAGATGGCGAAGAGCAACAGCAAGCGCGTGATTAGGCGTATCAGCAACCCATAAACTTCTTTCCTTTTTGAAATATTCTTCTAATGAAATTTCCAATGCTTCCGTGTATTTATTAATCACCTCGATGGTCAATTTCTCGGGCTTCCAATGAGGGAACGATTGATGCGGCCGGTAATAACTAACTAATTCGAGAGAACGAAAGAGCTTATTAAAAACTGGCTTGCGCAATCCAACGCCTCTAAAATTCAATTCTCTCGACAAATGAGAATTTGGGTCTAAGAAAAGTTCTTCACAAATGCTGTCCATGAAAATGTTGCCGCAACTACGCCACAAACAGACTTTGTTAATCTCATCTATCATGCGCAATAAAAACCCAATATGATGTGTTGCTAAATAATTACAAAGATCGCGATCAGACAAAGTATGATCAATCAATTCGACACAACATTCTACGAGAACACGTTCTTTTTTGGGGACTTTAAAAGTTTCGAAAGGGGTTTTGTCAGTGCTACCTTGAACATTCCACCAGCTATCAAAACGCGCTGCATTTCTAAAGATTGTACCTGAATTCAAATCTAAAATTGCAACGATAGCACCAAAACTATCATCACTCTGATCATTGTGAATTGCCCTCGAAATATTCTGGACAAATGAAACGGAATTGCGATAATTAATACGCGGCGCAAACCACATTGGGCGTATCGAATAAAACAGCATACCAATCAAGGCAACAGTAAAAGACATTAAACTTAGTACTTCCCAAAAAACGGGATAACTGATCAGAGGAATGAATCCAAAAGCGCCCACATTAGCAATTGCAAGTAAGTTGCTACCACCTACAGTTATGACAGAAAATAGTAGCAATCCAAAAATATTCCTCGAAAGGTTACCGAATCTGAAGATATAACTCCGCAACTTGCTTTTTTCCATAAACTCAAAAATAGCAAACATGATTCCGCCAAGTCCCAAAATTTCGTACCAGCGAACAAACAAACCAATACTGTGCAAGTTATTCAAACTTTCCAAAAATGTAAGGAAGTGATTTGGATTCATAATTCTCCGTTAAACGCGCGGTGGAGCATGGATCGGAAAAGATCATCAAGGTGTTTGCTACTGGCGACTTGTTGAGTCCGCATTTCGCGGATTTCTCCCACGCGAACGGCAAACTCCCTTTGTAGTGAGAGCGGAGGCAAGAGAAAATTCAAAGACGCCAACTGTTTTGCATTTACATTTGGTTGAGCCGCCCCTCGTTTGAGGTTATTTAGCTGGGTCCAATAAGCCGCACTTTGTAAAAAAGATAGAACATAAGTTGGCAACGCACGCGCGTGATCGATCTTGAAACGAATCAAGTAACCAGCAAAAACGCTGCGCTCATCTAGCGTTTTATGAATGTATGCTTTTCCTGCTGTTGCGCCAGTTCTGGCAATTAGAACATCACCTTCCTCAAGTTCATATTGGTCCAAGTCAGGCGTATTGGCGGGAACAAAAGCGGGCCCACATCGGCCGAGGGTTCCAAACTCATCAATGTCCGTTATTCGGATAAAACGAACCCCATTACCCTCAGTCATGGCAGCGGAGTTAAGACCGTATTGACCGCTGCCACCGACTTCTCCTAATGTCACTACAGGCCATCCTTCTCTGTTCGTCGTCGGATCACCAAACCTATCATGAAAGAGCTTGGGAATGAGCGCGTCTGCACGTTGATTGGTCTGATCGCGTAGTTTTTTCAACTCATTCGCTTCATCCAGCAGCTTCACAATTCTTTCTTGATCCTGCAAAGACGGTAATGGGATGGTAAGGCGTAGAAATACCTCCTCTTTTAATCTCAAACGGCTTACTTCAGCAGTCCCTGAGCTTTGCCCTGCTATCATTTCCCAAAGCCAAGGACTTGAAAAGAATGCCATTAAATACATTAATGATAGTTTCTTGGGGTTAATACGAAAAATTGGAAACTCACCGGATACAACACAACCAATGTGCTCTGGGCCAGCAACAGCAAAAGATCCCTTCCAAGCAAACAAACGGTTGTAAATGAAATCACCATCTTCTACTAAAAAGAGACGCGCAGCCTTGATCTCGCTACCTTTCCTAGGATCTTTAATGAATAAGCCCTTTGCATACCACATCACACCTAATGATCGGTAGGAATCGCCAGCTTCGACACGAATTGGACGAGCGACCTGAGTTAGCACTTCTCTTAGGGGAACTTTTGGATAGACGGTTGAAATCGGCATCTCTATAATTTCTCTCTCAAAGACTGAGCCAGTTTGATTATTTTCGCCTCTAGATTTAGCACTTCGTCAACAATATCACGTGGCTTGTCGTGATTTTCGATTTGAGTCACTTGTTGACGGTAGCGCGAAATTAAGAGCTCATAGTTTTTTGCTTTAAGATCGGCGACGGAAACAAGGAAGCTATTTTTTCCTTCCGCTCGACTGTGCCATTTTTCCAGAAGATCGGGTATGTCGTTGTCGTCTATGGGTGCGCGCGTGTCACTAAGATTAAATCCATCAGCTGAAATTTCATAAAACCATACACTTTGAGTTGGTTTTATGCCTGCTCCAGTTTTCCTAAAAATCAGCACAGCTGTGCCAACGCCTGAGTATGGCTTAAAAACGCCGCTAGGGAGACTTATAACGGCTTGCAACTCACACTCCAGAACAAGCATTTCTCTCAGAGATGAGGCGGCATTATTAGCGCCAAAAAGGACGCCGTTAGGAACAATTACGCCTGCCCGCCCACCGGGCGCAAGGTGATCGATAAACCATTTAAGAAAAAGAAGCTCCGTGGCGCGGGTATTTAGCTTGTAGTTGAGGTCCGATAAAATACTCTCATCTTGAACTTTTCCAGCAAACGGCGGATTGGCTAGGATTATGTCGAATCGCTGACCCGGATAGGCGCCACCAATTCCAGTTGTCAAAGGATTCATCATCTGGATTTGCGCTTTCTCCAGCTGATGAAGATATAGGTTTAAGATTGATAATTTCACCATATTAGCGTCGTTATCAAAGCCCGTAATGGCTTGTTCTTCGAGAAACTTCCATTGCGCGGGTTTGAGTAGAGAGCCGTCTAAGAGGCCGCGCTTCAAATCTGCCGGTTTTGTGTGCTGACGCAAAATATAGTTGAATGCCGATATAAGAAAACCAGCGGTGCCACAGGCAGGATCACAAATCCGATGACCCGGCTGTGGATTTACGAGTGCAACGATCATATCAATGATGTGACGCGGAGTGCGAAATTGGCCGTTCGTGCCAGACGCGGATAGCTGACTCAGTAGATATTCATACATGTCACCTTTAAAATCATGCCCTTCATGTGCCGCAAGATCCAACTCATGAATGCCCTGAATGACGGCGCGTAGTGTGGGCCGATCATAGATTTTGAGCGTCGCGCGGCTAAATAACAATTTCCCGGTTTCAGAAAGACTCGGTAATTCGTGGAGCTTCTCAATCGCATCGCGGACTGCGTTGAATAAATTGTCTCCGGTAAGCGTGACAAAATTGCCCCAAGCATACTTACTCCATTGACCGGAAAAGACCCGCTTATATTTCTTATCAAGCTGAGCAAGCTGTTCATCCTTCTCCGAAAGCAGGCGCAGAAAAAGCAAATAGGAAATCTGCTCGATCGAGTCCATGGGATTATTTACACCGCCTGCATAAAGCATATTCATCAGCTGATCTACTTTTTGACGCAGGCCCGACGAGAAGAAATTAGAATTGGGTTCCAGATTTAATTTCGCGATATTGCTTTTAGTCTCTGCGGCTGATCTCATAATCTTCATCTCCAAAAATTAGTGGTGTGCAGTCAGAAGTGTCTGGCGAACCAGACCTGACTGTCGTAATGCTTCAAAAACTTGATCGCGCTGATCAAAACGTGTGAGTTGGTCTATCCCGCCAAGTCTGTTGAATTGGCTGGCCGAGAATATAGTCATATCACCTGCCATAAAGAGCTTGAGCGACTGGGGATCTTCGGCCAAGAGTTGCGCTGTGGTGTCTACCCATTTTTGTTCGTTGTAACGAAGATTAAATCTCGCGGAAATCGAATCCACGGTATCGCTAATAATGTCGTCCTTTGTTGGAAGAGGTTTCCGACCCACCGCGTTATAAACAAAGGCAGGAGTGGTAGCAGGGACGCCATAGGAAATGATAAGTTTATCCGGTGAATAAAACATTTTAGGCCTATGATAAAAGCGCTCATTCATAATAACTTCGATTGTGTCATCATCCTCATCTTCGATAGCTTCTTTTAATTCCGGTGTTTCGCTGACAAAATCTTTTAGATCTTTTTCATATGATCCCCGGAAGGTCATGACGTCCACTTTTTCACCATCCGGGCATACTTCAATAACTTCGCGCATGACCAGTTCGTCTTTGCCTTCCCAAACAGGGATTTCGCGATGTCCAAAAGGAGGCGGGGGCGGTTCGCCAACGGTTCCTCCGCCTGTTGTAGGTCCGCCACCTCCACCCGGAGGGGGTTTGGGGCCTTTCGTTCCCGGCTCTCGTGGAAGAGTTAAAGGAACGGAATAATCATATTTTTCCTCAAAGTATTCGGCGACGGCGCAGAAGTCGAGCATGAAGAAGTTTTTCTTCTCGTAAGTAGTGTTGCCGATCTTGAAAGTAAAAAGGCGTGTGCCACGGCCCTTGATCTGGATGTATTCGGTGGGAGAAAAAATGGGCCGCATAAGGCCAATGTTCAAGAGATCGCGACAGTTGTATCCAGTGGAAAGCATATCGACTGAGACAGCTATCTTTTCGGAACGCTTGTTATCACGGAACTCTTTGGCCAAATTACTTGATGCCGGGATGCGCGAAGTTATTGTCAGCGCAATTCCAGGTTGCATTGCGTTGAATATCTTTGTCAGCGTTGTCGCGTGTTCTTGATTGACCGCAAAGATAAGTGATTTGCCGAGCGCACCGCTAGGATCACGCTGGGCCTCTTTTAGAAAGGCCTCACACATCACTTGATTGCGAGCCGGTGTAAATATCTTCCGTTCAAGGTCTTGAATCTTGTAGTTTTCTTCTTGCTCGTTGATGACAACCGCCCAGCCATTGTCTGCAAGCGCTTGCGTAGTGATGTCTGATCTGAGATCAAATATCTTTGGAAGGCAGAGGAATGGGCCTTCAGGGTCTTTTGCCGCGTCAATAATGTCATATCGGTAAGTGGGAAACCCCGGCTTACAACCAAAATATTGGTACGTATCACGTAGCTGTCGGGCTTCGAGCGCTTTAGGGTTTTCCTGCCCAAGTTTTTCAATATCAATATTCTTAAGATAAGCTTTGGGTGTAGCCGTCAGACCTACACGCGTTGCCTGAAAGAACTGCACAACCTCACGTGCGTCTCCGTAAATCGAACGGTGTGCTTCGTCATTCACTACTAAATCAAAGTGGAAGGGTGTAAATTCCTCACGGTAACGCCGATCAACCATCAAAGACTGTATCGTTGCGACAACGACCGAAGATCCAAGTAGTTCCCCTGGTCGCCTACGGGCTGTTTTGAACAGGACGGGCTTAAATTCCGCGAGGTAAATGTTAAATTCTTCGAGGGTCTGTCTGGCGAGCTCGATACGATCGACAATAAAAAGTACTCGTTCGGCATTACGCGTCGTTAAAAACCTCCTGATAAGAGCGGCACACAGTAAGGTCTTGCCAGTGCCCGTCGCCATTTCGAGCAGAAACCTTCTCTTTCGTTCGCTATCAAACTGCGTGAAGATAGTATCAAGTGACTTAATTTGATAACCGCGGACCTTTACATCAAATTTGAATGGTTGGAGGTATTGAGGGGTAATAACTTCGCTCATCAACGGTCGCGGCGGTTGAAGATTTTTAAGACGAAGTCGTTCTAAATCTTCTGAAGAGGGCAATCTCTCGATACGATAGGCATCTTGATCCTTGCGCTTGTAATTCCAGAACCAATGCTCTTTGCCGTTGGAAAGTATAATGAACGGCACATTAATATTTTCCGCATAACCCCGAGCCTGTTCTTTCGCATCGTAAGGATCTTTATCTTCAGATTTGGCTTCAAGAACGCAAAGTGGGCCATACTTACCATTCAAAATATAATCAGCCCGACCGGTTGATGTTGCCAATTCAAATCGAACCTGTTTGGCTAAGTCCCAACCAGAAGCCTCAAGGGCTTTATCAATCAAAACGCGAGAGAAGGCTTCAGAAGTCACGACACACCAGAGAGTGTTTTGACACCATAACGCTTAACCTTGTGATACTTCTTTTCACGTCTTCTTACTTTTAACGCCAATTTTTCAAGCGGCTCACATTCATTGAGCATTTGCTTCATACGAGGAATCCGTAGTCTGTAATAATGAATATTTTCAAATTCCCTCTTACTTGGAACAAAATCACATCGTTTCAAATATGCCACTAATTTTTCTCTTACATACGAATCGAGATGTCCGAAAATTTCCTCCATTTCACGGTTTCCAACTTTTAGATTCTCAGCGTGGCAAAAGCTGTAGCTCTTTGCCCAACTCTCGATAGACCGTCTTAAATTCAAGATCGATTGAATAAAATCTGGACTTTCCCGAACATCTGTCCGTTCTCTAATATTTTCCTTGAATTTAATCATTGCTTTACGGCTACATGTTAATGTACGTCCATTGAATTGGACGCCAAGAAAACAAAAACCATTGTTAAAAGTGGTAATCCTAGTTTTTGGATTTTCACCTTCGTTCAATGGGTGAAGCATTAACTTAAAACTTTGCAACTTATCACGCGCAATGTCATATGCACGAAGAGCTTCTTGTTCGGTTTTGCATAACACCACAAAATCATCTGCGTAACGAATCACCTTAAACCCTTCTGATAGCATGCAGTGATCGAAACTACTCAGATAAGCATTTGCAAATAGAGGCGACAAAATCCCGCCCTGCGGAACACCAATGTTTCCATCTGGAAAATACTCAAGGAGCTCCTCGCTTGAAAATTCTTCTGGATTGCCAATTTGAGTCTTAATTGCGGCATCAAACAATACCATAAGCGAATCGTCAAAATGTAAAACGGATTTTATTAAGTCCGTCAAACGAACATGATCAACACTGTCGAAAAAGTTCTTGATGTCCGCTTCTAAAACTATTTTGTAACCCTGATCGCGCAACTTAAGCATTTGATCCAAAGCAGTAGCGGGAGAACGTCCCGAAATATAACCATGACTGCAAGGAAGGTTTAAATCAGCAAAAAATGGTTCTATTACTTGAGAGAGGGATTTCTGAACAATTCGATCAATGACAGGCGGGATTTTTAATGGACGAGGCTTTTTCTTGCCAGACTGAGGAATGAGGCAGCCGCGGTAATCACTGAACGCAAACAGCTTTTTCTTTAAAGATAGTCTAAGTAAATTTAAATTGCGGTCCGAATCACTTTTGAACTTTTGGACTTCTGCGGAATTGGGGTGGTGAGAAGCGACCGTGTTCCATGCTAAGCGTAGATTTCTTTTCTTCAAAAACTCATTAAATAAAGACATGTGGCCTTTCGCCGAGAAGTGTCATTCACGCGATCTCAGCATAGTTGACAATACGCGAAGCAAACCCGCTTTAAACTAATGACGAATTTGATTCCTTTAGTCAAAATCTTTCGTGTCAATTGCTTGACGAAAAACTTGAAAAGACTTTTGACCCGCCAAGTTCCTTGGCGATTCCGGTTCGACTCTTGTGAAAGAGTCAAACGAACTGAAAGCTCAAACGCTCGCGCATTCCTATTTCGCAAAATCCTTCGCTGCCGTGAGCGAAAACTAACTTGCTTGCGAAAGCAAACGGCGGTTATCTTGATTTTAACACAGCTGTTTTTTTGTCAAGTTCCCGCTTTGCGCGCTGACCCGCCCTCTTCCCGCTGATTTGTTTCCTGCTCGTCATTTTGTCACTCCAAATATCGTTCGCGTTAAATGACCAACCAGCACTTGGGAAGCGAACCAACCCGCTTTAAACTAATGACGAATTTGATTCCTTTAGTCAAAATCTTTCGTGTCAATTGCTTGACGAAAAACTTGAAAAGACTTTTGACCCGCCAAGTTCCTTGACGATTCCGGTTCGACTCTTGTGAAAGAGTCAAAGAACGGTATTAATTTATTCTAAAGTTAGGCTAATGTCAAACATGAAACGCCAAATAGAGGAACCGGTGGGAACGACTTGTCATCTTTCGACGATTTTACGACACCTATAAAAATCCACGCGATTCGCTCATCAAATTAATATCTCATTTTTAAATACCGAGTTACCTGGAATTTCCTCATATAAGGAGCAGAACGCAAATCATTCATCAGGTCCCAATAACAGGTCTTAGCAAAATGATTGATTACTCCTTTCGGATATGTGTAGTGGTATCTTCGCGGATGCTCATTGTTTTCATAAACGATAGATTTTTGAAACTCAGGACCAAGATATTCAAAGATGTCCCATCTAATATTATTAAGAAACTCGGCAATCGCGCTACTATGGTAATTGAAAATGTCGCTATGAAACCATTCATAAAATTCGTCAAGTATTAGCAGCGCTTTTTCTTGGTCAAATTCAATATGGTTTCTTCTAAAAATACAAACTAAACTACAAACAACGCCAGACAAGCGGCTAAAGTTATGTTTCGAGATATTCCCGCAGATTTTTATGAATTCAATTCGTTTGATAGATAAATTTGTTTCCAAATCGATTGAAGGCAACCAGATTTTCTCCGCAAGAATTTCTTTATCTAGCCAATTTACAAATTCTTTTGTTGAAAAAGCTAGACTATCGAGAGAATTATCAGAATTAAAATTTGGCGAATTGGAAATATTTTCGAGAGCTTCGAGGTACGACATTGCTTTTCCTAAAATTCGTGAATCAGAATTCGAGAGAAAATCAAGGAGCATTATATTGAAATATTTCTGATGAGTCACAGAATTAAACTGGATCGAAGAATCCGGATCTCTGCCAAATAAGCTGACGACTTCAAAGTTAACCATTTCATTGATCAATTCATAAATGGCCTTCAGAAAAATTACTTCTTCCTCTATGTTATTAAATTTGGTTGCTTTCAATCTCATAATCTGCATATTTTAAGACCCTTCGTTCTCATCCCACAGTCCTCTTGCATGTTTTCGTGCATCCGCTTCGTATTGCCTAAACTCTTCCATATATTTGAATGGAAATCTTGTGTAAGCATGGCCGTATCCTTGCTTGATAAGCTCAGCATTTACGAAAAATTCGTCCGGGATGCGATAAACGTAAGCAAGGGTTCTCCCGTATTTATCAACACGCTCCACGTCATATTCTAACCTAATTTCACGACCCTCAACTTCCCTTCTTGTGAATTCCGATGCCTCTTTGCCAAAGTATTGAACCGGCTTACTCGGATGTTTCGTTTCCGGAGTGTCCACGCCAATTAGACGTATGCGTTCACCGTTCGCGAGAAGCAATGTATCCCCATCAATCGCACGTTTTACAAAGTAACTTTCTCCATACTTTGACGCTTGCGCTACACCTTTACGACTGTTTTCCGCGGAAAAATCATATGCAAAGGCATGCCCGGCAATTGTTAACACAATCACTGCAATAAGAGGAACCCGGTGCCATGATCTCATACATTCACCCGCCACATGGGAATATTAACACGCTGGCGGAATGTCTCGCCAGGCAATAGTTCCGATTTACGCTCAGGCAGGACATTACGTTCGTTTTTCTCAAGGCGGTTCTTTCGCTGGTTCCTCCCCAGGAAAAGCCCCGTCCCGGTGTGAATCGCGTGT